>Ga0209363_1001948_pt1 | contig 10462 bp, 8 predicted proteins | sample WorMetexBAHAMAS3_FD_187385 | JGI IMG/M metagenome (GOLD analysis project Ga0209363, IMG submission 187385) | Marine gutless worms symbiont microbial communities from Max Planck institute for Marine Microbiology, Germany - Inanidrilus exumae... | ecosystem: Host-associated > Annelida > Digestive... | reverse complement strand
CTATGGCGATGTGCTGATAAGTAATATCACCTTTTCTTTTTGATTTTTGCTGTTTTAGTTGTGCGACATAGCTACTGTCGTCCTTACAAGTCGTTTTAAACTGTTAAGTTTTTTTTACATTAATACTGACAATAAGCGACGTTTAGGAGATGTTATTATTCGCCTCGAATATATTCGAGGCGAATATTGCAAATGCAAAAAGAACGGCCTTCACGTGTTCAGCTATAACTCCGCCGAAAGTAAACCGATTAGGATGAAATTTCGAACATTGTTGAGCCAAATGTCGAGGGAAGATTTTGGGCGCGATCCGCCCAGTAGCGACAGTTTGACAGGCAGCCGAAATTTTTTTGTCCAATAAATAACGCATGATTTCACCGATTTCCCGTCTGATAAATTTTACAATGTTTGAGCACAACAACGTCGATCGGTGAGGCGGTGAAAACTTTCGAAAGAGAATTTTGAAAATTTTATTATAAGGGGTAGTTTTTCCAAAAAACGCAAAAATTGCTCACAAAATTTCTAGGTTTTGCGACTTCCGGCAGTCATAACTCCGCAATGATTACAGATGGCCGGAAATTCACTTCCAAATGGTCTATCTAGGGGATGTCTAGTTTCATTTTTACCGTTAATATTAATTCAAATTTTTTCCACTGGTCTGTATGCTGCGCACAAAAATGTCTGCAACAGCGCCCGTTCGGTACGATACGTTCCGTTTTATACGGCATAACGTACGGTCAGCGTGGCCTGATTACGTCATCAGGTCACGGCCAGGTCATCCAATAAAATAACGCGAAACTGGGTCAATGCGCGGCTATAGGATTTTTCGTTACGAACGACCGATTTCGCTTAAATATACTTCTTTCCCTTACAGTCAAACATAATTCAATTTTGTATTACTATACGGCATTATGACTAACTATTTCGACATTACTCGCAAAATGACCTAAAACGGAAACCAAGAAACTGGAAGATTAATGGGAAAATAATACGGCTTTACGTACTGCATAGTACCGGTTGCATAGTTAGCTGTTCGGTACAGCGATTTATTGTAAAGCAAAGTAAAGTATGAGGTACTTATATAGCGCGTTCTTACGGCCTAAACAGTCACGAAGCGCTACAGAATGGCACGTGTTAACGGGATCACACAGTTTTTACCTAACACCCACACGACCATCCTGACTTTACTCCGTAAGCATTCACCAGATGGCACCACCCGAACGAGGCGGCACACATCTGATATGGGGCGCTCCGGGAGAAGTTCACCACCCAGTTTAGTTTGACTTATCAGCTTTACTGTGTCGGTTAGGGTTAGTGTTACGGTTAGGGTCAGTTTAGTAGTCAAACTAAACTGACCCTAACCGTAACACTAACCCTAACCGACACGGTAATGCAAATAAGTCAGACTAAACTGGGTGGTGAACTTCTCCCGGAGCGCCCTGATATGGCTTACTACTCAATTTCTCGACCTCGAAAGGATGAAAGGCTGAGTTGGCCTAGTTGGCTGACCTACAGCGGATGGCTTACCCACACAAATGGTCACCCGTCAGCTGCAGGTCGAGCGTGGGACAGGAAAGTTCGCCGGTCAAAGACTAACGTTCTAACCACTGTGCCACGCAGCCAACCAAAGAACACAAGAAAGGTTAGCTGAGAAGTAGTATTTGCAATCAGTATTTAAGCTCGTCGGCATACTTATGTACGTCTAAATTAATTATAACATGCAGTGTAGTTTGTTCAAAGTGGCTCATGAATTTTTTTCGGCATACACTGGAGCCAAGACGGTTATTGAATTCAGAATCAAAGTTCATTTACTGACTTTATTTTACTTTATTTTACTGACTTTATTTTTTACTTTAAAGCGTCTGAGCAGGAGACTTCGGGAATTCGCTAGTCCAGTGAGTTTATTTCCGAACTGTCCTGGCAACCACCGATCTGGCGAGATGAATTCTGGTGTTTCGTGCTGCAGCGGCTATACTGTCTTGCGACCGCGGTGCACCGAGCGCGTTGTCATACAATGGGGTTCTACGGTAGTGTAGAAACGTTAGGTTGGAAATACATTTAGTATTTGTAGTCAGTGTCATGGCGTCAATCGGCGTCGCCATGCAAACCATAGGAACAGAATTTTGAAAATTTAACTACAAGGCGTCGTCTAAAGAACACAAAAATTGCTTTAAAAATTTCCAGGTCTTGCAACTTCAGGCAGTCATAACTCCGCAATGATTACAGATCGCCTGAAATTCACTTCACTTCACTTCACTTAGCTTATCAACATATCGTCTACCAACAAGAAAATGGACTTTGACGCCTCAGCGTCGACGTGGATGCCTTCGCCAATTCCACGGCCTGCTGTGACCTTGACCTTCCTTTGGCCTTTGACCTCCAGATACTAACTGTGTTGCATCAGTAGGGGCTAGCGAATATTGCGTGTAAGTTGCGTCGGAATTGCTCAAGCCATTTATGACATATCATGGTAACAAGATCTGTCCGGGAATGGACGAACGAACGAACGAACGAACGAACGGAAGGACGAACGCGAGAGAAGGACGGCCAAAAAAATACAACGCTTTCGCCGACGCCGGGTGGCGAAGACGTAAAAATTCTAAAATCGGTTGATGTATGTTGAAGTTATAGCAAGCCAGAGGTGGCATTTTTTGAGACGGTGTTTATTTAGCTCTTCGTGTCTTCACTATGACGTAGGCTGCGGTATTGTAGTGCATGTTACTCGTCTGCAGAAAGGCACGCGTGGCTTGCACCTGCTATTATTTCACCTGTGTCATCCGTAAGATCACCGACGATGCAGTACGTGCGATTCCGTCGTCATCGGTGCCCTCCAGCTGACATATGACTCCAAGAACATCGCCGTATAGGCCGCACCTAAAGAGCCGTTCGCATCGCCGCGACAAAAGTCAACTGAACGGGAACGGCCCGAAGTGCCGAACGCCGGAATGCCGAACGTGGCGAACGTCCGGAATGCCGAACAGGCTTAGAGTTAGGGTTAGGGTTAAGCCTGTAAAGTATTCCGGTCGTTTGCCACGTTTGGCATTCCGGCGTTCGGCAGTACAGCCCCTAACCCGACCGAACTAACTGGCCAGTGCAGCTCAGTTCTATCGTGGCGATGTAAACAGGTCTTAACAGCATTCAACGTGTGACGTCGTCGCCAATTCATCTCCCACGCAATACGACGTAGGCCTATGATGAGGTCCGGCCTAAAACGGAAGCGCAGCCAATCTTTTGGCTTGTACTGAAGAAACTGAACCCAACACAACAGAAGCAAGCAACACAGGAATGAAATGATCTAAGCTAACACAAAAATGAACGATAATGCTAAACCTAAACAAAGAAGCGGAAATAATTAATGGACCGTCAGCGAACGCGAGTTCGTTAGTCACCCTGTAGGCCTATGCAGGCGTTCAGTCACGCGCAGATGCTGCAGCATCCGCTAATTCATCACCTGTCCCGCATCTCGGCGGAGCGTTCCCATGACAACGATTGTCAATGTACGCCGGAACTGCAGAAAGCGGCAGACAACGTGAAAACGGCGGGCCGCGAATATGACTGTCATTGTCGACGGCGTCATTACGCGGAGATTAACGGATGTCGTCGGGATGACGGTCGTCTACAGTAAAATTCATTACGACGGATAAGAGAATGACAATTGAGAATGTCTCTCGGTTACGTACGTGAACCGCATCCCGCTCCCATTCTCGAATCATATCATATCCTTTTATTTCGGTCCGCGGTCGATCCGCCACTCCGTTAACAGCATTTCGTGCGGATTGGTTTGCGTTCGCCTGTCAGAGGCAGTGGCGGAGCCGCGGGGTCAAGGGGTCATGGCGTAGGAAGCAATATATAAGTGAGGGGGCCCATTTTCGGCGCTCGGAAAAAATGTGGGGTGTGCCCCCACTTTATACGATGGAACTCATAAGTCTCTGCAGAGGTGGCTCACTTGTAGGTTTTACACAATATTACTAATAAGTCGGTATCTGAGAACGAAGTTGTTTGTTACATTGTTGGCAACGCAATAACTAGGCCTAATGCAAACGTGAGGAAGCCAAGCCCCCGCTTTAAAGACAGTGAGGGGGGCTCAAGCCCCACGGCCCTCCGGTTCCGACGCGTACGGGGTTAGCTGAACCCCAATGTTAGAGGTGAGGTCAAGGCTATATCTCTTTACTCCCCCAATAATTCGTGACAGTGACCTTGTTGTACGGGACTGGAGTACATTTTCTTACCTAAAACGAACCAATAAGCAGGATTTTGACCAAACATTTTTCAAAAATTTTCCGGGTGTGCTACCCCTGGACTCACGCGGCGGGACGGGGTCCCAGCCCATGCTTCGACATCCTTGTAGTAACATTGTTATTTAGGTCACTTTAAAAATTTGTGTTTACTTACTTACTTGACACGGCAATATTTTTGACGCTCTGTCGCCACTCGTTAGAGACGGATCTAAAATTTCGAAAAGGTGAGGACTATGATATCATGCGCTACAACGTGGAGATCGTATCATGACCATAGATTTCTCTGTGATGTCACTTCACCCTATGTACATACGACGGGAGAGGCGTCGTACGACTTGGCGGTAATTTGTCTGCGATTTGCGTGTTTACCAGCGCGCGAAGAATGAAGACGGAGCGTATCGCCCGCTGTACCGGGCACCTGCTAGGTATCGACGCACTGCGGTAGGCCTACCGTGTAATGTGACAGCGACGTATGTTCGTCGGGTCACGTGATGAGATGGAGATTCACGACATCGGACGCTGCAGGCGGCCGCGCCGATTTCATGCCACGAGAGCCACGACGAGCTTTGATGCTGCCGAACAGATCCGGCGGCTGTCATCGCTCGCTATCGACCCATCAACCCGCCGGTGATCCCTCCCGTTCTCCGCCGATTCTCCCGTCCGCTTGAAAAGACGGCGAAGACCCATCGAACCCGACTTTTCGGTTAATTGGTGCGACGCAAATGCATCTCGTGCGCATAGCGCGGTATGCCTGTACGCTAGCGAAACATGTCCGCTCGTCTCGATCGTGTGTTGCATCGCGAAACGGCAACCGATCAACACCAGTACTCTGCGATACTAACAAGTATGTCGGTCCTCCTTGTTATATCGACATGAATATTACAAAACAGTAGACCCTGGGAACAACAGTCTAATCCATTAGCCAATAGCAGCAACGTCTTCTGTCATATTCATGGCATATTTCGTTCAAGTTACAAGAGCAACTTGTAGAAAGTCACAGAACGTATTCAGAAGTTAATCTGAAGACTGTAGTTGAGTCGGAAAGCATAGGCCTGTTGGATCTTCGAAAATCATCGTTTTATTCGTAGCTCGAACAGGAAAAAGCGGTATGTCCGTCACAAAGGCTAAGATTGCATCTTTCAGATACGCTTCGTTAATCACTGTTGCATACACGTTGCTTAGGAAGGTATTTTTTCCGCCAAACCAGCGTAGAAAAAATATCATGAGACACCCATCGCCGCTGAATTAGTCTCCATTTCACCCGAGTCAGACATTTGTCTTTTATCGGTCGCCTTTTCACGCAAATCAATCAGTTTTAACGACCCATTTGACCCACTGTGATTGTTATCTGCTTCGAAATGTTCTGATCGATTGCGTCACGTCGGCGACCTAAAGGTGCAACAGCAGAGTCGACCGAAAACGCAGGACGTGAAAATGGCGGACCACGTAAAAGTCCAAGATGTGGAGAACTGCTTATCTCGACAGAAGTTTCTCTGCTGCCAGCCCTCGTGTGTGGAACGCCTTGCCGACATATCTGCGAGAGGACATGAACTACTGACATTGCAAGCAATCACTGAAAGGACATGTTTAGGCTGTAGACGACCACGGCGCATCATGACTCTTGTTTTCGTGAGCCGTAGAAGCTCACTTACTTACTTGCTTACTTACTTACGAGTATTGTGCTGTGTATTTTGCTAATATTTCTAGCACTCAAGCTCGTGTGGGATTCTAGAGAGACCGTATTTATCATCACTCATTCCCATCGTTCATTTATTCCCCTTGCCCCACTTTTGTGGATTTCGCCTTTCGGCAGAGTCTTTTTAATGGTGGGAGTTGACGAAGTTTATAGTGCGACATCTTCTACCACAGGGAAGGGGCTAAAAATCACACCATGGTGTGTGCTGTCTGAGTGGTGTTGAGGTCCTGGGTTTTCACTTCCTGTGTTTTATGCGCCTTCGCACACCTCGACGTCAGATACCCCGGAAGCCGGACGTGGACTGCGAATAACACGAGGACACGTGACCTCGGTGTCACGTGACCTGTGTTCAGAACGACCACTGATCAATAGGAGTCCACCAGTGCGCGGTGCATCGTGTCGACGGCGGTATGGTCAGTCAGTTCGACACCGTGTCCAGCCACTTCACTGGCCGGAATCACAAATACGTTATATACGGCGGCAGTCGTTGAGAAATTCAACCACTCTCTCGGGATACACTGCTCGACTGGCGTCGCGCTGTTTTGCATTTTATCAAAGCAGCAGACGACGATGGTAGATAATGCGGTGAATTTCGACCAACACGCGATGCAACAGGTTGCGGAGATCGGTTTCCGGCTGCAGCGACAAATGCACCGTGTTTTTTTTTTATCTGAGCCAGTATTTTTATCGGCCATTTTAATGGTCCAGTAGAACAATCGGTCCGTATAGTCTATGCGTGTCCGGACAATTTCTGAACTAAGTGACTTCTGACTGATATTTTTAAAAAACCTTCCGGCTAACTAACTCAAATCTGTCGTGAAAAATATCTGATATTTGGATACACGATTCGATCTGAGATGTGCCCATCACATATATAAACCAGTATATCATGTCAATGTGTAAATGTTTATTTTTGGACTTCTGGTTCATCTTGACCCTATTTTAACCCTCTGAAGGCAGGATGGCTCATTCCATTCGTGGATAAACGTGTGGGCGGCAGGTAAAACTATGTGATCCCTCGTTAACACGTGCCATTCTGAGTGCTTCAGAGGCGATTTCTGACAAAAAGGCGCTATACAAATGTCTTGTCTTCAACTTCTATTTGGATTAAGATTGAAGGTCAAGATCATAAGCCAGTTTCGCGGTAACAGAATGAAAAATGTTTTTGTTTTTAGCGCCACGCTATGGTAGCGCGATAGGGCTATGGCAATTTAAAATTATAGCGTAAATAATGTACGAAGTTAATTACGATCAATGATCGAAGGTTATAAGTTAGCTATTAATTCTGTTATCGTGTTCTACCGAAAGGACTGTTTGTTCAAGGTCATTCAAGGTCACGTAAATTTTATTTCGTACTCAACTGGCAACATCTCGGAAACGATACAGGCGAGAGACATAATGAAAAGACTATTGAATGACGCTATATTATCAATGACCTTGAATAGCCTTGAAGGTTACCTCAGCTATATGAAAACTTTCGAAATCCCATAAGCCCACCTCCGAATATATAGAATATATCAGCTCGGATGTGCTTAAAAACCAATATGAAATCAAGTGTGGGCTATAATTTCAACGGTCATAAGTTCGTCATCCAATCCACTTGATGCACTGCTGAAGGAAGCAAGTGGTAATATTACGGAGACGATACAAGACGGATACACGGCTATTACATCTCTCTAGTAGGAATTAGTGATATATGGCCTTTCGCTTGTAGTGCGCCGTTTCCGACACCCCTGAGTGGCCTTCGGTTCATTTTGCTTATTGCACACCTTTTACGGGCAACTTTTCATGTAGTTGTGCAGCGCGACAATCGACGTTGAGGAATATAATAATAATAATAAACACATTTGTATAGCGCCATTAGGTCGTAACTTCAGAGGCGCAAATAGCAATCTCATCAAGTGTCATTATCAACCGTCATAGCTTGTCACCTGCCAAACAGACTATACATCTAAATAAAAACAAAACTGACCAGTTTCTCTTCGTTGTAAAAGCCGCCACTTAAAACAGCAAATATCAAAACTTTAGCCTCAAATTTAACGCACATCTGTGCCAGTCAGCGGCTTGTCATAAATGTAAAAGCAACCTTCTGTGCTTAGAATTTGCGGATAAAATTTGCTGTTTTAAAGCGGCGGCTATTGCAACAAAGAGAAACTGAAGCCAGCTTTGTTTAAAAAATAATTTTTGCTGTTTTATTATGTAAAACAGTAAGTGAAGTGTATGGGCTGGCACAGTATACAGTGTGTCTAAAAACAATACACTTGACTTTTGATCATAACTTCGGCAAATCTAGACCGATTTACGAAATTCCTTCACTGTCAGATTTCTGAGGAAATTTTATACACAAATATTATAAAGATCCTCCACCTCACTGTACGTATGTTTCTACACTGCCTTGTGAATCTGTGAAACTTGAAAATTACAATTTCTGCCGATTTCAATGGCGTATTGCACGTGAGACCTCAGAATTAATCTTGCAAGATATGAAACCAACTTAATAGCTCAATTCTGAATCCTATGACTACAAAATCGAATCATGGAAACACTCTACTGGGCAGAAAATGTGTTCATGCGTTCAGCTATAACTCCGCCAAAAGTGAACCGATTTGGATGAAATCTGGAGCAATATGAGCACATTGTTGGGAGCTGGCCCTGGCATATTTTGGGCGCGATGCGCGCCGTAGCGACAGTTGGAGAGGCATCCGAAGTTTGTTGGTCAGGTAAATAACGCACGATTTCACCGATTTTCCGTCGGACAAATTTAATGTATTGCATTTTTTAGACACAATGTTTAAGCACATCTACGAATTAATAATTAGCAAAGATCATGAGACTACAGAATTGTAAAGTACCTAGTAGGACGTTTATAGCAATGTTGTATACTAAAAATGTACTCAGGGTCGGACATTGCGCTACGCTAACTATGCGGCCGCATAGGGCCGCCAATTTTGAGGGGCCGCAAAATTGTAGTCACCAAACTTTTAATCATAAAATTGTAAAAAGAAGCCTGTGGCAAAAGTTTGAAGGTAAAAACATTTGAACACACTTTACAGTTTTTACGTATGTCTCAATCATGATTGTCTGTAATAAACATAATACCAAATAAGAACTGTAACTGTAATACATATGAATCTGAAAGCTGTGATTCCTTCGTTCTGCGCTAGGCCGAAGAGAGAGGCCGTTAATAGTCTGCGAAGAAACGCAAGTCCATATCTCAGGAATGCAGCACTTCCAACGACGTCGCAGGACTGTAATTTCCTGCATTATTGTCACACGACTATGGTCCGGAACTGATGAAAAATTACGATTTAAGAGCTCACTGTCAAAATACGGAATAATTGCTGTCGTCGTGAAGTGACACCGACCGCTCGATTAGTGACAGTGAAATCGATGTCTTAGGATTGTTCGATGAGATTGCGTGTCTGTGCAAGACTATTTCTACGCAATCACGCAAGGATCAGTCTTCGAACTGTGAACGAAGTAGACACTTGCACAAGTCACAAGTTGTCAAACCTCAAGTCACTCCCAAGTCACGTCTCCAGTCCTTTATGTCAAGTCCCAAGTCAATACGAGCAAGTCGCAAGCGAGTCGCAAGTTTTTATAACTAGCTATTGAAACATTAAACTTACTTACTTACAAGTCCTAAAATAGCGACTCGAGATACTTCTCGAGTCTGAGTCTCTGACTCGAGTACCCATGTCTGCTATCTAGGATTACCATGAGGTCCCCTACATATACATACGTCGACCGTGCAGTTTGACACCAGTAGGTAGCAGGGTGCTAATAGATAGCCTACTGCTGTGCTGAGATCTGCTTTTAACACATTCTCATCGCATACTGTTTACACATTGGCATGATACACTGGGTCACTTTATCTTTCGCTAAAACCAAAGTATAAAACCTTAGTCTAAAACCAAAGCTTAATCTGAACGGCTAAAACCGGGCTTTAGACCGAGTTCAGATTAAGCGAAAGATAAAGTGACCCAATGGCTTACAGTGATGGGTACATCTCGAATCAAATCTTGCATCCAAATATCAGATTTAAACCAATTGGCCGAAAATTCTTAAATCTTAAATCGCAAAATTACTCTAGATCTCAAATCCAGTATTGTTTTGCTGGCTGGCTGGCGTCTGTCGTCATCTGTCGTCTGTCGTCGTCGTCTCTCGTCATCTGTAATGCTGCCGGTGGGCGGGCAGGCCGGCCGCCGTGCGCGTGGGCGTTCGGCCGACCGACACTGCACGGCGAGCCAGTACGGTTACGTCCCGTTAGGGCGACACCTTGGTGTCGCTGACTGTTAGTGTTGTACTGTATTCAAAGCAGCAGAGCCTCAACAGTTCTTATATATACGGACGAGCACGCAAGATCCTGATTACGGCAATAAAGCTAATAAACACTGCGATTTGTGATTTGTGATTTTAAATCGCATCCGCGATTGGGATCTGCCCATCACTGCTGGCTGTGGTGCGTGAGCGTGCAATCCGGAAGTATGCACTCAGTATCAGGCAATCACCGTCTATTGGCTCTTTCAAA
>Ga0209363_1001947_pt1 | contig 10463 bp, 7 predicted proteins | sample WorMetexBAHAMAS3_FD_187385 | JGI IMG/M metagenome (GOLD analysis project Ga0209363, IMG submission 187385) | Marine gutless worms symbiont microbial communities from Max Planck institute for Marine Microbiology, Germany - Inanidrilus exumae... | ecosystem: Host-associated > Annelida > Digestive... | reverse complement strand
CATTATAGTTAATCACGTAAACTTAAAAAAATAAAATTAGTATATTTTGACTGGGTGTATGATTGAAGATGTTTTTCACGTCAGTAAAGGAATAGTATTGATGTCGTGTTCGACCATATGAACAAAGTAATTTGTATCTGCTTGATTAGTCAGGTCCAGATTACGGTGTAGGCATCATAGGCAAATGCCAAGGCCTACAATGTCAAAGGGGCCTATGATAGATCGCTGTAAAATATTTTGAACACACGTTAGACAATCAACCACTAATGTCTTGTGCAATATATGCACTAAACTCCTTTTAACTTTTGCACTAAAACAATAATTTCACTGTGTAGTCAGCACAGAGGGGGAGAGGTGAGTGCGGGAGGGACCTACGGTTGTGCAGTGCCTCTAGGACCTATGCCAACCTTAATCCAGGCCTGTTATTCGTCACCCACATAACTGAACAGCCAGTCCAGCCAAGTGCAAATTTCACATAACGAAAACGGCAATCACCAAGTCATTTGTCACCAGGTTGAAACTTGAGTCTATTCGGCATTCATAATATTATAATGACACCTACAAAGCACCCACGGCAGTGCAGAAAACGACATCCTGTCACTTTGTCCATACAACCTGCTCTGGTACAGATGGCATGTATACATCACTTACAATTTTTAACAATAATACATATCATATGGCTCTGCACTAAATACAAATATGTAACGTTGTCTTAGATCGCCAAAACCCAGCAGTAACCCACGTTAATGCTTTGCTAAGTATTATCCCCGGTAAGCAGTGCAACTTAAATACAAATAGCTGCGAAGACATAGAAGCAATAGCAAAAAAATTCAAGCACTATCAACACAACAAATTAGTTTATGCATGAACACTACGTTTGTAAGACACCGGAAACAATGTAGAACCATTGCTTACTGCCAGTATGTCAATTAACCAGAAAGTTACCTGTGCAATAATGCACAGAAAAAGAACATGATGGTTGCTGATTCTAGCGTAAAGTTGGACGACTTTTTAACGACAGTAAACAAACAAACATACATTCATACGTGTAACGATTCTGGCACAGACATGCTTTCAACAATTAACTACACGACAAAATGTAATAAAACGCTGATCAGAAGTCAAAATAACAGCATGAACAGCATGTGCCAGTCTGCCAGAGCAGTACAATCATAGACACAATCTACTAATAAACGCACAGTGGCTAACGGTTTAATTTTGTTATATAAAAAAATCAATCTTAGTGTTCTGAAGACTGTACAAAACCGATCGATGCCGAAGCACCGAGCTGGTTGTCGTTCTTGACGCGAGAACGAACAGAAAGGCAATTCATTCGACATAATCTGATGCCACTCACAGTATCATGCACCCCTTTTTGCGCTGAGGTTTCGGCTTCGGGCAGAGTACGGCACGGATGGCCTCGTCAAACACTGTCTTCAGACCTTTCTGTGTCAGTGCCGAGCACTCCAAGTATTTCACAGCCCCGATCTCCTTTGCCATCGCTAAGCCCTGACACCAACAGACTTACAATTACACGTTATATTATGGCGATCGTGAAACTGTGTAGCTAGACTATTAGACAGATTCTCACTACAGTCGTGGTTTTGTGTTGTGAGATTTTGTAAAACAATATTTGCTTGTAACATGCTATAAATTCTGCAGAATATCACTCGCCAGTTCAGAACACATTTGGTCAAAGATACGACCGGCATCCTTGTCTCGTATTACACACGTGGTCTGGAGTCTCAAAAAGATGGGACAGCAATGACTGAAATTAAGTATCACCAACAACCTCCAACTCCACTTTAGCAGTAGTTTTCAAGGTCCACCCGGGTTAGAAAGTTTGCCGCTTTGGTTTACTCCTCCACTCGTTCCAGTTGCAAAAATTTTGGGAACAAATTGTTTTGTGAGGTTTTTTATGGGCCAAATGCATGTCACACCACCCACAGTGTCACAACACTGAAGCCAAGTGAAGACCCACAGTGTCACAACACCGAAGTGAAGCCACTGATCAGAAGAACCTCCCACTGGCCTTAGCCTTCTTCGTCCACTGCCGGACACCTGACGAAAGGGGAGTAACGTTCAGAATAAAAACACAGTCTTATTAGCGAGAAATTCGAAAACATTACTTTGGAAATTATACCAATTTCACTTCTCTCCATATGTAAGTTTAAGTGTGTTCCCATAAGTTGATAAGAAACAAATTCAAGGACATATTCCCAGTGTTTTCAAGAACCTATTTATACAGTGTTGGGCATTTAAGGCACTTTTAAATGGTCAGTGATAAACAAAGTACAGTAACCGCAGGTCCCCATTTTTCATGCTGAATACAGGGCAGATGCACAACTTGTGACAATGTGTTACCTAATGTATTTTGACTACAGAGTATCGATAGTCATGCCAATGACGCAAGCATGCCTTCTGTACTTTGACACTGTAAGCTTCATGTCAAGACCAGAATCTAATTGGAACAGTGAAAGTCGGATTCTAGCACTACTAAATAATAATAATAATAATAATACACAAATTTCTATACCGCCATAAGGTCATTGCACTTAAAGACCAATGGATAACAATAAACTGACCCAAGCAAATCTATCAAATGGCCATAAAACACATTAGTTTTTATTTTATTTTTGTAAAAAAGCCTGCAGAAAAACATACTATCAACTTGCTGACAGAACTAAAATGTCGTTCCATCTCAGCCATCGAATGAACAGAGCTAAACCAGAAAGCCCCCATTTAATGCTGCACCAACCACTTGAACAACATTTTATCTGCTATTACTTATTTACAGTTTTAAATTCAGGTTTGCTTTTCTACACTAAATGTTTTTGGCTCTCATTGAGCCACAGTCGGTCATCCCAGCAGTTGCTTAGCCCATTTCATCCTGTAACTTTGAACTCTGACCTATGACCTTCAAACCTGACCTACATACTGTCAAGTTGAACCAGCATGCTATATATCTAAATCAAAAGTTGTTTCGTTTAAACGTTACTGTCCAGGTGTGCACAGACACAGCTGTTCTACCTGTACCACTAAAATCATTGACATTAACCATCAACAATGGATGCACATCAAGGATGCACATCAAACGCTGTGTTTGGGATTTATTCTGTATGTGTGTATTTTAAGATTTTGTGTTGTGTTTTTATGTTTATGGTGTATAGGCATCTGCGTATGTATTTGTGTTCTTTTTTGCTTTTTACTGCTGCACTTGTGCGTATTAAATAAATAAATGTTCACAGGGTGCAACCTGTGGATAAGTTATCGGCGACAGCTTCTTGTCTCGAAGTCTGTCGATGGTCTCCTTGTCTTCACGCAGATCCAACTTGGTGCCAACAAGAACGATCGGAGTCGAAGGGCAGTGGTGACTCACCTCCGGAAACCACTGCTCACCACACACACGCGGTATTTGACAATAACATTCTACATTACAGAGTCTTCGAAATATAACATACGCCACAATCCTGCTATGCTGACATATCACTGCTTAATGTATTGCTTTTGGTATAGCTAACCTAAGTACTATATTCCAGAGTCACTCCACGAGGTTTGGCATATACTGTTTCACAGGTGAATAAATGTCATGTTACAGTGACTTATATCTGCAAGTCACTGTTTTCAGGATAGTGCACGCATGAGTCACACTTGAACGTACATTTCAAATTACCGAAATACACGTGTAAGCGTGGGTGCCTTCGCGACCTCGATGGCCTGCTATGACCTTCACCTTCAGAATCTAATCAGGTTATCAGTAGGGGCTTTTGAATATTCACCGTAAGTTTTATCGAGACCACTCAAGCCGTTCATGAGCGATCGTGGTAACAAGATCTGTCCAGATAAATGTTTGCGACGGACGGACAGCCTGGACATGATGGACAAACAGCCCAAAAACATACGGACTTTGCCAACACTAAAAATAATTTTAAAAAATAAAAAATAATGCAACATCAACTGTTTTTCACCTTTGCGCGGACATTCTCAAACGATGCTGGACTAATCAATGAGAAGCAGATCAAAAACACGTCCTAATAAAAAACACATCAACAAAATTTAAATTAGTACAAAAGTGCACAGGTAATTAAAAGTGCTAACAATAGTAATCATTAAACCAACAGCTGTGATGTTATGGAATGGTGGACAATAAGGATATTATATTTATGTGACACCTGACACACAAGTCCATGTGATCAACCTATGTGAACAATGCTACAATGCTGCTTCAAGGAGAAAGACGTGTAACCAGCAACACATTACAATCTCAGAAGTGGAAAGCAGTTAACCCGGTAACTGGCATCAACTGCTTGTATCACAATGCAATATGTGGCCATACCTGGTCTGCACACACCACTGGACATAGAGTGCAGCATGTACTGCCCTTGTAAGCCGAACTTGCCTTCGCCACATAACTTACAATACACTATGTAAGCCGCTATCAACTATTCCATACAAAACAGCAGACTGAGTTGGTCTAAGCACACAGTGCTTATAGCAAGCTGTATAAGTGAGATGAAATTAATCAACATCTGCCTTCTCAGACTATACGACACTCCATGTACTAGAGCTCTGCATGGGCCACCCCGAGGGGCCAAGCATACTATTTCACTTATCAGAATGGGCTGGGCCGGGTCCAATGTTTGATGGACTCAAAGCTTAAGCCTGCCCAAACAGTCGATGTCTAATTTACACTATTAGATTAAAGGAATAAACCTACAACTGCAAATAATAAACCATCATTCAGATCATTCGTTCTACAGTCTACATTATATTTTGTAACTGTACTACAAATGTTGCTTGCAGTGGCATCCCCTTACTATTCCTCTGCACTGCATCTCTCTAGCTGACATTTCCTTTTACGCATATTGCATAGGCACCTACTGGTAATGGAACTGTGGCTAGCCTCATCTAAGGCGGGCCTAAAATGGGCTGGGCTTTAAGATTTTTACAGCAAATGGGCCTGATGGGCTACAAGACAGGCCTAAGAATTTCACCCGTGCAGACCTCTACAATGTATGCTCCATTGCCTCCATTTTAACAGCTGGTTCCCTGTTGGTTTTTTGCTCCACTTTTTCTATAGGAAAAAATCGGTGGAGACAAGTGGAATGGCATTTTGTTGCGGGCCAAAAGCCTTTCCCGTCACTAACCAACATTGTTTAACCACCAAAGAAACACAAAGCACCAACCGAAATACGTGGTCGGCCATCACCCTTTCTTTTTCCACCACCAGAACCCTAATGCAAGGAGCACTGATGCCCTTATGCAGGCTCTATAATGCCACACTTTTATGTATGTATGCTTCTATTGCATAATTGTGATCATCGTCAACACCGCAACACAACCCGCTTTAACTCACCGTCTGTGGATATGAGAGAGGCCGAAGCCGATCGTAGTCCTCCTGTCCTGCTGTGTCCCAGAGCCCAAGGTTAATGGGCCGACCATCGACCATAACATTTGCCGAGTAATTATCAAATCTGTCACATCAATACACAGTTGTGTGAATCATCTACTGCAGAATGGAGTAAAATGACAGCATCAGAACATGGAAATGGGAAAAGTATCATTTACACAAAAACAGCGAGTATTTTTAATTTAATACAGGGTGCTACTAGACCACAGATGGAGACTGCATCACAGACATCAGTCAAATATTCTAGATTCACGATGTTCAATTGTAACTGCAGAAGAATGCGTTGCCACAGATCGCCAACAAAATGGGGACCAACAAATATGGCCGCAAAGCTCATCTATTTTTAACACCGTCAACAAAGCATTATGGGATTTGTTCTAGTTGACCCACCACCAATCGCAGATCGCAAACTGTGCTTAGGTAATTTGCGTGGTTGCATATTGACATATCAAAACAACATTAAGGGAACTGGTTGGTTATGTCACAGCAACAACTTTGTCAACATTAGGCAATTCCCATAACTTTAATCGACGTAACATTGTAATTTCCCTCGAAAACAATTTACATGACCAGTTATTAGTTGTATACATGTCGAAAATTTACACTAACGATAAGATAACTCGGCATCATCTTCAGTGGCGTACAATAGCTAGAATTTAGAACAAAAAACCTTTGCCCATTATACTAGCCTGCGGTATAACAATTTACACATTTAACGGCGGCCATCTTCGTTGGCCTCCTATCGATGGCAAAGCACTGGTTGGCTAGTGCTGGCCCTGTGGCTGCGAAGGCCTGCTTGCCCATGCCACGCTACTAAGATCATCTCCTGTGCCACCGTCTGTTCACTGTGCATCATTTCTGGCAAAATGTGGCAAGAGTAAGTGAGGTTTTACATCCTATTCGACACAAAATCTATAGGTCATTTCAGAAACATCGGACTGTGGTAGTGATAATGCAAAGATCAGCTTGTTTATATTCGTTCCAGTATACTGCACATACTGACAGGTTTGGGAGCAACTAGCCTCTGTTCCCATATGCACATCAGACTGCCATCTGGCACCATCAACAAACAGCAAGCTGTTAAATGTTCGCTATTATTGATTACATGACCGATGACAGTCAAGATGGTCAATGAAGAAAGACCGGTGCAACAATTCAAAACTGATTATCTAAGTTCAGAACTGGTTTCTGATTCCACAAACGGTAACTGGTAACTGTTTAACATATCACAACTCTTACATCATATGCTTAAAGTGATCATTCGGAAACAACAGGCAGTATAACTTACACTGTTGGGATATATTCACCCGGAAAAGCATTGGTCGTGTAGCTAATCAGCAGACATGTTTTACCTACAGCTCTAACACATACAACAAAAACTACTGTTACAGTACACAAGCTGAAACAATCAGCATTAAACATCACTGTCACATAAGTTGAAACTTTGTACACTATATGCTATATAGTGTACAAAGTTTGAAATCGTGTAGGCTGACTATATGATATATATTCAGACTAGTGTGGCTGCTGCAGCATTAGAGCAGCCCAATTATCATTATAAAACTTTTTGCATTAGTGCGTGTTTTTAGAGTGTGTGTTTTATATATGTGTTGTCTTTTCTTGTGCCATGTCTTATTCAGTGCTCACGTTTGATGAGTCATAATAAAGATTTACTTACTTATATGCAATATATTAATCACATCAATGAGACTTTGATCATACGTTAATGCTGCAATAAATATAAAAATAGTACAAATGCTAATTAAGTCACTTAATGGCATCATACATGCAAACATTGAGAAATAAAAAGCAGGAATCCCTTCCCTTTCCTTCCGCTCCGCTCTCCTCCCCTTCTCCTTCTCCTCCCTTCCCCTTAGTAGTAGCCCTACTCAAATCCAGCAATAGGGTCTGGTGAGCGCTGTAAGCTCCGCCGGTGGGGTAAAACTAACGCCAGGTTTGGTCGCCTCCTACAACGTCCGGCTTGGAAATGGAACGGGTCTATTCTGGAAGCAGACAGATAAGTCAGGACTCAGGAAGTAAAACAGTAAGGAAGTAAATAAGTAAGAAAGAAAGCATAAGGAAAAAATAAGGAAGAAACTGAGGAAGGAAGTTAAGTAAACACACAAACAATTTATATAGTGTCAAAATCAACACATGAATCACGGCGCATTAGGAAAAAGAAAAGGAAAGGAAGCGTATTTATATAGCGCCTTTTATATACTATGTATATCTCAAAGTGCTCAGGCATGGATCACACAGTTTTACCTGCAAATACACCATGCCTGCATTAAATTTAAATTAATTTTTTGTGTATGTGTTTTCTTGTATAGGCCATTATTGTATATGTACTGTATGTCTGTCTCTTTTTATTTTTATTTTTTACTGTACTTTTACTACCTTCATGGTAAATAAACGTATACATTACCATGTATAGGGCAGATGACAACTGTGCGTTTGTCATCACCTTGCATACGTGAATTGCACGTGATACAGGTGAGTAAACTGTGGAAGTAATTGGACAACTCGCAGATATGCCAACTCGGGGATTGCCAAATCTTGGGCTAGTCAACTCGCAGACTGGACAAGTCGTGGACTAGATGACTTACGAACTGGACAACTTGCGGATATCAGTAGTACAGTAGTAGTTGTAGTTTCAATTAAATGTTGATTGTGAATGCATTAAAAACTGATGAACCTTATCTTGCATGAATTTTATTGTTTGCTACGTATATTTGTTCCTGTATCAGTATCAAAGTAATGCTATTTATGCCGAAGAAAATGAATAAAATGTAGGAATATATTTTGTAGTTTGCTTCCACTTTAAAGGCAGATTATTCTCGGTGCACGAAATAAGGCTGCAGATGTTCAATAGGTCTACATAAGCACTATAATATACATAATCTGGCTTTTTTTCGGAAATCGATAATGTAAACTGGTCACAAAACTGCAGTTACAGTGGCCTACCTTAATGAACTCATAACAAGTCTCAATATAGAAATCATTGACTGTGGATAACAATAACGCCGTTATTGTAAGAAATTGTTGGCCTACGCAAAATAGTTCCTAAGGTTCGTTCATATCGGATGTATTGTGTGCATTGTGGTGCTGCGTCTTGAGGTATGTTGCAGCGAAAACGACACAACATTCCGCACGCCACCCCAACATAACATAACATAAATAAATGTGAATGAACCTGCAAAGTCGACTGAAAACTGCATACGTAGACCTAATAGGAAACATGCATTCGGCAACTTCTGTTCAATGTTCGTCAGTTTATAATGTCCACGATCAACATTTGATTGAAACTACAACTACTACTGGCACCGGTATCTGCGAGTTGTCTAGCCCATGATTTGACTAGTCCTCGAGTTCACTAGTTCACGACGTCTCCAGTCTCCGAGTTGTCCAGTCCGCGAGTTGTCAAGTCAGCGACTTGTCCAGTCTGCGAGTTGACTAGTCCGTGAGTAGTCCAGTCTGCGACCTGTCCAGTCCGTGATTTGGCAATCTGTGAGTTGGCATGTCCGCAAGTCGTACAGTAACCACTGCGGGCCTCACGCACACTTCTGCCCCGCATTTTACCTGTTGCGATCCCTGCATCCCAGATTTGACCAAGTGTAACATCTGTGTTACGTTTAACCCATACTTAATAACATACACAGCCAGCATACCACAGCTACAGCACCTTTTCAAATTGTTGACTCTAACTCAAGCCACGGGAGCAGTGTTTGACCGCAAGCAGACCACGACCAAACTTGGGCTTGCGGTTTGGAACTGGCAAACCGCAATTGCAAATCAAGCGTGTAATTACCTGAACATTGGCTGAACATAAGGTATGTGTTCTTCAATAATTGTTACATACGCTCGGCTGTTAGCAATGGACGACCGATGTTCAGGTAATTAGACGAACAACTGGCATCTGCTGTCTCGCCAGGTCCAGACCGCCAGCTGACTGCAAGCCCAAGTTTCGTTGCGGTCTGCTTGTGATCTTGAGGTCAGGTTTTAGTGAGACCGCTGTTTAGCAATACCCTCTTTTTACGGTATTGCTAAACACCGAACACAACCGAAAACTTTTCGGCAGTGTTCGGTGTTTTCATTCAATTTAGTTTGACTGATTAGCGTCACTGTGTCGGTTAGGGCTAGTGTTACAGTTAGGGTCAGTTTAATGTAACTTGTTAGCTTGTTTTTGGTTGGCAGTTTTCGGTTGTTTTCTATAGTTTTAGGTTGTTTTCGGTATTTAGCACTATCCCTCTTTTTACATTTGTTAAGTAAGTAATCCTTTTAATTCTTGACAGTCAAACGCCATCAAGTAGCACAGAAAAACAGCATACAGTAAATATAACAATTTTACATTTGTTGACAGGCGTTTATCGACAACAATATGAAAAAAAATCGTCCTAAACGGCTCTCAGCAGATATTTCCACACACGGTGTTTCGCATTTGTATAACGAACGTGTTCAGTATGCTAACATCTTCACACAGGTAAAAGGGCCTACAAGGATATGGCGGAAAAACTTACCCGTCGCCTACAACAACACACTTTATGGCCTGCATCGTATTACTACTGGAGTTATCTTGTCGCCGGACGACCTTCTGGGACTTGTACCACAATTGTGAATATTCTCGAGACACCTGTATTAACTACACTTTTTAATAAACTTCGTTTAATCAGAAACTAATGGCCGACAACATCGACAACAACTTCCGTCTTGATGAATGTCGCCCACGGAATATGGAACACCGTGTATTTATAATAGTAGACATTTGTTACTAAAAATAAACTCACTGTTAACACAGGCTGGAGGGAGCAGTGTCCACATTAAATTTTTTTATTTGGTCTTTTTTACTCTTAGCATCCCACTATCCACATGACAACAATATTTGTTATTAGATTAATTATGGTCATGCATAAACTTGCTGAGTTTGCTTGAGGAAGTCAAGAATTAATAGAAACAAGAAATACGTTCTGTGGAACATGGTATCTGCCCCATAGCCGAGTTCACAAGTCCATACTGAATTGTGCGCATAGTAACAGAATACCGTATCCTCTTTTCT
>Ga0209363_1001946_pt1 | contig 10463 bp, 8 predicted proteins | sample WorMetexBAHAMAS3_FD_187385 | JGI IMG/M metagenome (GOLD analysis project Ga0209363, IMG submission 187385) | Marine gutless worms symbiont microbial communities from Max Planck institute for Marine Microbiology, Germany - Inanidrilus exumae... | ecosystem: Host-associated > Annelida > Digestive... | reverse complement strand
GGTGATGAGCATCAAACTAACTCCCTTCAGTTACACTTGAACAATTTGCCAAATAAAAAAAACATAAATTATCAACTATTTTCATATTTAGTCAGCTATAACCATGGTATGCAGACATTTTGGAGACGCTCTTCCCAGCCAATGTCTTGGCTTAGTAATGAAAAACTAAATCAAACATATGCATCCGTAACAAAATATACCACAAAATGAAATTAACACAACAAACTAAAGCCAGATTTGGTCACCTCCTATGACCTCCACCTGGAAACGGAACTATACAAAGACAGAGACAGACAGACACACAACCCACAGGATAAGCCAAACCACCAATGCTGTTGTAAAGAAAAGCAAAAAAGTGGACACAATAACGGAGATGGTCACACCTCTACAGTGACAGAGCCAGTTGTTACGGTGCCCGCACCAGATCGGCTTGATGTCAGTGGAATGATCTGTCGATTACTTGGAATACGTCGAACCTCATCCATTGTCACCGCTGCGTGACCCAAAAACTCGTTCACTGAAACACAGTCAGTCGTGTCCAACTGTCAAAACTGCAACGGATATACCATTTTTTGCAAAAATACCCAGATTATTTTCTACCTGATTTATGGCATAATACAAAATTAAAGAGATGCTATGAGTAGACAAATACAGTCCGGAAACAGCATGAAGATATATCTACATTGTGTCCAATACAGTTATGACAAAATTCAAATCCATTTCAATACAGCACATCTCAACAGAAACATACATTATTTTAATCCCATTAATTATCATTTATTTAATGTAAACTATACAAGTTTCGACAAAATTGCAGCCTAGTTTTGGAAACATAAAAGTTTAAAAAGCTGAACTTGAAAATAAAATTTTCCAACATGTGAAAGCCCCATGACTCTGTGCACCAATGCTCATGATACAGCTATCTCGACTGTAAACAGTACTCCTTGACGATCTCTGAAGATTACTGGCTAAAACCAGTCAGCATGGAAAATGGTTTGAACAGTTGCACGTATATGTGTGTCTGTGTGACACTAGAATCATAACACCTTGCAACATTGATAGACCAAACAACAAAGTCTGTCGTGATGGCACAGAAATCCCTTCAACAGGCAGTTCTGGCACATGCCAGCAAACAACATGAAACAAAAACGATGACGACAATAACAAAGTACACACCAGGCCCAGTTTTCGTTTGCTTTCTGTCAAAGACCTCAAAATTGAGCTGGTGCGTGTTATTGCCAATGTTACTGCAAATAAAACCAATGCAAATCAGAATTACTGTTTAGACATATTACTTCTGACTTTATACAGAAACATACACAACGAGATGCAGATGTCTGTCTGTCTGTCTGTCTGTCTGGCCGCTCACATATCTCGAAACCCGCATGTCCAAATTTCAGCAAATTTTCTGTACATTAGCTGTGTGACCATGGCTTGGTCCTCCTCTAGTGGCAAGTGCTATGCACTTCTGGTGTTGTGGATGACGTCATGTTTTCACCTAATGGACTAAATAGGCCAGAATCAAAGACGATGCATATATTTCGTCCAGTTCGCCAGGTGGCGGCACCAGGGCAAAGTCTGCTGTCTCCAATTGCATCGTTCTGTTTGCCATTTGCATAGTGTACTGGATCCATGTCATTACACTAGGGATACACTGACCACTTTAGCAACGTTTTTAGCCTACTGTTAATTTCCAGCTGTCGGTTACTTATTGACAGTTTCCAATTCAGGTCTGCTTATCAGATGCAGTGTCGCAACTGGTTGTCCCAACTTCATTTTCACTTTCAATCAATCGACTGCATTTCTCATCCTGCGACCATGAACTGTGACCTACAATCTTGACCTTTAAACTTGACCTACATAAGGTCAAGTCAACCACCATGCTAAATATCTAGATCGCAGGTGACTTTATTGAAAGTTATTGTCTTTTCTGGACATGCAACATAATGATAGCTATGACACCACAATTAAACTGATTACAAACTCACAAGTACCACTCATTTAACAGCCAAGAACCAACAAACTGCAGAGATGAAAGAGCTGTGCCTTTTATGGTTCCCAGTGACACTAAACTGTTAAATAATCATCAGGTTGAAGCAGGCAAGTGAGTATTTGATAACATCCTTATTAACAGACGCCTAAGTCAACAAGTGTGTTGATCCTCCGCTGGCCATGCCGCATGCTGCACTGGTGAGTCATGGTAAGTATGGCAACGGGACAGACAGACAGACAGACAGATGCCACACTGTTACATAACACTTTCTGCTAGATGCAACCAGCGTAACAAAGCAATGAGAGAGACAGAGATTTATTTTGATACCAGCAGTTAACTAAGAATGACTTACAACAAGAAATGTTCATCGAAGAAAGGGTTGACGGTGTTCTTGACAACGCTGGTAGACTGCTGCTGAGGTGGATTGTCAATGGATACCGTGCAGAATGGGTCACAACTGCCGGCTGAAATAAACATCATCAGCATCATCAGAATCAGGGTACAGGGCACTGATAGACTGAGATAAGGTTTTACAACAAACTCGACATAAAAAACAGGTTAATACAGAAACATTATACCCCGCTAAACATTAAGCCTATTATTATCCACACATGCCGATAGGCAAGGTGTGGATATATCGTTTACTGTTTGTGTTTGTTTCTTTGTACGGTTACGGATTTCTCCGCCGAGGATAAAGCTAGCGGCATCAAATCAAATTTTGCACGGTGGTCAATCGGTGTCCTGGGCAAGGAACTGCCCATTTTGGGGAAACTCCACTCCCCCAGGAGCCCAAATTCGGATGAATTGACCAGCATGCCCTTGTTGTAATGTGATGCTTATAGGCTGTGATGACTCACTAGCCTATAAGTTAGCGAGGCGTGCGGACATAGGATCGGCATATGTGGATAAACGTCCGTCCCGAAGACAGACATTCTTGTTATTGATAATTATTCATCACACTGTAAGCATGAACAATGGTCACAAGCACAAGAGAAACATTTTCATTCATAATGACTTACCAGTGCCGAAATCTTTGTTGACAAGCCCATTTGCTTTCACCATCTTGACCAGTAATTTTCTGTCTTGCATTGCAAGCAGTGAAGATGCATTTACTGACTGTTGATGCTACACAGCATGTAAGCTCTGCTAATGAATATTCAATATCATACTGAGTTACCATTAAAACTGACTGCAATAACGTTCCGTGTGCAGCCTACAAGACGTTCTACCCAATTAAAATTAGCGGAGGTTGCAACAACCATTTTGTTAGAGTTTCTAATTCTGGTCTGTTTTTCACACCATCCTGCTTTTCACTCGCCTTGGTAAGATGTTTTTCCTCCTGTGAATTTCTCATGACTTAAAGTCCTACCATTGACCATTACCATCAAACCTGACCTAGACAGAATTTAGATAAACCACCGTGTAAAATACCTATCTTACAGGTCATTCAGTTCAAACGTTATTGTCTGGACAGACAGGCCAGGCCAAGTGCTTTATCTGGACAAAAAATAGTAAAGTTTTTCTGGAGCCAGATGAGCATAAATGGAGGTACGGTACTGATCTTCGTTTCTGTAGCCGTAAGCTACAAATCATTCCCACATCACCTACACATCAAGTCATTCCCAGGTCGACTAAGCCTTCTACCCCCTGTTGGATGGCAAAATGAGTACCAGCCACACGGCGGAGATGCTCTGCAGCTGGACGGTAACCACAGGCCTGGCGGAAAGTAATGACAGCCAGCCTACCGCAGAGTGGATGACTTAAGTCACCTGTAGGCTAACTGCCTGTGCACTGGGATCAGATCCGGGCCCAACGCTCGTAATGAGTATGGTATGATACACATCATCTATACATTGTGAGACTGTAGATATAGGGACAGTCTATGTAGGGACAATGTGCCTGTTTATTCACCAGTACTGACTGCTATCTAAGGAGGGATGGCCTGGGTGAGTTAATTATGTACTAAGATGGCTTATCTGCTAACAGACGGTTATCCACCTCAATACTAATTGGACCTGATGTTAAGTAGCTACAGTGCTCACGACCAATGTGCTATTACTTAAGCAAAACTGCAACAAAAAACAAATAATGGAAATAAAAACTCAAAAGTCAACATCAGTGTGCCACAAACACGGATTTCAAAGTATTCTATAAAATGCAGTAGGCAGGTTTTCCCTCCAGCTTTGCAAACAATAACAACAAAAATATGAAGTCCATGCAGAGAATTAGTTGGATTTGTTACACTGAAACAATGGCAAGTAAATATCAATAACAGCATCACAGTATTTCTAGTATTTTGTCAATTTCATGCATCTTATAACAACTATAGCTAGATCCAGGCCACTGGTTATGGTCAGCGTTTTATGTTCACTACATTGCTTTGACACTGATGGTTTGCTGGCAGGAAAGACATCTGACCCATAACAAGCACGTTCCACTAATTGCCAGGGCATCTCTTCCGAGGAGAAGGACCTGAGCACAAACAGCTGACCCAGGTTCATCTAGAGTTAGTTGGAGTTCAACGTCCCTTTCCAACACAAATATGGCTATATCAGAGACAAAAGGTTCATCTAGAAACATGGCCATTATACAGAAGTAGTCTGTAACAACACAATAAGATCATCAATAAATATGCATATATGTCTAGTAAGTAGTGTTATTTCATCACTGAGAAATCTTCAATGAATTATAAGAATCAATCAAACAATAAACAAAACCATCCAAATAACACTGGATTCAGCTGCTGCTACCACCAAGCAGCTAATGGGCTTTCATAAGATGAAAGCATCAACGCATGTACATGGAAATGGTGAAGGAGGCAAGCAAGATTAGAAACTGGGTGAGGGTTAGGGATAGGAACAACACTGCAGTACTATCATGGTGTCCCCCAAAACAGCTTACATTGAGTTGGTTGGTCCGAGCAGATAGCGGCGTGGCTGACAGACTATCAGACTGGTGGACTGGCTCAATTACCTTAGTCTCATCAACCTGCTCACAGTTAACCACAGTTAGAAACTCCAAAGTCTTCAAAACAATTACTGCATAAAATTTGTACAAAACCAGTATCATAACTTAGCGAGTTCACCGTTTAGTATCACGACGGTTAAACCAATAACCTGGTATCAAAATTAGCTGTCAAAAATAGTAGAATGTTTGTCATTTTACCGATGTCATTGACTTGGCTGCAGCAGAATTGTGAGACATGGTGAGAAAACTCCACAACGGAGGTAACGGTAAGTGTAGTTTACAGGCACAGATGGCGCCACGTACCACCGACTCCACTGCAGACTGGTTGAGCGACTGTACAATGTTACAGACAACATTTTCTGTTAAACGAGAATAAGGAGGAATGTCCAAAAATGGCGTTTCAAACAAAGTTGCTTGCAAGTTTTCTAGTCATCGAGAACTATTTGGCGAATAACAAAGAGCTAATACACAGGCAGTTACGGACATCATGCCTACTACAGTGGAATCGCAGAAAAGGCCGTCTCTTCCTTTGAGGTGGATGGCTAGTCACTGTGCCAAGCTGGTTGATTATCAAGATAGAGACCCCCAAAACGGTCAATCATTCCATCACTAATCAGAAAAACTGAAAACTAACCAAAAACACAACACAGCAATGGACACTGATGAACATTAAAGAGCACTCAATACAGAGCACACCTCCACCAAGCCACACTAAAGTTCCCCTCATTTCATGCCAACTTCAAAGTCAGTTGCCAGTAAATGGCGGAGGAGATAGCTATTGAAAACGGCCGGATTTCCCACTTTGAAGGGCTCGTGACCTTGACCTTACCTTGGATCGGGTCATACTGCATACCGTCGTGCATCACTCATCGACCTCTACCTACATGCCAAATATCACTGAAATTAAAGAAGCTTTTTGTGGTCGGATGAACGTACGTATGTGCGTACGTACCTATGCAGTGCACATATGTACGGACGGACAGAGGGACAGACATTTAAGATCGGCTTAATTAGGTCGACTCTGTTGACGAGTTGACCTAATAAAAGTAGTCATAGACTAAAACCGCGACGTTAATAACCAATGAGAATGAATAAATGTTAAAACCTACGCCATGGTTTGATGGCGCAATGGTGAGGTTTAAGTCTGGAGCTGAGAGAAAACTTGCAGTAATGTTCTCGTCACCGGAAAGACACTCAAACTTTAGCTGTGACAATCACAATACATGTATTACCTTCAACCCTTACAATATAGCCTACAATAAAACAACTGCCACTGACATGGATACGGCTTTCTCATCCATTAATTCACAACTTTCTACTTTCTTAGCATTCTGTGTAAACTTCATATGTAATTTTCCCTCACAAGTAGCATTACATGCAAGCGTACTATATGCTACTGTAATTTTCATTGTGAGCTATGACAAAAAGGCTGAACATTTTGTCAAACTTCTCAAAAACTGGAGCCCAACCATACAAGTTTTCTGACACCAAAGCAATTAAGGTCTGTTCGAGGGCAGAAGAACTAAACAAATGACAACAGAACGGTTAAAGACAGAAAAGGTTATGACAGGCTACTTTTATGACCTTACACCTCAAATCCTGATGAGCTTGTGAGACCCTTAAGGGTACATCTCCATTTCTCAAAAACGGATAACTTCCATCAAATTCTAGCTGGTTGGTCAGTTAGGAGATTAATGTCCCCTTTCAGCACAAAAATAGGCTATATCGGGGACAAGGTCTTGGGTGGAGATTTAGTTCTACTAGGTTAAGGATGGCCAACGATACAGTAACCTCCCGACCTTGTTGCCTTTTTGTTCAGTGAACACCCAAAATGGGAAAGGATAGGGAAGGCTCAATTGTTATTACGATAGTGCGTACAACAGGGTGGAAACTAGCCAACCACCACAAGAACTTTTTATCAGTTGAATGTGATATCTTGTAATTGTTGTTCATCATTTCCTATAACGTATAAGTGCCTAACGACTCACATCAAATTTTGGAATTTGCCATTTTTAGGCTTACTGGTTGTACCCCAGGTGATATCAATAAAGTATAACAACACTGCAAGTTGTTGACAAAACTGAACTGATCTTAGTTTACACCATTAAAGCATCATTGTCGCAGACAGGAAGAGAGTTTCAATGACTACTGTTGCTGGTTCTGCATGGTCTTGATGAGCTGAGCTCCTTCTTTATATTGCAATGATTTTATTTTTAATAAAACCTTTTCAGTATGCATGCAGTGGATACCCTTCTTTACCTTCAATAAACTGTCTTAAAGCACTAAATGCAACTTATAAAAAATGAAAGATATGTAATTAAGTAAGCAAATAATAAAAACCTACAATTCCATGCAGTCGAGTGACTTTGACATTGCATGACGCCACCTGCAGACTTGTTACTGTGGATGTTACCATGCCGACAGACATGGATGCATTGGAAATGATAACCTCAGCCAAAACAGTCTACAGTACAGTGGACACCACATACATTCAGCCTAAAAGCATTGTGACTCTCTAAAATGTCCATGCAATGTTTTGTTAAGTATCACTATAATCTGCTCAATGTTACCTATCATGAGGGCACCAAGGAAACAACATTCCCATTTCAACAGCTGTCCACAGCCCTTCAAAGAGGAAATGCACTCTCCAACCAGAATACTATGGCCAAAAAAATAAAGTGCTGTTGCAATTTCAAAAAAATATTATGAAATATCATGACTATAATGTCTGCAACTTTAACTGCTAAGAAATTCAAAACCGCAAAATTTAAGAAATTTAAAAAACTGTACATATTAATTTTGACTTAATACTACCAAAAACTATTTTCTGTGCCTGCCTATTGCTTAGCTCATGATTTAAACTACGTTAATGATACAGGAGCACTAGCCTGTGAAATACATCCTATAAAAATGACTCCTTGATCCAGAATGCTTTGCTGCTGTCTGTATAATAGTTATTTTTAACCTAGGCAGGCCTATGCAGCAATGTGACTAGTTAATAAAGCAAATAAAATATGAATATGCAACAGAATTCAGTGTGACTGGCCACTGACAAGGAAGTTGGGATCGCTGACATCAGTAGCAATGCTGGTAAATTCCACTGACATGGCTTCATTGCCTGTCTCCGGTTTACTGAACCTCACCTGCCCTTCACCATGCTGACAAATACCACATAATATATTTTATTATTATGCCAAAGTTGCATATACACTGTGCCCCCAAACAAACAATACAGTTGACTTTTCATCATAGCATCGGCAAACGTAGACAGAAAAATTTTCCATTGTCAGATTCCTGAGAAAACTCTCTATTAACTACTACAGTGTCTTCCAACTCACCTTTAACTCTGTTGCTACACTATACATATAACCTGCGGGGCAGGCAGCTTACAATATACGCACAATACGGGAAAGAGCTGGAAGTATAGCAGTTTCACAGGTGTAAGTAACAGCTGGTGCTCGTTAGAGTTCTTATCAACACAGCATGTCAGCAATGTTTGTTCGCCATCAATCACTAGACTAATATTTATCAATCAATCATCTGTCATCTATAGATCTACCCATCCGTGATCTCTCATCCCCTCAGCCATCACGCAGCTACTGTACCATCTGAAGAACACGTGCTTACCAAAGCAATCTGGCAGCACTACCACACATACACAATGTAGTACCTGGTACAGTACACAAACTTTTATAACCGAACAAGTACAAATTTTACATACCAGTATGTACTAACTGCCAAGAAAAAAATAATCCACCTTGTGACACCATCACCTACTTAATCTATATCTAATAATCAGATAGTTTGACTGGCGTGAATTTGTCACATTGTTCAATACAAGAATATGCCAGAAGGCTGCCAGAGAAGCAAACGCAAATTAAATCATTCTACACAGATTCACAATTAATTTCAAGCTATTCCTGAACTTTCCAAACAATATTGTAACAAGGTATTATGGCAGCCGATTCCAGAGTTGACCACCCTTAAATTTTAACGATCGTTGGCCGAACTGTGTGTTGGCGTGCGAGAGATATTATAGGTATGAAGCGAGGTGGAAAAAGTGAAGTAATCCCAGAATATAGGTGGCAACCATTTTGTATGCCAAGCTCAGGACCTGGTAATTAAACAACTGAGGTGGAGGTAGAGTATTGGATATATCAAAATTCATTACAACATTTGCGTCCCTTCTTATATTCACAACAGTTTATTGTTCATTTTAGTCAATTTGTCCATATAAGAGACACAAGTAACACTAATCAGGTAGTTTATATTACAGTTAATAGTTTATATTATAGTTTACAACAAATACCCACCAATCGTTTTAATTTCAATATCACCTTATCAATATGAGCCGTCCATTTTAGTTTATTATCAATGGTTACACCTAGGTACTGACAGTTATTGACACATTTAAGCAGTAGATGATGTGGTGGCAGTTGCATCAGCTGGACCATATGCAAATGACTTGCACTTTGCTCCGGACAGTTAACCATGCCAGCACCTCATCATTCAATTTTTTATGGGTCAGATGCTCTTTGTGACACCCAACCAACAGTGTATAAAGTACTGATGGCAGTAGATTTACCCACAGTGTCACGAAAAAAAACAGTCATGACTTCAAGAGAATCTATATAACACAATTTAATACAAACCACCCACTGACAATATTGTTACTCACCGTGACATGCAGCATAATGAGCAAGAAATGGAGATTTCCTCCATGCAGTCCCATTGTCCACAACACATTTGTTTGGGTGAGGACCGCGGCCGCGGCGGCATCTAGTGACCTATCTTAGATGTAGTGCACCTTATAAATGTACTTACTTACTTACAACACAACGGTGACGACAGGTGAGTCAAAGAATAAGAGCTCAGCTACGTCAATGCATCAGTAATACTGGGAGAAACTCATCATACGTTCTCCCACCAGGTCTGGAAACAGCCCACCCGCTAAGCATCTATGATGCACTACGATGTTTTTGATGTTTTTTGACGAACTCTCATTCCTGAGTATCTTGACCCTATTAAAAAAACAAGTGGTCAAAGACGAATTCTGATGAATAGCCGCATTGCCCTCTTGTCACCCCTCGCGGCAGCAAATGGATTCGTCTGACACTGACCTAATCCAATAAAATAAATTCGGCCCAACCAACTCAGCCCCCCAAATGGCAGCTCTATCGGTTCATCCGTTTTTGCAGGGCTCGATAACATACTGTCATCTGTCTTCCTTACTTACGCCATACAATCCTGTCCATACACCTCATTCCTCATATCAGCTGCTTCTCCAGCGATTTCCTACTAAGACTATTTTTGGTTCACATGCCTTTCGTTCTGCTACTCGTGCTGTTTGGAATTAATTACCTTATCCTGTCAGGGTTTCTCCTACTCTATCTTCCTTTAAATGAGCTCTCAAAACTCATTATGTCCAGTCTTCCTTTCACCCGCCCCTCCACTGGCTGCCTGCACCTGCCCGCTGCCAGTGCCTGGTACGGTTTCTGTACGG
>Ga0209363_1001945_pt1 | contig 10466 bp, 6 predicted proteins | sample WorMetexBAHAMAS3_FD_187385 | JGI IMG/M metagenome (GOLD analysis project Ga0209363, IMG submission 187385) | Marine gutless worms symbiont microbial communities from Max Planck institute for Marine Microbiology, Germany - Inanidrilus exumae... | ecosystem: Host-associated > Annelida > Digestive... | reverse complement strand
CCCAGCCAAAAATACGCAATGGTATTACCATAATAATTACCATGGTACACCACGTGGTTTTTTGGGTATGGTAATACCATCTGGTATACCATGATGATACATGGTAATACCACACCCAAAATAACCACATGGTGTACCATGATGACGGTATTTCATGGTATACCATGGTAAGCTAAATGATGGTATACCACAGGTAAATAAGTTACCATGGTATTACCATACCCAAAAAACCATGTGGTGTACCACGGTATATACCATTGTACAGTACACCATGGTACAACCCATGGTGCACCATGGTACATTGGACCATGGTACACCACGTGGTGAATAAGGTACCATGGTATTACCATACCCAAGAAAACCATGCTGTGTACCATGGCATATACCATTGTACAGTACACCATGGTACAACCCGTGGTGCACCATGGTACATTGGACCATGGTACACCACCTGGTAAATAAGGCACCATGGTATTACCATACCATACCCCAAAAACCATGCTGTGTACCACGGCATACCATGGTACAACCCTTGGAGCACCATGGTACATTGGACCATGGTACAGCACCTGGTAATCAAGCTACCATGGTATACCATGGCACATTATACACATTATACCATGGTAGACCACCTGGTAAAGAACTTACCATAGTGTTACCCTAGCCACAAACCATGCAGTGTGCCATGGTACTTTTTATCATGCTACACCACCTGGTAAACACAGTACCATGGTAATAGCATGCTGAAGACTATGGGGCACCAGCACAACATGTAATGGTTTACCACCTGAGTAAGTAAGTAAGTACAAGATTTATATAGCGCCGAGGTCTTAAAAAGAATCAGGGCACACCGGGTGGATCGTTATGGGGTAAAGGCTAACTGAAAATAGTGTGCAAGCTTTAAGATGACGCCTGAAACTACACAGTGACTGAGACTCACGAATGTAAATGGGAGTGAATTCCAAATCTGGGGCGCTGAGAACCAGAAAGCGCGAGATCCAAAGGATAGATTGTCACAAGGAACAGACAGTTGATGGGAAGAGCCTAAGAGGATGAGCGCAAAGACCTTGTAGATACATCATGTTGTAAGTGGTGAGCAAGGTATGGCGAGCGACCAGTATACAAAGCTTTGAAAGTGGTGATGGCATTTTGAAATAACCATTAAAGTAAACTAAATATAGCATGCAATCAATAAGACACGCACGTTGCACGTTAATGTATAGCACAAACACACTGTTAGCTGTTACAGTAAACATATTGTGGCATGCAATGTCATTTGTAAAACCGACATACTGTATCACAATTACTTACAAATATCCTACAGCTGTGAGCCATAAAAAGGTGGCACAGTTAATTTTATGACAACTTTTGTGAAAATAGGCCAATCTGCACTTTTTCACTATCACATTCCCAAGAAAATTTTCTGTATAGTTGTAATAGGAAATTCCATCTCACCTGAAATGTGCTACACCAACTTGTGAACTTAAAAATTAAAAGTCACACTGATTTCACTTGCATCACACCACTGTAAACTGTTGATGCATTTGAGTTATCTGTAAAACTTTATTGCCAATTTCATGCAAAATTTTATTTACTTGTGTAACACCTTCTGCACTGACATTTACAATCACTAATTTCACAACTTTTCAAAGTGAATATATTCCGATCCATCCTCTAGCATAACTGGTAAAACACCAAGCTGAAAGCTTCATCAGATGAGTAGCCATGAGTAGCAAAACTCAAGATCTATTCATGTTCATCTGTACTGCCTCCTGTCAAATCCGATGGTGAAATAATTTTTAACTTTGGCCTACACTGACAACTTATCGCAAAAATAAATGTGGCACCTGTTTGCGTCTCACCACGTACATTCAGTCTGGTGGTTGGAGATTCAAACTTGTAAGCACAACTACATTCCAGTCATAAAAGCTACGAACCTACTTAATGTCTCATGTCTGCGTGTCATTGTTTGGACTGTAAGGCTGTATACACACATGCAGAGAATGCAAAATTTCTGAATTATGACTACTGCATCTGGACAGGACCAGCAAGTCACAGCAATCAACATGCAGAAAAGAGTAACAGTGGTATACGATGTAAAAACCATTTCACAAACCTAACTGACTAGCAACAAAAGTGACTAGCAATTATGTTATCTTTGTACACAAACTGAGCTGTGTATTTAGCTACAATGACTTGACGGCCAAAAAGAATAAGTACCAGCTCAACAGAATTAACCAAACCTTGGTGCGTCAAGTTGCTAGACTGTAGACAGTCATATCAGCAATAACTGTAAATAATCCTGCAGTGTAGTGCCGTTTTTAGCGCGCATCTAACTATGTTAGAGCGCGCTATTGCTGAAGGCGGCCTGTCCGTCCGTCTGTCTGTCCGTCTGTCACGCTCGTGATCCATGCCTAAACGGTTCAAAGTATCGAAACGCTTTTTACACCACACTACAGCCTACAGGGGGATGTCTCTAGTTTCTTGAGGCCAAATTTTGTGGTGGTCCTAAGTTTAGGGGTTCACCGGAACGAATGTGTTAAATAGGGGTACCCCCTCTGTCGAAATTGCAAATTTGACCAATAATCTGCAATAACTTAGAAATGGTGCGAGAATGCGAGATAAGGCATAAGTTCGTATTGATCACTAATAGGAAGTCCACTACGCGCTTTCCAATGAGCCTAAGATGAACAGCGCACGTTGCCTATAAGTCCCCCAATGCGAAAAATTGTACTTTGTTGGAAGAAAGTCTGCTGCAAAGTTACTTTGAGCGAAAACTGTCAGCGGCAAAGTTGTAAGGCATTCACTGTGCTATCTATCCGTGCAAAAATATGTGGCAGGGGACGTCCCCTTCTACCTAAAATTTTGGTCTAAACTGACCAACTCCCCTTCAGAAATGCCGAATTTTACTCGATGTTCGGTCGTACCATCTCGGCCATAGCAACCATCTCGGCCATAGCAGCTAGTGAAAAAAGTTCAATTATTACTATTAGGAAGTTGACTACGCGCTTTCCAATGAGCCTAAGATGAACAACGTACGTTTCCCCTGTAACACCCAAGGGGGGGGGGTCAAAAATGCAAAGTGACCGTTTTTTGTACCGAATTTGAACAATAATCTGTGATAACTTCAGAACGGTGCAAGATACGATGTAAGTTACTATTAATCACTAATAGGAAGTCGCATATGGGCTTTCAATTGGTACCAAAATCGGTGACCTTGAATGACCTTGAACAGGGCCTTCATTAGGCCGCCCAACATCGTATGTCGGCAAGGCCTTAATAAGTGCTGCTGAACTTTATTTCTTTCTTTTTTTACTGGAGCACGGCGCTCAGCCGCCGCACAGAGTACGGCCATCAAATGTATACCAAAGGTTCGGTCGTAGGTGAAGCTTGATTTTTTACCCAGACAACTCGCCCACCCCTCCCCTAATTTTCACACGGGGGTCAAAGACTGCCAAATTGGGCCTCCTTTTCGACATCGCTCGACTTTAAGCCACCAGCGTTTGAAAATGCAGCAAGATATCTAACTCTGATATAAACTTGGTGAGCATCGATGATCGCCCTATGTCCTCGCCAAGTTTAGCGAAGTTCGGTCCACACACCGATGAGAACCGTCCAGCGAAAGTGACCCACCCCTAAAATTGGACAGCGAAATGTGCTAAAGCGCCAATAACTCAGCAGCGGATAGTTTGATCGCGCTAAAATTTTACACGTAGTTTGAACACACGACACCCGATGTACCGCAAAAGTTCAAGGTCAGGAGGTCGAAGGTAAAGGTCACAGCGTGACTTTAATGGGTGCCAAAATTAGCTAAATTATCAATAACTCAGCCGGGGATTGTACGATTTCACTCGAATTTCGTGCAGACTTTGATCACGTGACACCCGACCTCCCGCAAATGTTCAAGGTCACGTAGTCAAAGGTCAAGGTCACATCGTGAAGTAACGTAACAGCGGCAAAAAACGCTATAAATCAGGCACAGATAGGTTGACTGAATTTAAACTTTGTGCAACTTATCCAGAGCATAGCGGAACACGTGGTACATGTTCAAGGTCATAAGGTCAAATATTCTAATCGCTATAACTCCGCCGCGGATTGTTCGATTTTGCTCAAATTTGGTACACAGATTCAACACGTCACTAGTGACACATTACAAATGTTCAAGGTCAAAGGTCAAAGTTGAAGGTCACAGCATAAAATGAGGTAAAAAGGGGTGGAGTGTCCTGGAGACAAGCTGGGTCTACTGAGTAGCAGACTGAGACTGATGAAGCTGCTGGAGTTTCAGAGACTTCACCGCATTCGAACATTTCTGGCGGATGACCTGCTTCACCTCACCATCAACAGCATCTGGATGTCGCTGCTTGACCACATCTGTTAAATACAACACAGGCGTCTGTCATTATTTTATGTGCATCAAGAAACTTAGATCATTAAATGGTATGTGATTGCGGGGTATAATTTAGCACAAAGCAGATTCATAAGCAGTGTGAACATTGACATTAAGGCAAACAAAAGGAAATGCACGATAATCGTGGAGACTGAAAATAAAGGGTGCAAAGACGTTTAAAACATACTCTGTAATAACCAACAAATATAAATAAAAAAACTATACATTTATACAGTAACGTTAGCAATTTGCCTCAGTGTCATCGGTAAAAGTTCACTGAACACAGCAACGAGGCTGTTAAACCGAAACGAAGAATTTTGCAACTTTCTCCAAAGCAGCTGCTGTTGTTAGAAAAGATTTGTTTCACCTGCCCCTACATGATGAAAAGTAGAAGTAATCTATATAATTTATTCACAGTACTGCAGCTTCACTGAGTCCAAATATTTCACTGATTACCCATGAATTCACTAATTACATGCACACAAATAGTATAACAACAATTTACCGGTAATAGCCCGCACCACCTCTGGATCCAGTGACTCCTTTGCAGCATTGCCGCCAGCCAGTGTGTGAGTAGCCAGGTAATCCTTACTGTACATACCATGCAGGATATCGTTAACATACTGCGCTGCAGTCATCTTGACTCCCGCACGGCTGCTGGCCCTCAGTACTGCGCCCTGGAAAGTCTACAAAATGCAGCAGCTAAAACTTCACTGGAAAGTGACCCAATAACAGTTCTGCTAGTGTCAGAGCACGAGGTCGACCAAGAACTTAGATTTGAAGACATTAAAGAAAACATGAAGCACTATATTACGCTAAAAATGTGCAGAGGACACGGCAAGACATTGAAGACATTGGCACCCCTAGTCCCCTACCTCTACACTCGGCGTGGTCAGAGTCGAGTGTAGACAACGCCGGGATCGATTCCGACGTTTTAAAGGTAATTTTTGGCATCTGCGGTCATTTTAGTCGTCTGCGGATCGTAAAATCGCGATTCCGTTGACCGCACAGACAGTAAGTAAGTAAGGCACAGACCACGAATCGATTGAACAGCTACAGACCGTTCGGTCCGCTGTATCGGCCACAAATCGCGCATTTTTCGCGAAAAACGACCGCCCGACAGTCACTTCCGGCCAAACCGGAAGTAGAAATATGACGGAAACCGGTGGAATGAGTTCGCAGACCCCTACTTCCTATTCGACTCTAAATACATTATGGGGTCTATTTGGACTCTAAATGCCATTTCTAACTCGTGACTTTTAGCATTGGCCAATGTTAAAGGCGAATGGACTTAGAAATAAATCGCTAAAAATCGCACAAGTTGCACGATGTCGCGAATTTGGCGCCATACTGCCGCCGTTTTACGCATTTGACGCGGTTTTCTGCAAATCGATCAGACGACAGCAACGCGTAGACCATTTCCGACGAATATTGGCCGCGTAAGTCGCATAATTTAGTCGGTAGATGGCGCTAAACATGCCTTTACGTTAAAAATCGCAACTTTTGTGCGCTCGTCGCATGTTTAAATCCTAATATCTCCAACATTTTGCGGCCCAGCGCCCTTGTTTTTTCAGGGTCCGTAGTACGTCCACTCGCGTACCAGGTGCTGTAGAAATATTCCCCGTATCTTCCATAGTTCGTAGATGGTGACCCCCCAAATGTGCCACACTGTGCAAAAATCGCGATTTTCGAGATTCCCCTGCCAAAAAACTGTAGGGGTTGGGGGGTCCAGCTGTAAAGAAATTTTTGAGGGTACCCTGAGGGTCAAAAATCTGACATAGGGAACTTTCGAAATGTGCGTAAAATTTCCCCCCTGTAAGCCGGAAGTAAGTCCCCCCCTCAAAAATGTTTGATCCCCCTTTTCTCGAAGTAGGGTTCCCCGATTTTCGAAATTTTTCTCCGATACCGAGTTCTTGTCAGACTCTGTCACGCGCGGAAAAAAAGAAGCATAGTCGTCTCTTTGTAAGTGACTCATTTTCGCGTTTTAAAATTTTTCGATTTTGGGGTACCCCCTATATCTCCGGACCGGAAGTAGATATCGACCCCGTTCCAACGCCATTTTTCACGCCTCACAGAGACCCCTAAACCGCAGTAGGAAATGTTCGCCAGGGGGCGCCACATGTAGTCGATACTGAAAACGCCGAAATCTACTTTCCCCATTTTCTCGAAACGTTATGGAGCCAGGGTCCCAAAATTTTGCACACATGTTAAGGACCCCACCGTCTAACAAATATCGCAAAATAAAAAAAATTTAATTTAGAGAAAAATGTTACGGTCCGAAAATGTGTTTTGCCAGTCTGGGGGGCCTGACCCCCTAACCGTACCCCCCTGGTCGAACCTAACTACGAAAAAATGTAGGCACCCTCGGTGTGTAACTGCGTGCGAAGTTATTTCGTTCTGCGCCCAGGGGTTGCGGAGATATTGGCGAAAAACTAAACTCAGTTCCGGCCGAATATTGCCGAAACCGGAAGTGGTATGCCGAAACTTTCGGTATCGGTCGACGCGGGGTCCCGAGCTCTGTCGGTGATGTGAATTTGGTGACGCTCGGCCGTCCCCGACTCGAATGGCACGCGTTTTTGCGCGTTTTTCTGTCACGCGAACGGCCCTAGGAGAGATGTACAAAAACACTATCGACAGAGTCGTATAAGAACTCTTTCACATAAAAAACGAGACACGAAGAAGACTGCATCATGAAGGCTTATTGTCAACTACGGTCAGTACATACATAGCATTACTGACAACACATCGACACACTTAGGGCCTGCGGCACTAACGGGACTGCTTCAGGTCACAGGTTTATCTAGACTTTCTGGTGGTACGAATAAACATCAAGATGGCAAGTTGTAATCAACCACCAGTGCTTGGTTGAAAGTAGAATTATTCAGGAGACTCCTATGGGGTGACTAGATAAAATTCATACTCCTCTTCACCCAGTCATCATCTGACTTCCTGTGCAGGACTGCAGGTGTCCATACCACTGCAGTCTGTTTCTCCTCAACACAGTCTCAACATTCTTCAGCTCTGACTAATGGGCAATAAATAACCAGAACTCTTACCTCGAACCAGTCCTTGTCCTCAAAGTGACTAAGGTCCACAGACGATGTGCTGGCTTGTGATACAGACTGACTCACAGATGTCGAACGCGGAGTAACTGGAGTTACAGGTCGAGGTGCTGCTGGAGGTGAGCGTAGGCTTGATGACATTAATGGCCGACCATCCACCGACTGACTCTGAAGCAGATGTTCGAGCATACCCACAGTCCTCGGAAGCACTAAAACACAGCAGTCGTTAATAATTAATACAGCACTTATTGTGCAAATATTTATCAGACAACAGACATGGACAAGTTACATACACACATTCACAAGTAAGTAAGTAAGTAAGTAAGTAAGTAAGTAAGTAAGTAAGTCAGAACATTTGTATTCGGCGCCAGAATCGCGTAGAAAACGTCTCAACGGTGCCGGGCGGTCGAGAATAGGTGCGTCTTCAGTGCACGTATGAAGGCGCTCTGTGACAGCTCTGGTATTCGTAATGCAGGCGGCAGACTGTTCCAGGTGGTCGGTCCATTGACGGCAAAACTTCGCTGCCACCAGGACCAAGACCGTCTTGCCAATGAGGGGCAAATGGCATCGATTTGCCTTGCTGCCCTTTGTCTCCACTCTCTGACCCTCTTCCTATGGGCCACAAAATGCTCACAGCTGGGTCTGAAGTCGGGCGTCTTCCCCCGAAACCAGTGCAATGAAGGAAACCGTTTTTGTTTTCCCGGTGTTCCCCTGGCCAGCTGTCATGTGCCACTGATCTAGCTATGGATCTGGGCACTGTAGTTATAAAGTAGTAAATAGTACTTAATTTAAATACTATTTAAATCCACAGAAACCATTTAGCTAGCTATTTCAAACAGTTTCTCAGGACCACTATTTAAGTAGCGTTTATAGATAGTTTGGTCCTATTGACTGCCGGTATTTGAAAATTTTAATAGTGTGTCAACACGGGACTTGGCTAGTAATTCGGAAAGTGATTTCTTAGTGCCCAGAGGCTGAATGAGGTATAGCAAGATAAACCACACTTCAAGGTCATTCAAGGTCGCTGATTTTGGTACCAATCGAAAGCTCATATACGACTTCCTATTAGTCATTAATACTAACTTACCTACCTCCTATCTTGCACCGTTTCCGAGACATGACATAGCCGTCTGAGGATCGAAAATCTGCTATATTTCACTACCCCGCTTGCTTTCAACACCCTGACGGAGGTGACCACCACAAATATTGTCATAAGTGATATATCGCTAAAAACTACATTACCTGCGCTACATTTCTGTCGCAGAAAGTATTGGTGTATCTTCTTTAACCACTTTTACGTAATCTGTACCGAAAGCTACCGAATTCAGTGATATACGCTGCGCTTAGGGCTATTTTGCCATTCAAGGTCATTCAAGGTTATGAAATGGGTTGGCTGTCAAACCAGTGCGTGTTTTTTGCGCTACTTGCACGAAAGGGTGTCAAACTCACTGTCAATTGCAGCTAATGCAGCCCTCAAGTTTTTATTCTCGTTCTTCAGCTGCACATTTTCTTCTTGCAGATCCACATCTTCGCCAGTAGTGTTGTGCAGCAGTTCTAAGCACATTCATCACACTTTTATGCGGTTTCTGTCCAATTGTGTAGTCAATTATGAGCTGTGCAAAGATGAACTGTGACAATGCAGTGTCAGCACTGTAGAATTACCAAATGGTTGGTATTATTCAAGGGCACCTACATAGCAACCTGTCAAGAAATGGGAGCTCTACTCCAGGAAAACCACAAGCCAAACACGTCACTAGAGAGACAAGACTCGTAGACTAGCGGGTTCAAGTCATGTCGTATGCTGTCCATGGCCATGGCACTGGGCAGCAAATTATAGTGAGTGAGTAGTTTCTTAATGGCACATCAGCGCATATTAGGCTATTCTGTGCCTTACAATGGTGTGATAAAAATGTGAAAATATAACCAAGGCTATTTAGCTACGATATGTACTGAGTAACAAAAAGCAGAGCTGAAAATGAGAAGCGACGATGATTGTGAAATCAGTGAAAAATGAGATAAAAAGTGAGGTTATAGGAAATTAAATGTCATATTAGAAATACCATGTCAATTCATAAACACCACAAATTCATACCAAGTTGCTACGTAATTTAAAGGTTTAACTTTTCAATGTGCCACGAATATGAAACGGTAACCGATATACCGGTGTACAGCACTATGATACTTTCAGTTTAACTGTTGAAGACAAAAATAATTCTTAGAAACTGTTAGCGATTCATCGTAAGACACAACAGATTACTGCTCCTTCAGTCTTTATCCTAACCTGCATGGTAACGATCCTTAATTCTCGCTAGAATCTCCTTTGTATGGGAAGGCTTCTTCACTTTCTTTTGCCTTTCTTCCTTCCTGCCTTCCTTGTCATTGGTGTCCTCCTGGACATAATTAAACTGAAAGTTAACAGGTTAACCTGTATCAGCAGTAAGGTATAGCAATGCTAAGCATGTTTCTGTAGTCTGTTCAACACTGAAATTAGAATATAAAGAAATGAAAAGTGATACAAACACATGGATGTCAGTAACTCAGTATGCCTAAGGAGACTGACAGACAGTCACTGGTATTGAAAAACCCTGAAATGCTAACGGCATCACAGCATGATTGAGACGTAAACTACAACAATTTCCCCGATTCACGAGCGTCATCACTGTGGACAATGAATTAATAAGGCAATTACATATAAAAATTCTGAAGGTTGATGATTTCACTTAAATGGTTCTCCTACATGTGAGAGCTGTGATACGTTGCAGAGGAACATAATTAACTGGTGAAACAACTAGGCCTAATAATCAAAATCAACAGCAGTCATAGTCTCACAGTTGACTGTCAGCGAGCTGTTAGACTTTACCATGTTTCAGTTCTCGTTAATTGTGCCTAATCCATTGCACCGAACAGTAGGCAAACTGTCACGAAGTAGGTGAACTGTTCTGCAGGCAAAGCGTCTCGTAGGCGAAATCTCCACGGAGTCAGTGAACGGTCCTGTAGGTTAAATGATCAATAGGCGA
>Ga0209363_1001944_pt1 | contig 10467 bp, 6 predicted proteins | sample WorMetexBAHAMAS3_FD_187385 | JGI IMG/M metagenome (GOLD analysis project Ga0209363, IMG submission 187385) | Marine gutless worms symbiont microbial communities from Max Planck institute for Marine Microbiology, Germany - Inanidrilus exumae... | ecosystem: Host-associated > Annelida > Digestive... | reverse complement strand
GTTTATGCCCATGCAGCATGGCTCATGATTGGCTGCTGTGACATTTATATTTACACTGAATACAGAAAGTAAACAGAAAGCCCTTTTGTAAGGTCATACTGACCCACTTTAGCACAAAAAAACTTGACAAACAGTCGAAAATATGTCACCTTGTAACGTGCATCCGTAGTCAAAAAGGAAGTTCTTCATCCTGTGACTATGAACTTTGACCTGACCTGACCTAGAACCAGCAGGAAATTTAGTTGATAGGTCCCTCCGTCTCTCACCATCTATGCAGTGCTAAATTGTCTGTTTCTAGTGTGTCGGGTCATCACGTGAAATTGACGTTTTAGTACGAAAATAATTGACAGCTTACTGCCTACAATTCATAGAATGTTAGTGATTGATTGGCTAACATGTTCAAAATATTTTGCAGCCACCTTTCGTAGTCCCCTTCAATGTCATAGTCCTAGGCATTTGCATACAATGCCTATTCCGTAATCCGGCTCTGCACATAGACACATGTTAAACTGATTGGTAATGTTTCGTAAAATGTCATGTCATGGTAGATGGCGCCGTGACACAACGGGTAGAGCGTAGGACTTGTGATCAACAGGTCGTGGGTTCAAATCCTACTCGGGGCAAAAGCTGCATAACAACCTTGGACATGTTGTTCATACCTATGTGCCTCTGTCACCAAGCAGTATAACCTGGTACTGGCCAAGGGACGGCGATGCTGTGCGGCTGGGAAGGTAACCGCAGGCTTGGCAGAAAGTAATGGCAGCCTACTGCCGAGCGGCTGACTGCCTGTACACCGGGATCAGCTCCGGGCCCAACGCTCGGTAAAGAGTATGGGAAGCCTTTTTCTACATGTCATGGTATGTGTATAATGCAGGGCTGTGAAAGGGTAGACCATCAGCTCATGTGCCTGCAGAAGGACGGACGACACACGAAGAGATTCGAGTTCATGTCGCTAATCTCCAAAGATGTTGTGGGACATGGAAGCACAGTTCCAAGCCACCCTCTTGGTTTTTAAGTGCGTCCAAGCAAGTCTCTGGAATCCGTAAACTAACCCAACCGATTATTTATCCGTTATGTCGTCAGTGCATTCCATTTCGTGAAGTGTGGAGGCGTTTGCATTGATCATAATCATGCCATGCAGTGTACACTGTTAGTACAGTTCATACGTTTGTCTGAATTAGGCATTTTAGATTCGTTTGCTGTATAGTTACCCATGCTGATGGGTGTCGCGGGGGTTTGGTTTTCACCACTGTGTATGTCTGTTTTTCTGCACGATATTTTAAAAACTGATGCAGCTAGGATCGCCAACATAGAAGTGTTCCACCATCCATGTACTGAAAACCCATGTTTGTACAAATCTTAGGGAGTCTCACCCCTGATCCCTGACCAGAGGCTTGACACTTGGACCCCGCTGGAGGCTTCGCCCCAGACTCCCATTATAGGTGAGCACTGTGCGCTTGGCATGGTTTAGTTCCGCCACCTCCGGTATCCTACTTTTACTACTAGTATCAATCATATTCTAATTCAACTGGTTGGTCACTGTGTCTTCCTGTCTCCAGCCTGGCAAATCATTTAATGGAGCTCATCTTCTCTTCGTCTGCTAACTGACTACCGAGGGGAGTTTCTCCAAGACTTTATTGCAAGCCTTTTTGCTCTGCGGCTGGGAATGTAATAGCAGGCCTGGCAGAAAGTAATGGCAGCCTACCGCCGAGTGGATGACTTTTAGTCACCTGCGGGCTGAAAATGTTGCCATTGACAGCTCAGGACTGTCATAATGCCGTAAAACCGTTATTTGGCTGCCGTAAAAGTTGCAAACTTCACATGCAAAATCATTTTGGTGCCTATTATTTTGGCAAATTCAGACCACACAATACCAGCACTGCATATGTTATAGTTTCGCTATTCGTGCGCTTTAATTTCAGTACCATGCTGAATGATTGGATGGGAAGAACGTCTCTGCAATGACCTGTTTGTTTGTTGAATGTGACATGAAACCTTCTGCCCCGTACCAGCTGAAGGGCTGTATATCGTGCCCCTATTTGTTTATTCAGGTGATGTATAAACCGTTTAAGGTCCTTACATACTTATTTACTTCCTTAACTCAGTCAGACATCCCGGACGTCATTGTTTTTTCATCCAACGACTGCTGAATGACTGTACCATTTACGTACGATGTCCGATCCCCGTACCCAGTGCTTTGACGTGACTGCTGAAGATTATTGAAGGGTAACGGTTTGATTTCTTTGATATCAGCTGCTGCTGTTTGTCTCGATAAAACGAGTTTGTCGATGATGATGATGTAAGACTACAATTGCTGAGCCGCAAGCAAGGTCGCATTATGGCTGATGTCAGCCCGAATGCTGTGGTCACAATGCCCCCCCCCCCTTGAACCAAAACACTGGCTGACGTCATCACACGTGACATGGCACCTAGTCATATAAATAAGTAATTTACAGTAAGCATGACTTCATCTGAATTTTTGTTACGGCATTTCTGCTGGATGTAACAGCCATAGTTCAACACAGCACATAAAATTATTTCAATTTTCCACACATTGTGAAGCCCTCAAAATTGGGGTCGCCGGTCGCATGTGCTGCTGCAGCCTTAGACCCCTTCAATGCGGCCCTGGTTGCAAGGCTTACGGTTTTAGAAGGATACAAATCTATGCAGGTTTTTCAAGCGTAGTTGTGGCTAGTGAAATTTAGATTTTATACTGTCCTTTTATTATTCGTGAGTGCGTTTATGTATATTAAAATATTTGTTTCTTACAGACTTATATAAAGATGTATGCTGTACATCATTTATGCTTGTTGTCGTTCACTTGGAGTAAAAATTTTCTCTTGAAACTTAACGCTTACTTGAGTTTGTTAAAGTATTCTACCATAATATTTTATGCAGATATTGCTCATGGTAAACTATAGCCAGCCACCACCCTTAAGTATAGCACAACATTTTGCATGTATTTCCTGCCGAAACAGTACTAAGACGCCTATGGTTATAGACACTGTATGGGACCCCATGTTCCATTTCTAGACCAGGCATCATACAAAGCAACCAGATCTGTCTTTTAAAAATTTGTGTTATTATTCGGCTAGAAGCTGAGCTTCAGCCGAATAATGGATTCAGCGACAGCTGGAGAGCCAGGCAAAATTTTATTTTTTTTTGTCATGTGAACAATGCACGACTTCACCGATTTCCCATCAGCCAAAGCATGAGCATGACAAAACGCCCTTTTTCAGTTTTGACGCCCGCAATCATATCTCCGGAACGGCTGAAGTGAAAGCCTTGGGTTGACAAGACTGCCCACCAATGGGCGTGGTCTGGGTCACGTGACCCATTTAAAAATTTGCCCCAATCATCTTTGGAATTGCTGCAGCTAGGCAATTCGAATTTCGTGTGCTGATCATTGGCAATGACATTAAAGGTCACTTTTGTTGTTGGAAACCTTTATCTACCATACCTCGTGAAACATAGCACGAATTTACCAACATAGCGCATCGCGCAATCCATCTGCGGTAGCTGAGCTTCTTGTGTTCGACAGTAAACCTTAACTAAAGCAATAAAACCAAGATTGTTGACTGCAGATTAAGCTGTTGTTTTTTAAAAGCTTGTATATACAAAATATATGATAGTTAATTTTAGTCAACCAGTTTATAGCCTTGCAGTTGGTGTGACAAATTACTGCATCGGCCATATGGCAACTAGCAGTGTTGAAATCACGTACATGCTTAAAATTTGACGTCGTTTGCGGTAAATTTACTTCCCATTACAAATTTTTATTAATGGTGAATTTTTTAATGTAAAAGTGGGAACAGTTAGGGTTTAGGGTTAAAATTAGGGTGTGTCATGATTAGGGTTAGTCGCTGATATTCACCACATTGGTGAATATCAACAAATGACTATCAAAATTCAAATGTGAGTATTAACATTCCAATAGGCTGATGCATTAATTAGTTGCACCCCTTGCAATTTATTTTAGTTGATAAATATGCTGTGTACCGCATGGGTGAACCATTGTATGGTAAATTAGCTGTATGTCTATTAAAATTTATCTGTTATGCATAGACACACAGTTGAACAGTGAACACATATAGTTTTCTGCTTACAGCTATAGTGTATTGTGTTAGTTCCTTTGTACCAACATAAATTAGATAATGCGTGGGTCGGGTGAAAGCTGAATAACACATTTTGTATGCATGTGTTAACTTAGTTGTTGCTCATTTAAAGTAAAGAAAAGTAAACAGTGTGTAGCAGTTAGCAACAACTTAGCCTCAACACTACGGGAAACCCACATGTCATATGGGATCACACAGTGTTACCTGCCACCCGGCAGTGGTGAGAATCCTGCCTTTACCCCCAGCTGAAGCAGGTACTCGATTTAGCGACCCCGGAGGGATGCAAGGCTGAGTTGACATATGTTACGTGAAAGCGGACCGGCCGGGAATTGAACCAGTCGCCTGTAAATCCAACGCCCTACCGCTGAGCGACCATGCAAATGATCTATCTCCTCAGAATACTGTAAAACACACATATCTGTGTGCAGCAAATTTGGACAATTTGAGTAGAATCGCGAAATCAAATATTCACGAATTTCTGGAATTTGCCAATTGCCATCACTTTATCTGAATAGAATAAATTAACTGGAAAATACACCAAATTAAAATGCTGCGAATCATCTACACATAAAAAACTACAGTATCCATTACAGAAATCCCTCTAATATTTAATCTATTTGTTGTCTTTAATATTGCCAAGATACGTGGGAATTAAGGTTTTTAGGCTTAACACGGTGCATCAAAAAACGTTAGACTTCCCGGTACTTTCTGGGAGAGCTGATGGGGAATGACCACCCCAGTGTTATTACCCATGCTGACGGCAGTTGAGGAAACAGGGTTTTTATCTTTTTTGTTTGTCCGTCTGTTTTTCTGCATGATATTTCAAAACCCGTCGCAGCTAGAATCACCAAACTTCGCAAAGAAATGTCACACGATGAATCCTGGAAACACATTTATTTTGGAGTCAACAGGTCAACGTCATGAGTTATAAAAAACTGCCGGCATGGGTCTTTGCACTCTTGTGAGTGCTGGCTTCTTCTAGATGCTGGTGCATTGACGCTACTGTTTCTCGGTCCAGTTCTAATCATACGCTGTCAATAGTCGAAGCTGTCCATAGAGACGTCTGCGGCGTATTCACAGATAGCGTCGTACGACAGCGTAACGGCAGTGTCACGATCTGACAGTAGCTGGACAACAGCCTGACAGTGGTCCTTGTCTCGGTTCAGCAGCTGCGCGAGCTGTCAACAGACATCGACCAATCAGCATCAAGCGTGTCACAAGTCACTTAGCGGCCTTGCACAGTGTACACACCATGGTGGTTTGGCCTACTTACCCATGCCAATGGTAGTCGCGGGGGTAAGGTTTTCGGCGGTGTTTGTCCGTCTCTGCATTTGTTTTCTGTCTGTCTGCGCAATATGTCATAAACCTCTGCAGCTAGGATCACAGACCTTGACATATAAATGTACCACCATGAGTCCTGGAAACCCATTTATTTTGGGGGTCAAAAGGTCACGGCTGGGACAGTAACCGTTGGTCTGGCCATGAGTCAGACTCTATGGTATATCCACCTATCGGGTGCAAGTGCCCAGCAGGATCCAGGCGTGGAGCCCCTGGTGGGAGTTTGAGGCATAGACCCACAAAGGTCTCGACGCAGGCTCCAAAGACTGAAGGGTTTCGCTTATCCAAAAACAGATGCTTCGTGCAATTCTGGACATATTTTTAAACGTCCACAGACGAATGGAGGGAAAGCTGCTCCATCCGCCCTTTGAATCCGCCACTGTCCTTGTGTCTGACCATAAAAAGTTATTAATGTAAAAAACTTAACAGTTTAAAACAACTTGTAAGGACAACAGTGGCTATGTCGCACAACTAAAACAGCAAAAATCAAAAAGAAAAGGTGATATTACTTATCACCACATCGCCATAGAGTCAATGTGCTAAACTGTTAAGTTTTTTACATTAATATTTGCTGTTTTATTAATATAGCAATCTAATTTTTGCTAATCTAAAGGACCAGAGTTCGAGGATACGCGTATGATAAAATAAAATACGTAAAAATACGTACGTATATTTCAAAAAACAAAATATGTGTATGATACGCATGCTAAACGTGCACATTATGCAACAGTCGGCGATCCATAGAAAGTTAGAAACTGTGAAATTGTACTCAAATAGTCGTAATTGTGCAGTAAATGCAGTAATTGTGCAGTAAATAATTGCAAGTTTGTAGCTTTCATCAAATATGAAATATTAAATTTATGAATATGTTCCAAAATCTACAACCGAAAGTTGGAAATTCTTACATTTTTACTAGCTATCTCCTCGTCCATTTATAATGGGAGCTGGCAACTGACCACTGATTCTTAAACTTGGGCACAATATCTAAATTTGATCCGGCCGGATTTTTAATATTTGTCCTACTCTTTGTGTCATGTGACTCTGAACTTGGCAGAAACGTCAATGTCGACTGTCAGTCCCACACTGGGCTAATTTATCCCTGTTGCCTTAACTTTGACGGAGACTATGACCTTCAAACTTAAACATAAAGTCAAGATGAACCAGAATGCCAAATATCTTGTTGAAAAGTATTGTCTGGATAGACACACACACACACTTGACCAACTAGTCTACCCGGACCACTAAAATGGTCAGTAAAACAACCAGTGAAATGAAACCTGAGCATGATGTTTGCCCGAGACGATCATAACATGAGTTGCATTGTTACGAGGAACGACTGTTTCGAGCTGCGACTGACACAAATCTGCACAAGTACATAGATTCAAAACTGTTACACTGGCTGCGTCTATCGGAAAGTGGATTGTAATGGTCTGGCACCTGTCCGTCTGTCTGTCCGTCCCGTCGGCATACTCACCGTGGCTCACCAGAGGGCAGCATGCAACGCTGCAAGCGCACATCTCGGCCTGTCAAGGAGGACCGACAATTGTTTCACTGACCACTCTACAGTATCCGCTTTGAGACACCGTTGCTTCTAGAGCAATTCTTACCTGCTGGACGACCTTTCTGATGCCCATCAAACACTGTCATAGTAGTGAAGGTCCTATTTGTACAAGTTTTAATATCTTTCTCCATTTGTTCCAGACCCGTTCCATGCTCTTGGCAAGATTGAGAAAGCAGTTTCTAAACGGCACTAGATAATGTCAAGGTAAACTAGCAAGACATAGGTCTAGGTTTTTATGGGGGGCATGGAACAATGGGGTGGAGTGTAAGCCTATAATGGGGGTCTTGAGACTACACCAGTACCCTTTGATCACATTTAATGGGGCTCACAAAAGAATTGGGTCTTTCATTCGAAAGTTACTGTGCAGACGTGCCTCATTCAACTGATCCATAAAATTCACAGACTTCTATTCTCTTTCTTTTCTTTCAACATGAATGCACACGGTCAAGGATCCATTAAAATAGTTCTCAGCAGCGGCTGAATTATGTGAAGGTTTTTTTGGGGAGGTGGAACAATCGGATGGCCTTGCAAGCATGGGGTGTAAGACTATGGTGGCGGTCATGGGACAAAACTGGAACCCTCTTATAACATTTAATGGGGTCCAGAAAAGAATTATAAGGGCCAGACCCACCTAACGTCCCCCGTAATTCAAGCACTGGTTCAAAGCATGAAAATTACATTAACCTAAAAAACGAATACAAAATGTGCAGAAAAGCTGTTAAAGTAAACTGTATGAAAAGTGCCGCTAACCATCTAAAACTTGAATGTCGTCTGTTCGACAAATACAGGACTCGGCGCTGAGGACATCAACAACTGTTACCTGTAAGCAATAAACAACAACCATTACATACCTCTGTGTTAACTGTCATTTTCAGGTGAGCCTGTAAAGGTACGGAGACGGTGGAGGCAACACCAATAATGAGTATTCAAGCATCTTATCGGTATTCGGCGGCCGGATGTCCTTTCTGTTACCGAACCCACAATGTCAAAGCACCGAAGGAAACACACAAGCACTGACCCAAAACCTGCGGTCTGGCCTCATTCTTTTTCATCCATCATTGTACAATGTACATACGTACACATGTTTCATTTACTTTTATGTGTAGTTACACCTTTTCATAATGTCTGGTTTTGAACCAAATACGCTGCCAGACTATACAACACAAGAAGTATTAACAAGTACTGAAACTAACCCCAGCGAATACGTTCTCATTTCCCAGCTAACTGAACGATCACTGTCTATCTGCAGTGCCGGTTAATGTTTTATGCTAATGTTTCCAGCAACGAGTTTACAAGAAAAAGTGCAGCTAAAAAACAGAAAACATAGGCAGTCATACCAACATGCAGACTCACGCCGGCAACGGCCACAGGCAGCACAGCGGCGTATGGGTATGCGGAATATGGGACATGGTCACTACCAACCGTGCGACCATGATGGTTTTTGTAACCATGTAATCTTAACCTTTGACCTTTTGACCTCTAGCTCAAAACATGCCGAGCGAATGCTATAACGCATACGTATACCAAGTTTGGTGTTGATAGCTCAAGCCGTTTTCCTGTTAGAGCGTGGTCAAACAGACAGCTGCGACTGAACGCCCCACCCACGCCGGTGGCTATGCTGGCGTGGGTAATAAGGAAATTGGTTGACATCAGTGGACACAATCTTGGCAAGCAATTAGTGAGTACTATTTTAATCACAGTAAATATTCAACAACAACTGTTATAATGATGTTGGTAAGGTGTAAATATAAACTGCTGAGAGTATTTCACCTTCGTCTTGTAATATTTCCCGCGTCTGTAGTTCTTGTCGATAATCCTAACTCGTAAATTAGGTCGCAGCCAGACAGACGATGAAGATGTATCAGACTGACTCTTTTCATCACTGCTGTCAAAAAAGTAAGATAATGTAACTATAAAATGCTATTTAGCAGGAACTCAAAAATCCAACATTATTTGCAGCAAAATATAACCAATTATCTACTAGCTCCCAGACTGCCTGCACAGACTACTGCCAGGACCGTTTCTTCTGAGCTACTCGGTTTTTCTTTATATTTTTGTTTCTGCACCATTAAGCTGGCTATGGCGACAGTTTTTGAGTGCACATAAATACACCGCATTGCATCATATCGTAGCTGCTCGGTAAATCAAGTACCAGTAAGTGGTAGTTTAAACAAACCACAATAAAAGACAGACAAAGAATACGTTACAAAAGTTGTTAAGTACAAAATACTACTCTGCTGAATAAATTGCCATAAATATTAAATGACGGAATTAAAACACAACTTTAACTACTAATATGTCGACGGAAAAAATGCGGATAAATTGCAATCTGCAAAGCAAACTTCTCACCGTAAATCACATGCCTGTTTCCGCTGTTGCAACTCAGTGTCTGAGGACTGCTGCTTATCACTTCTATCTGAATGTTTGTGTTTGCTACTATGATGTCTACTGGCCGCAGCATCCGTCCGTCGCTCTTCATCACGATGGCGATCATTTTTATCACTTGACTTAGCTCTATGTTCTTTGTGCTCTCTATGCTTTTCCTTAGAATGTGTTTTCTTGTGTTTCCGGTGTCGGTGATGCTTTGTTTCATGTTCGTCTTCAGATTCGCTTCTTGCTCTTCTTTGCTTCGTTCTGCTCAATGCTTGTTCACTTTCACCATTTAACAGCGGAGATGAGTTCGATACTGGGTGGATGACATCTTTCTGATGCTTTTCTTTGTATCGGTCTACTTTGCCTATGTCTAGAGTACACACAAAATACAATTAATGCAATTGTGTTTCCTGTTTCCAAAACGTCATAAATTTCTGCACAGCAGTATCTATTCTCAATCTCAGACAACAACAAATTCAACCACTTTGTGGCCATTAGATCAATCTGTGTTAGCCGATCACCTGTTAAGAGCTGCCCCATGTCCTGCTGATATCAACTAGGACATTTGCCAACTAGATGGAAAGTACTTGAGAGAGTACAACTCCCTGCAAAAGCTATTGCAGATTGCCACCATAATGGGGTGCACGGTTAATAGAAAGGCCATTGCCGCAGTGTGGGTCGACCAATCACGTTCATTCATCCACATCCCTCTACCAGTCGTTATGACAAAATGTTAAATAATATTGCAGCTGTCTGTTAATAAATGCAACCTAGATTTGCCACTGTACTGAAAGGATTAATGCACCATCATCATGCTTTGTACTCGGAAATTCAGCATGAACTGAACATATCCTTCACAAAACATGACAGTAGTAGTAGTAGGAATAGTAGTAGTAGTCAGGGGCGGTTCTAGGAATTTTCATTTGGGTAGGCCAGTCAAAGGTCAAGCAAATTTTTGGTAGGCCAACAGGAGTGGTGTATGTGGGGACCATGGGGATGACCCGCACCGTTTGGGTAGGCCAGGAACGAGTTTGGGTAGGCCACGGCCTACCCGGCCTAACTGCTAGAACCGCCTATGGG
>Ga0209363_1001943_pt1 | contig 10468 bp, 11 predicted proteins | sample WorMetexBAHAMAS3_FD_187385 | JGI IMG/M metagenome (GOLD analysis project Ga0209363, IMG submission 187385) | Marine gutless worms symbiont microbial communities from Max Planck institute for Marine Microbiology, Germany - Inanidrilus exumae... | ecosystem: Host-associated > Annelida > Digestive... | reverse complement strand
CCCGACTGGCCGGTGTCACAATAATTCCCCCCCCCCGTAGAAAATCCGCCCTCTGCGACGCGGCCTCTCGTCAAAATTCTTTGACCTCTTCTTTCAACATTACGTAAGAAAACAAAGACATTACTATTATCATTTGTTATTCATAAATATAACGACGATCTTCGCCATCAGTAAAACGCACACTTCATCGTCACATTTTCCTTTGGCCTACAGCATAATGTCGTGCAAACTGCAAACTACAGTCTACAGTACGGTGGTGTCGGTAGCCAATCGACGCAAACAACGTATAAAACCTGAGACGGAGTTGGCAGTCATGTCATGTCAGTTAACACGTCCACTTATTATACAAATTGCTCTTATCCATATTTGCTTACTTCGCACCGAAATCGTCAACTGGTGACCACTTTTGATCGACTCTGTCCAGGGGCGCCGGCACGTCTTGAATTCGGGGCGGGGGGTCAGGCAATCTTCTCCAAATTGTCGGGTATTCGGGTATATATTGCTGACTGCGATAAGGCCTAGCTATATGTTCGTATAAACTATAAATACGACGTCGTACTAGGTTAAAACCTATATGCATGCCTGGGTGCATAACAATAAGTTGTAAGTTTGTAGCCAAGACACTCTCAACTTTGCATGGCTATGATATCGTTGTACAAATTATTGATGGAAAATTATTTTGATGTGCCTAAAATTTTAGCGGGTCAAGAACCCGGTATAAAAATTACAGGGGTCTGTCGACCCCTTGAACAGGGCTTGTGCCGACATTAGTGGGCTACGCAATACGCATATTTTTGGCGTAAAACGCCAATATTTAATCCATTTCCACATAATGAACTGTACGTCAATTACGACGACCACGCCTACTTCCGCTGTGACGTCACATCATAGGTCACGCCCCCAAGCTGACATGTAGACCCGAGCGGCTGCTACTGTCCTATGATTCCTAGTATCTAGCGGGCTCTGGTTCGACGGGTTCAAGGTCGATCTTCTTGAAGCAGGCTCGCGGCAGCGTGGCGTTGATCTGACGGACGTTGTCGATGTCCAGCTCGATGCCGGCCAACTGAGCGGCATAGCTGGCCAGCCACATGTCCACCTCGGCCGCGGTCGCCTCCATGTCGGCGTAGCTTCCGTCGAGGTTCGACACGAGCAGGCGATGATCGGTGTCGTCAATGGTGTCGAGAAGGTCGTCGATGACACTCGTATCCACGCCCGATATGTTCGCTATTAATACGCATCGCAGACATTGGTCTCAGAAGGCACTTGTCAGACAGCTCAAACTTCCGCCAAGACTGAACAGAAATCTCAGCTCTGGCCGCCCTTTTGTTTAGCAGCCACCCAAAAAGAGAAAGGTATCGAGACGCTCATTTAAATTATTACGCTAGCGCCTACACCAGGGAAGACAACCATCACACTACATATACCAAAACTAAATCAAATACGACAAAATAGAGCATGCATCCTTACGGTAACTAAAATACATACAACATAAAATCAACATACACACAAAGAAACTAAAGCCAGGTTTAGTCGCCTCCTACGACAACGACATCCGGCCTGGAAACGGAGTGGGACGGTTCTGGTAGAATGGAAAGGGATAGAAAAGCAATAAAATAGATTAAGCGAGTAAGAAAGAGGAAAAGGGTTTTCCCTTTCCCCTTTCTTACTAATATAAATAAATATATAAATATATTAAAAGATAGAGTAGAAGGTGGGGAACTGGGGAAGTGAAGGGATAAGGGGGATTGCCCCGGGCCCACACGGGGCTATCATTTAATTTAATAGAAGTTTATACAAAACTTGTAAACGTTTACGAGCTAAACGTTTACAAGCAATATGGCGACAAAAATAAATTGTTGTGATATCCACTGCTTTAGTTGATTCTTGACATCTAAGCACCGAATTTCATCGTTGACGCCATATCACTATCCTTTAATTTTGTAAACGTTTAGGCCTACATGACAGTTATTGTGTACACACGTGTGATACGTGTACACACGCGTACATCCCTAACAAACACAGGAAAAAGGAGGATCGAATGTACATCTTTATCGCGGAGGCAACCAAGACTGACGTGGCCTTCAGTTGGGTCGTTAGGCCTATCTCGATATCATGGCAGCTTCTGCCGTCTACAGCATAATCAAAGACGAGGTAACCACAGGATCTTAAGACACCGCGAAACGCCAAGCATATTCACCTTTCTAATTTTTGTCATTCGTTTAGATCATTTTACTTACACCCAACGCAATTTAAGTTACAATTTACGTTATGTTGAGAAAAATCAAAGATCTCTCTTGTAGCAATAAAAACTACTCGTCTAGTCGACTTAATTAAGTGGGACGTGGCCACTTTGAGCATGTGCTTAACAGCTTCATATACAGTTATATCATTCTGCAGATAATGACTGTCTGTAATCACAACAACAGAGCAACAATTGTATTCACCAATTTGTCCCAGGATGTTGTCAACCGTAGTCATTGTAGATGCAATGATGTCGACAGACTTGTCGGCAGCGTTCCTCGCCTCGTCGGCTTTCTCCAATGCCTGCATTATTAACATCCACATGCGTCATTTTGTCTTGATTCAAATCGAATTTTGCACATCGGCTCCCTGGGTGGACGTATAGTGATATACTTAAAAATGGCATCTAATAAGTGTTTGGGAAGGGCTGAGTGCGAAATTTTGCTCCTTGCATATATTAGACAACTTTACGCTAATTACAATACAACAAAATAAATGTTCAACGGCGTAATTGTTCACTTCAACATTTGCAGGGGTACACTAGATTAAAAAAGTGCGATTTCAGGGAACGTCTCAACAGTGAAGTATCAGTAATGCTGTGGAGGTGGACAGGCAAACTGTTCAAGATACGAGGTCCAGCAGATGAAAAGCCACGTCCGACAAACTTGGTGGAAGCGAGGTTGGATAAAGCGTGTCCGTTGTGGCCTGCGCGGGTGAAGCCGCCTGCAGGCCGGCCGTGGCGTGTTACAGATCCCGACAGACGACGACGACAGACGCCAGCGACCGTTACTGGTCTGGCCTCTACACTATGTGTAGGCGGGCCAGTAACAAACTTTCAGCTAACAGTAAGCGACGCGGAATCCTGAGCGACAGTTAAACCTGTTGTTGCGCTTGCCATACCTGGTGGATAAGCCGTGCGTCTTCGTCGGCTTGCGCCTGCAGACGTCTCAGTTGTTGCTCGAGCGCATCGAGTTCGGCTTCAATGACAGTCGAGTTGGACAGCAGCGTTTCCGAACTCACGTTCACGTTCTTCATCGTCACCGTCATCTCACTCACGTTCTGCGCATGCGCAACAGGTGTACCCGCAAATAACGGACTCTGCGATTTTTTCCGAACACCGGACAAATGCGCGCTTTTGACCCCTATGGTGTCATCGGTCGGAAACTTTGCAGAATACCGAAGGGCTGCAAAGTTTGGCGTTCCGTTGGACGTCCTAAAGCCAATAAGCTTTCTGCTTTACAGGGCTTCGGCCTAACCCCCAAACCGTGAGCTCTGGCTGGACTCAGCTGGTAGCTACGACCCAAGACCCCGGTCGCGCTCCACTTCACTCCGCGTTCGCTACATGTAACCCTTCCTTCTACACCTTCTACACTCCAACAGTTCTCAAATTAACATCCCTAGTAGGCCTAGTAGTATAGTTTTGGGATCTTCTATACTACGAAATCTCTCTGTCACGGGTGGCGAGTGCTGTCACACCGCAACCACGCCATTGGTCGATCACGGTAAACGGCGACCGCAGTCGTCACGGCGGCAACACGACGGCGGAGTGAGGAGTGGCGGCTGCATGCGCAGCGAGCTCACGGACGGACGTCCAGATTGACCGCTGCGCCTGCCGCGTTCATCGCTGTCCTAGTGGCGGCGCCAGGTATGGCCTAATGGGCTCAAGTTCTCCCAAATTTACCTTAAGCCCCCACAGCCATCACCACAAGCCATCACGCCGCATAGCGACGTGATGGCTTGTCCTATACAAAATATCATGGAGTGGACAGACTGATAATAGTGAGCCAACTTACCCTGTACTCCGTTAAGCATTTTAGTAAAATAACTGTGTAATTTCCCTCGTGGTACAGACACAGATGGTCATTCGCTTTTATCCTGCAGCGTTGCTCTATTCGGTCAAGGACACTCATGACATAATTTTCTACTATTACTTAGCGTTTATTTACAAAATCAGCTATAAGATTTAAAAGACGAGGGTGTAGCCGCGATGATCGACACGTTACGTGATCTCGGCAGTTTGACGATAAAAACAGCCACCAGCCATTCCAGCATTTATTTTCATCTTTTGTTTCAGGGCTTACACAGCTGAAGGCAGAAAATAATAACACGCACAGTGCTACTCGCAGGTCATAACTTCAGAGGCTGTCCATTAATTGGTCAGTTTTGGGTTCAGCTATGAAGCAGAGTCTGCAAGTCTGGAATTCTGACTGTCCAATTCATCGTTGTGACAGAACTGGTCGGGTCGAACTGGGCTCGGCTTTTGTCGAGCCGAGGAGTGAAGAAATCGGGGCAGTTTCATGGTGCAGGTAGAGAAAAGGCACTAATGAGAAAAGAGCAGAAAGAGAAAAGAGAAGAAAGACAAGGGGAGAGTGAAAAGCAGAAGAAAGGGAACAAGAGGAGGCGAAGGAGTCGATGGAAAGAAAGGGCACAAAGAGGGGAAGACAGTGCGAAGAAGGGAAAACATTGGCGAGGGAAAAAGACGAAGACGGGGGAAGAAGAGTGTTAGTGATTAAGATATATACCTCAATAGCACACGTATGGATCTCGTTAACACATAAATTAATCTCATGACCTTGCTTTTGTCCCTCTGACCTCAAAACTGGTCCACCATTTACATCACAAGTGTGACATGGACAATATTCGACTCTATCTGATGCTTTATATACAGACACAAGACAGACAGACAGCTGTTATGGACAGGCGACTAGCGCAATCCTCCTATTCGAACATATTAAAAGGCCGGGCCTGGTGAAGTAAAGCTGCCTGGACTATACTGGCAACATTACGAGCTCGTCATTTATACGTCCATATGCTACGAATCATTACTGTCAGCAAACGGTGACATAACATACAACTAAGGCCGAGCTGGACGTATTCTGTGCTGCCAGCGCCAACTGCTCAGCGGCCGAGGCGTAGATGTCAGCATCGCGCAGCGCAGCAAACGCCGCATGCGTGGACGTCTCAACGTCGACAATGTTTTCTTCAATCTCCGGTATCCGCATCGCCGCCCGCTCCGCCTCCTGCCGGCTCTCCTGCACCACTTGGTCAAATTCTGCACATATCGTGCAATGCTAACGTCACTTGTCCGGTTCCTTATGCGCGTCGGTTCCCGTTTCTGTCTTTCTTTTTATGTACTGAGACAGTTGCACGGTGACAATGAGCATAGTATAATCAGAGACGACACAAGAACACTAGCTGCAAGTACAAGTACACACAGTACACGTAGAAGTACAAGTACTGCCAGATGAAGTCTAACAGTAACGGACAAGCGTCTTCAGTAAATGCTCACTGTACTACTTAATCTAGCCTCATGAGTTGACCTCAGTACACCAATAAATTTACTTACTTACTTACTTACTTACTTAAAGTGCGGACCCATGGCGCAATAGCTCCCCCTTAAGTACGTCACTGAATCAACTGCATTCAGCGATGGCTAGTATGGTGTGCGTGAAGAAATAAGAAATAACTTCCGCTAGTTTTGTTGGAGATATCATTTTCACTGCCGTTTGTCTGTCTGTCTGTCTGTCTGTCTGACACTCTGTATGTTAGCAGGATAACTCGAAACGTTATGGGTGGATTTAAATTTATAATTTTATACAATGTGGGTAAATTATGGACCAGAGAAGAGCTGATTAAATTTCCGAAGTGATTAAACATAATGCCACATTTTATCGTATTTATAGCTAGTCCAGTAGTCGAAACAAGCGAAAAGCAACAGTAAAGTTGGCAAAACCAGTTACAGCGTAGTGTTGAAAAGTGGCAGAGGTATGCGCTCCGCCGAGTACTGTCTACTTTGATAAGAAGTAGCTGGTTACCACTAATCATAGAGAGAAATCCACGTCACCTTGCAGCGTTCTCAGAGTCTTCTCGGCCTCGGTGAGTACTCGCTCGGCGTTGCTGATAGCGTCGTCAGCGAGGTGGCGTGACGCATTGACTGCTTCCAGGAGGTCATCCGTGACCGTCTGCTGTCGACGAGCTCCTTCCAGCGCTGATCTCGACGTGTTCGTCGCATTCGACAGCGACTCCATCAGCTGCCTGTGCTCGTCCAGCAGGTCACTGGTCGCCTGCCGTGACTCATTCGCCTACAGTTACAGACACAGAAAAGCGGCCAGGGTTGAGGTTAATATATCGCTGGCCTTCCTTCACTGGGTAGGTGGATAGGAATAGCTCTCCACCCCAACCCTTTGTCTCTGATATAGACATATTTGTGCTGAAAGGGAACGTTAAACTACAACTAACTCTACCAACAGACACAGACTTGTATACTGCCTATAAGGTGATGATGATGATGAAGGTCGTAACTGGATGTTCTAGCGCTAAGCCACAGACAGTTAATTGAATCACGCACGTCTGGATCGTTTTAGGAGCAGCGAAAATTACACATTATGTCCCAAACAATAAGGGAGGAATTTCAGGGTTTGGCGATCCTCCAGAACAGCAGTCCTGGTTTTATACCCCATGGAATTCCATGGGGGCAAAAACATGAAATTCTCCATGCGAAGTACTCCATGGAACTGATATTTCACATGAAAGTCCGTGGAATCTCCATGGAGTTTTCATATGGCTTTGCCCACGTGGCACGAAAATTCCCTGGTATATTTCACACGAAATCCCATGGAGTCTCCTATGTTTTCGCCCCCATGGAATTCCACGGGGGTATAAAACCGGGACCGCTATGCTGCAGAATCGCCGGGTTTTACAGGGGAACTGGGACCACAGACTGGCAGAACGCAAACTATTGGAATAGCGATCTTTTAGCAAATTTAGCTGAAGTAATTCCAATCATTCTCCAGTCGGGCCGAAATGTCATCGCTGTACTGATGCCAAATCCTATACAGCGCATAACAGAGAACTACTGTAATGATTTTCAATGAGCATAAACCTTATGGAACCTCTGTTAATTCAAAATGCTACAAGGTGTCGTATCACAGAACTATTGGCAACATCGACGACGTTGAAACGACAAATTACAGACTCGTCGTCTGGACACTAACATGACGACGACTAGAACGCTCGCACTCGAGGTCGCACCAACCACTATAGCAACATCCTTCTCTTGTGACAGTGAACTTTGACCTATTTCACTTTGACCTTCTAACCTGACCTGGTGAGTGTCAACACAAACCGGCACGCCAAAATCATTTAGTATTGAAAGGTATTGTTCGGACACACAACACATATACAACGGACCCACTGCTCTACGTGGACTACTAAAGTGGAATCGGCATTAGACCTGTTGTTTTATATGGTCGGCGATATCTTCGATGACGCTCGTGTTCGTAGCTGTCGGCGGCTGCACTGACTCAGCTTCTGTGAGCGTCTGCAGTGTGTCGGTGTACGCCTGCCGTGCCTTGATGACAGCAGCCTCGGACAGCTCGGCAGACGCTGCGTACATCTCATTAGCCGTCTCCCACCTACAGTTGTGTACGCTTTCATCATCATCATCATCATCAACAACAACAACAACAGGTCACACGGGTGTGACTGAATATTCCAATGTGCCGCGGCAAGCAGTCCACGGTGCAACTGATTCGACGTTGTTAGAGCATCGTGGCATGAAAAACACATCACGTGTTTTCCCTAATCCAGCAAACCGCTAATATCCCAAGCCCAGCTGATGCTGCTGAACTTTCATGCGCGCGGCGAGGCCGTCGACTGCTGCCGTCACCTGGTGAACTCGACCAAACATAACGTCGTCTGATTTGGCCCCATTATGTGAAAACACGACCTCATCCACAAAACCGGAAGTGCTAACGCATTGCATTGTGGTCAGAGCAGGGCCACAGAAAACATGTACAGAAAATTTCGTGAAGTTTGCACATGTCGTTTTTGATACGCGATCGGACAGACAGACGGACAGATATACAGACAGACTCTGACACAGTAATCGCAATACATGGCACACCTCTAGGCGGCGAAGGAACAGTGTGAGGACACCTTCAGTTCAGGGTTGGCAGGTCGCACTCGCAGTGAGAGGTGGTGCGGTTGTACCGGGCGGACACCTAGCAGGCGGCACTTTGACCCATTCAATTTTTGCCGTGCGAAGCTATGCTAGCGCGTAATATGCTGTGGCCGTGTGTCCGTCCGTCTATCTGTCTGCCACAAGACCAGGTTCCACCAAAACGGCTAAACGTAAGATCACGCAAACAAGGCTGTTCGACAATCCACTGATTCTAGTTTTCTGGAGCCAAAGATCATCTCGAATTATTCCAATATATAGAGGATCGGTTAAAATCAGCGTTACATATATGTGATACGGAGCATCGCATACTCGCTGTGCAACAGCTGAGCCTATTTCAACAGTGCAAGATAGGGGCATATTTACTATGAAAGGCTAGGAGAACTCTTATATGCGCTCTATTGAACGGTGCTATTTCCAATGACCTAAGTACGACCTAAGTACTCCAAATGTCCCCATTTTCTATATTTTGCGTCGTCTTTCATATCTGCGTAATTGACGGGGATAAGGACTTCAGATGTCGTCGGTATATAGGATGACAAACCACACCCTCCCTACTATGCAGGTAGCCGAATAAAACGTGACAGTTGCTGACAGTGCTCCTCAGGCTGACAAGAGATCTGTTTGCGTTATTCGTACAACAGCAGGGCATTTCAACTGTCACAGAGCGTCGAGCGGGTCTCTCAGCCATAGCTGAGACTCTTGTTTAAATTTGCGGCCTCAATCATATCTTTGGAATGTGTGCATGTGGATTATATATGTAGATTATTCTAACTTGAGAACAAGTCATATTTGCAGCTAGTTGTAAGAAAACAAGGTGTCGCCATGACGGGACGAACACTACTGGCCCGTCGCGTGCTGTCCTTTGGTGAGTTACGTTGCGCCGTGAAGTCTTACAGACGCCGACAGACGACAGACGACGACAGACGCACGGTGAGCAAAACAATATTGGCCCTACACTATGTGTAGGCGGGCCAGTAATAAACGGTGCATGTTGGAGTGGTATACCGCTGTTCGAGCAGCCAAATCTCGTCGGTGACTTGCGATGTGCTGTCGACGGCATGTTTCGCCAGCTCATGTGCTTCCTCTGAAGAGTTCAAAGCATTCGCCGACGTCTCTTCCACCAAACCCGCTTCCAACTCCAGTCTGCAATAAATGTCTACTGGTAAATTCTAGGAAAACATTTAGGCTAAGATTAACAGCATTGCATATCCATCCGGATCGTCGTCAAACAAGTATGTCCGTCCTCGTAATAGATAGGTTGAAATGACGTCACAGTAATCTATGGTCACGATACAATCACCATGTTGTAGGGCGTGATGTCGTACTCTGGGAAGTTAACTGGTGAAGATTTGTGACGTTATTTAAACAAAACTAAATCAGTTAGTTTAAGAAAAGTTTAGTGCTAGCGCCAAATCGGCGATCTAACTGTAAGTGCTGCAAACTGTTTACATTTCCTTGCCCTACAACATGGTGGTCAGAACAGCTAGCATGGATAAAAATGTCGAAATTACATCATTGTCAACCTATCGATACTCGGACGAAAATATACGCTGACCGCGTCGCGTGCTGCCCCCTGGTGAGTCACGTTGAGTATGCGCCGTGTGCTCTCTATTAAGCTAGGAAAAAAGACAGGACACTATTAACGTTAGAAAAAAAGATGGGAAAGACAGACAGACAGACGGACGAACGGACGAAAGACCGTTACATTACGCTTACGCGGCCAGTATAACAAACCCAAATAGAAGTAACACACTCATATTGTCGATGCACGGAACACGCTTCACAGTAGCAATGTTTCATTGCCAATCATTTGCCAGTTTTACTGCGCGACGCATATGCAATGCGGTATATGCAACGGTCTAGTGACCATCAGTCTCTCCGTCTGTCCGTCCGTTACACGCTAGTATCGTATCGAAATGGCTGAACCCACAATCAAGCGCTAACGCTGGACTACGTAGCACAGCGATTCTAGTTTTTCTAGACTTTCGTGACCGCCATTTCAACCCCATTTTTGTCAGATGTCGTTCCTGAGACTGATGCAGATCCAGCTAGTTAAGGTTGTAAAAGATGATATGAGGTCAGGCATGAAGCTTGCCGCTTTACTATACGTTAAATTTACAGCAGCTGTCTTTTGACTTGCCGGAACTGCCTATAACTATTATTTATTTAGTACAATTTATTATTTATTTTATTATCTATAATTATTCAGACGTGGCAACGCGCCTGCGACTATCAGACGACACATACGGCACATACCGTTCAGCT
>Ga0209363_1001942_pt1 | contig 10468 bp, 8 predicted proteins | sample WorMetexBAHAMAS3_FD_187385 | JGI IMG/M metagenome (GOLD analysis project Ga0209363, IMG submission 187385) | Marine gutless worms symbiont microbial communities from Max Planck institute for Marine Microbiology, Germany - Inanidrilus exumae... | ecosystem: Host-associated > Annelida > Digestive... | reverse complement strand
GCGTACAGCCCAGGGGAATGATTTTGAATTGATTCTAATGGTAAAAATGGAACCTAGACATCCCGTCGAGGGCTATTTTGGGAGTGAGTCTCAGGCGATCTGTAATCGTTGCAGCCTTATGGAAGCCTGAAGTCGCAAGATCCAAGACTTGGAAATTCGTTTAACAGTTTTGGCGGTTTTTTTGGAAAAACGATCCTTTGCAGTAACAGTTTTCAAAATTCTGTTCCAAAAGTTTTTACAGGGACACCAATCGACGTTGTTCTGTTCAAATTTCGTGAAATGTTGCCGACGAAAAATGGGTGAAATCATGCGTCGTTTACATGACCAAAGAATACTAGATTTTGGCTGTCTCTCAAACTGTTGCTACTGCACGGATCACACCCAAAATCTGCCAGGGCTAGCCCCCAACAATGTACTCACAGTGCTTCAGATTTTATCAAAATCTGTTTACTTACGGCGGAGTTATAGCTGAACGCTTGAACACCGCTTTCTGCCTCGTAGAGTATTTCCATTATTTGCCCGAATCGAAGCGTAGCTTCAGGCGAATAACAATCAGTACAAAACAAGACCTAAAACACTCCCTTGTTGAACACCGCGTAAGACATCAGTGAATGATGATCTGTGTTTGCCAGTTTTGACTGCTTGTATATGGTTAGACAAGAAATCTTTAATCCACAATAGTAGTCTACCATTAATACCATAAGATTGCAATTTGGCAATAAGTTTTGAATGAAAAGCACAATCAAATGCTTTACTAAAATCAATGTAGATCACGTCACCATTTTTGTGACTATATAAAGCTGGAGACCAATCATTGATACACTCAAGTAGTATCTTCCAATTGTTATTGCGTGTTTTGAGTAACACATAAAACAGTTGATAACAGTTTTTTATGTATTGGTTATTTGGTATTGATGGTGATTAACTGTGACAGTGGTATGTGCATTGACAGGCTCATGAATGCCGAGAATTAGAACTTCAGGCATGGAATGTGATTATTGAGAATTTTGATGCTGTCGCTGATAATCCTGAATTTTTGGATATGTCTGTTGAAAACCTACTGGAAGTCGTCAAATATGATGACATTCAGGTATAATACTGTTACAGCAACTGATGTGAAATTAATTGTAATTTTTGGCCAAAACATGAAATGCAGGCAGATGGCAACATTTTTTGCAGTCAGTTAGTCCACTAGCTATCACTCAGCTTTTGTTAATTTAAGACCAGTTTTTTGGAGCGTTGTTGTGTTAAACTTAGATTAACTGTTCAAAGGACATACTCCTAATGTATTTACAGTGTACAGTTGATCGTTTTTTTTCACAAAAAATGCTAATTTTTTAAGGAATGAAAGGGATGTCATTTTGTGGTTGTCATTCAGGCTGTGGAGGAAGAGGTGTTTGAGGCAGTGATGCGCTGGTTTCTACATTGTCCTGACGAGCGAAATGTTCACATCTATCAAGTGTTGAGATTTGTACGTTTCTGGCTGATAGAGGAACACTATTTGTATGATCGAGTGCTGACGAATGCACTGCTACGAGCCAACCAGCAGGTGCTTGCACTGCTTGACGAAGTTGTCCATTACAAGCTGCTGAAGGATCGTTGGGTAGAAGCCGATCTTTACATGGAGCCGCGATATGGATCTGACTTCTGCAGGCACGTGTGGCAGTGTTTAGTTACATGTACGATGATGGTTGTTAACGTTATCCTGCCCTACTGCTGACTGTTTGACTGAACTGCATTTACTGCCAGTTCAGTGTAGGATCACCAAGAGGTTAGCTTGCCTCACATATAAAGTACTAGTGTTGTTACGACCACGGAACTTTCACTGCCATCTCGTTGGTTGGCTACTACTGAACCAACACCGCCATTGCTATATTTTACAGTGTTCTCGGCGGTTTTTCTGGGCACTGGTTCCTGAAAACTGCCCCTCATTTATGCAGGCAGTCTGAGGCAGAACAGGGATAGTCATCTAAGTAGCACGTCATTTGATCCCCATGAACGCATGCATGAATGCATGGGAGTCGAGTCTGTGACACTGCCCGCTCGCCCCCGTACGTCCACTTCCCCAGTCGCAAACAATGGGACAGCAGTGACAGTCTAGGCACTGTACTTAGTGAGACCGTCGCGATGGTTTTACTTAGTGCACCCCCTACCGTCGCGTGCAGTGAGCAATTAGTGCATTCCAGGACAGCCGGAACGATCTTGAAGCCACAACATCCACCTGTTTCAGATTAACAACCCTAGCCTAGACACTGACCAATATACCCACCGCCACCTGCACCGACAGCACGGTGGCATGTCAAAAGAAACGCCGCCACTGACCAAGTTGCAAATTCCTGCCACCGTAACAACACTATAAAGTACCACCAGCAATAAGCCTGCTGTCTGCTTACATTTCTGCACTACTTTGGCACAGGTGCAGTCTTCATTTTGTTGTTGTCACTGTTAGATGGGCTGTTAGGATCTTGGTAAGTTGGTCCTTTCATAACTGCATCCAGTTATTTTGAATGCAAAATAAAATGCATTGGATTATAAGTAAAAATTGATACCAATCTGTTATTACATGCATACTGTACATACGTATGTTTATAATGCACACAAGAGACAAGCCCTGAGGCAACGGCAGTCGCAGGTAAGGTTTATTTTACTGCCAGTATTCTATTTCGATATCCAGAAAAAGTGCAGCTAGGATTACCAAACTTGACATACCAGTGTTCCACGATCAGAAACCCATTTATTTTCGGGTCCAAGGTCAAGGTTACGAGTCACAAAAACAGTACTGGCGTGGATTGGGTACTTGTGACTTGTGATTGCTGGTTTCATCTAGTTTTCATTTTTGCTCCGGAGTACATAATAATACATCACCCTGTAATGGAAGCTGATTCTAAATTGAGATGAGACAGTCAGTGTAATCGTTTCATTTGTGATCTGTTCTCTACACGCAGAGTGATAGTGTACACGGCATATATGGACGACGAAAAGAAGCAGGTTCTGCAGCTGTTTGGTCAGCGCAGTGGTGACATTACTCGTGGTCAGAACTGTGTGCTCTGTGACCTCCCTAATGACCTGGAAAACCCAGCACTGCTCGTCACTGGTCAGTTGCTGCTCTTGACCATCTGACGTTTGCATTAACGAGTGAGAGTGTTGCCTTGATTAAGTTGTAACTGTTCTTCACAAATTAACGAGAAGCGAATCCAGATAATGACGTACCATAACAAACTGGTAGTATATTAATGGTAATTATTAGGGCTGCAAGAAAATCACAGTCACCGTGAATATCATGATTTTGGGCGTGAGGTGATTTTTAACGCGCGACGCTATGCTAGCGCAGAAAGTGCTGTCATCATGTGTCTGTCAGTCTGTCTGTCTGTCACAAGTCTAGAGAGTTCTACTGAGACAACTAAACCAATGATCACTAAAGCAATGCCATATGATAGCATGGGAACTATAGTTTTCTGTTGCCAAAGACCTCGGCAAAACTCCACAGGGTCACCCACAATGGGGCTGCTAAATAGAGGTGGGGTAGGTCAAAAGTGGCAATTTTCAACCAATATCTCGCTATATCTCACAAACAGTGCAAGATAGGGACATAGATGAAACACTCATGGGAAATCGTATGTGCTCTATCGAATGGTGCTCTTCCCAGTGACCTTGGGTGACCCTAACTACCCCCAAACCACCCCATTTTGTCAGGTCACATCCTTTCTACCAGAATAGTCACCACTCGGTTTCCAGGCCAGAGATCGTAGGAGGTGATCGAACCCGGGTTAGTTTGTTCTGTTAATTTTGTGTTATCTGTATTGCTTAGTTAAGATTTATTCTGGTATTTTGTTGTATTTCGTTTAGTTTAGTCTTGTGGTGTGATAGTCTTCCCCTATTGTAGGCGCTAGCGTAATAATTTAAATGAGCCTGTCAATCCCTTTTCCTTTTTGGGTGGCTGCTGAACAAAAGGCGGCCACGGTTGAAATTAATATATCGCTGGCCTTCCTTCACTGGGTAGGGATAGCTCTCCACCCCTGACCTTTTGTCACTGATATAGCCATATTTGTGCTGAAAAGGGACATTAAACTCGAACTAACTAACTAGCACAGTACTCTTGTGTGCTGCTGCAGGAGAGAATGAGCTGTACATAGCAGGTGGAGATCATTTTGGTGCATCTGTCTGCTCCATGTTCAAGTGGTCTCCAGAAGACAATCACTTTGAGGATATGGCCGTTATGCAGATGGCACGCAAACAGTGAGTTGTGCTATAAAAATTAATGTGCATATAAGCATTCAAATTGACAAATGAACATATATTTGGATTTATCATATTTCAGAAAGTTGATGCTGCTGCACTATTTTTAGGCTGTGTCGCATGCGTAGCATAGATGCAGCCTATTGCTACAGACGGTCTGTCTCTGTGTCTGTCTGTTGGTCACATTCCTGAGCCCTACAAAAACGGCTGAACCGATCAATATACCATTTGGGTGTGACTTGTGTGTTCCCAAGGAGCCATGTATTAAATGGGGTCAAGGTCCCCACGGAAAGGGGCAATTTTGGCAGGTTGTCCAGTCTGTTGAAAAGCATTGGGAATCTCTGCGACAGCAAAAGGGATCATTCAGTCTTTAATAATGGTACAACCTCTGTTGCGGCATTTCATCAACATTTTCTGACCTCGTGTTTTAAATATATTTGCAGAATGGTTGTCATACTGTATTAGTGTATACGTGCCATAATGCTATGTTTATATGTTTATAGACAGTACTTATTGTTAAGGTTGTAGTGAACTTTGCTGTAGTATTCTCTGCCCCATGTGGGCCCAGGGCAATCCTTTCCCTTATCCCTTTACTTCTCTACCTTTTACTCTATTTTTTAGTATCTTTTCCCTTTCTTACTCGCTTCATTTATTTTCTTGCGTCTCCATCCCTTTCCATTCTACCAGATCAGATGTTGTAACTTTATAAGTTGTAAGTTGTTTTAGTTAAGGATGCTTTTTTGTCGTATTTGATTTAGTTTTTGTCTTGCAGTGTGATAGTTGTCTTCTCCTGTTGTAGACATTAGCATAATAATTTAAATGAACCTCTCAATCCCTTTCCCTTTTTGGGTGGCTGCTGAACAAAAAGGCGGCCAAGGTTGAGGTATATATTGCTGGACTTACTTTACTGGACAGGGATAGCTCCACCCCTGACCTTTCGTCTCTGATATAAAGTAAATAGTAAAGTAAACAGTGTATAGCAGTTTAGCATCAACTTAGCTCTTCACCACTACGGGAAACTCACATGCCGTATGGGATAACACAGTGTTACCTGCCACCCGACAGAGGTAAGAATCCCGCCATTACCCCCAGCCGAAGCAGGTACTCCATTTAGCGACCCCGGAGGGATGCAAGGCTGAGTTGACCTGTGTTACGTGAAAGCCACTGGCCGGGAATTGAACCAGCGACCTGTAAATCGCAAGTCCAATGCCTTACTGCTGAGCCACCACGCAACAAACTATAGCCATATTTGTGCTGTAAAGCTACATTAAATTCCAACTAACTAACTATGAACTATGGATGATGTTGATTACTGTATACAGGAAGAACAGTAAAACACTGTTTGTAATAAACTGATATTTAATGATTGTGTTATATATTTGTCCCACTGTCATGCTGTAGGTTTTGTTTGGTTCAGCTGGACAAATACATCTACGCCGTTGGTGGTTGTAACATGGAGGGGAATTTGTCCAGTGTTTCTCGCTACCTAGAAGACAGTGACGACTGGGATTTTGTTTGTCCGATGCCAGTTGCGCTTAGGTTTGTATTTTGTAGTTTAGCAGTGTGACTTTGTTTGACAGTGTGACGTTGCTGCCATCACGATATAGTTCCGAAAGTCACAATATTATAATTCCATAAACTATGTCATAATTAGTATATATTTAGGAAAATTTTCAACAGGAGATCACAAGAAGTTGTTAATATATGTTTAGACATGCTTAACTGTACCTGCAGAAAAGGCTGTTGCTATTTGCAAAAGTAAATATTTGAGAAAATTTTGTGTAACTACCAGTGAATTGTGTAACACATTTGCTAACTGGCAACGCTGTTAGATGACATTTCGTTAAGTTTATTTAAGTAGTTATTTATTGCAATGTAGCATGGTAATGCCGATGAAGTTTACCATTAAATGGAGTAGAAGTAATGCTATGTAATTATCCGTTGGTGTCTTAGTATGCCTGCCATTGATTTGCATTGCAGATGCTTCTGTGGAGTGGCATACCGGGGCAAGTTGTACGTGTTTGGCGGTGAGAGTGAGAAACTGAACAAGAAGATGAAGATGAGAGGCAAACGAGAACTGAATCGAAATGCAATGTGGTCGGTGGCAACATTTGTTAAACTTGTCTAGTGTACCTTGATGCTTTCCCTCACTGCTTTCACTATGTAGGTTCAATGTCGCGAAGACTGTCAGGTCTGTAGGAAATATTATTCCAGTTGTCTTCAAGGTTTCCTCTTGGAAGACCCTGTCAGGTCTGGAGTAACTCGGGAAAGGAAAGCCGAATGGCCTGCTACCGACGACGACGATTTACTGACGCTGATTCGCCGACGTTCTAGAATGCTCCAGTGTTGCCAATTTTTGATGTTTGATGTGTACATCAGTGGAACTCTATGATAGTGACATACTTGCACTGGAAGACTAATAGGAAATCGTATGTGGCTTATCGATTGGCGCCATTGCCAATGCCCTTGAATGACTTTGGAGGTCACTTTTGCTGTGTGAACCCTTTCTAACTCCAGTACCTTGTGAAGCAGCACAAATTTTCTAATAGCATGTCACGTGGTACCTCTGCAGTAGCTGAGCTTCTTGTCTTAGATGTATTAGCAAAACTCAGCATTTTACAGTACAGATTTGTTACATTTTGACTGAATTACAGTAAGGATAAAAACAGTGCAGTAAACGGTACAGTGATTGAATTAATTATTATTGTCTTTATTAGAACATATTTCTTTGGTCTTAGTTGACTAATTTTTGTATAGTAGCCTCATATGGAGATAGTGAGCTGGTTACAAAAATGATGGAGATTGTGAGACCAGTTTACAGAGATGGAAAATGCAACAGTGGAAAATAAAAATGACACTGCAGTTCACCCGTATGAAAATATGTGAATTTTGCACGTTGGATGCTTTTCAAATATATGTATGGGTATTGTATTTATTTTATTGAGCAGTCGGTTTTCTTGCAATGTGAATGTTCAGTTATGATCCAAGAGAAGACAAGTGGACTGTGCTGGCTGAAATGGGAACTGCTCGGGCACTTGCTGGATGTACTGTTTATCAGAAAAAAATATACGTGATTGGTACAAGATTTTTTGCTCTCTTTTGTAGTGGGGTTTGCTGTAATGGGGTTCTCTAGTTATCTTGTTTTTGTAGTTTTTATACTGTGGTGAATTTCACTAACAGTTGCGTTGTTTTATGTATTTTTGGTTTTAGATACATAAAAGGTATCATATTTCCTCGTGCATTCTTGTCTCATTGTAGTTCTTGCATTGTTGACTGGGCAGAGTGAAGGATGTCATGCCTGTGAAAAAACACTACAGCAATTGATAAGTTTCTTTCAAGAAAAAATTTGGCACCCGGCTTAACCTGCAGTGAGCATTGGAGATAGACAAAAACAGTAGTGTTATTATAGTAACATAAGATTGTGTCTAGTTGAGATATCGGAAAAAATGACATATACATCAATGCATTTCAACGAGCACTTACAGGGAAATCGATAAGCTTATTTTATGTCATATTTTTGTGTGTCCAAAAATGTTTTGTTACTTCACTCCTGATAGGGATGCCAAGTATTGTGATCAGCATGTCTGTTTGTCTGCTGGCGTATCTCAAAAACCACACATCTAAACTTCATGACATTTTCTGTACGTGTTAACTGTGGCAATGACTCAGTTATTGACGACAGTGCAGATTGTTATTTACTTACAGTTCTGTGGATAGCATCACGTTTTGCCGTAATGGTGCCAGTAGAGCAGAGTCAAACACAACGTTATGTTTCATTAAGTTTACCAGATGGCAGCAAAGTCTGACATCTATGATTGTCATGTCATAAATTGAATGAATAATTGGTTTCATGCATTATTGGACCATAGTAACAAGCTGCTGAAAAGAATGATGGCATAGGCAACAAAGTGTGCATTATTCACAGACAAGAAAATATTTCACATTAATCTTGACATTAACAATGAGTTTGATGGTAGAATGTGCAAATTTGCTCTTATTGTTGTTGCTTATGAAGCTGTCTGCTGTCGGGAAAAAGAAAAGATGAAACAGTTGCACTTCGTTGATAAAAGGCAGAAGTTATTGCTAGCCATTATGACTGCTCATAAAACTTGCTGACGATTGTTATACACTGCTTGGCAGTCAACTTCATTTTTCTACTGTTTATGCTGCAAAAATAGCAAACGACTGGTTTGACTCAGACTGTTCCAATTTCGTTGATAAAGACTGCAGGCCGTCATACTCACCAGATTTAAGCCTGTTAGATTATGTTACATCACAGGTGCTAAGCTTTAAAAATGCATGCTACTTCCTGAGCCTCAGAACACTTTAAACTGAAACAGGTACTGCAAATATTCTGGGACGAGATGCCAAATGAGACAATCCACTTGTCTGTTCTGATCTTCATTAAACAGATTCTTGCATTAAGGGAAATGGCAGACATGTTGAACAGCTGCTGAAATAAGACGCATAAAATAACTGTGTTTTTAATGGTGTTTTTTCATCACTCTTTTGTCAGTGCTCATCACTGTTGCAATAAGTGTGCTTGCTCTAGTACTAGTACGTTACCAAGTTGAAAATTGGCCTACTTGCTGTTTTCACTGTTTCGCTATATGTTGTTCGAATTTAGTAACATTTGGTCATATTGTGGCAAAATATACTGGCACTTATTGCCAGAGAAATTACAGTTTATGTGGTGTATCTTTTTTATTCTTTGCAACCTGTAGATGCCCTGAAGGTCAGAGGTCAGTACCGGATACGTTCCTATAAAATACTCATATCAAATGGTTACGTGCTTGATAAGTGGAAACATACTTGACTTGAAGGCTGACGATGACAAAATATGCATTGCACAACACGTGCATGACTAGAGTTGATCAGTTCACAGAATTTTAATTGTTTATGTGATAAAAAGTATTGCTGTCATGAAAGAATTATGTAGAAGTGAGTTAGTCTGTGGTGTTCCTGTACATGTAGGTGGATTTGGAGCTCTCAGTGAGTCCTGGCTGAAGGATAAATCACCAGAGAACTGTCTAACGTCTGTTGAAATCTATGATCCAGAAACAAACTCATGGACTCAGGGTCCTGATCTGCCAGTCCCACTGTGTGCTATGGGTGTCACCAAGTACTATGGAACTGTCTACGTTCTCGGTACACGCACCAAATTATCTGATCTGAATTATTATTGCACTGATGCATTTTCTTGCATTATATATGGTAATTATTGAAGATATCGGCTGTCGTAGTTTTTTGTGTTACAATACATACTTCTTATCCAATACAGTGTGGCAATTTTTAGACAATACACTGTGCCATTTTTTGATAATTGATAATTACTTGACTGTTGCAGTTACTATTCATCGGCACTGGCTGGCCTCTCTGCTGGCAGCTTACAACGCACAGCCTTTTCCTTTGCACAGTGTAATCGCCTCATGTGGGCCCGGGAAAATCCCTTCTTCACTTCTCCACTTTCCCACCTTCAACTTTGTTTTTAGTATCTTTTACTGTTCGCTTTTTCCTTTTTCCTATTCACTTCATCTATTTTCTTGCTTTTTCATCCATTCCCATTCTACCAGAATAGTCCCACTCCGTTTCCAGGCCAGATGTTATAGGAGGTGACTAAACCTGGCTTTCGTTTTTTGTGTGGTTGTCGATTTTGTGTTATATGTATTTTTAAATTAAGGATGCATGGTTGTTTTTGTCATATTTGATTTAGTTTAGTCTTGCGGTGTGATAGTTGTCCCTCCCTGTTGTAGGCGCTAGTGTAATAATTTAAATGAGCCTCTCGATCCCTTTCCCCTTTTGGGTGGCTGCTGAGCAAAAAGGCGGCCAGGGTTGAGGTTAATACATTGCTGGCCTTCCTTCACTGGGTAGGGATGGGGATAGCTCTCCACCCCTGACCTTTCGTCTCTGATATAGCCATATTTGTGCTGAAAAGGGACGTTAAACTCTAGTTAACTAACTAACCAGTTTAATCCCATCAGTGCTTTGTAACTGTTCATTAAGAACCTGCCACACTGCACTAGTCACAAAGGGCTAATAGGGTAAATACACCGTGTTCCAAAAAAAAGGGAGACACCAACCTCATGGCCGTAACTCTGTCATTTCTTAACCGATTTTCAAAATTTTTTCACTGACATACTCAGCGGTAAATTTGCAGCACAGTGATAATTAACGATCCCACCACACCTTAAACGTGTCGCTGCACTACCTTGGGAAAGTTAAAAGTTTAAAT
>Ga0209363_1001941_pt1 | contig 10469 bp, 7 predicted proteins | sample WorMetexBAHAMAS3_FD_187385 | JGI IMG/M metagenome (GOLD analysis project Ga0209363, IMG submission 187385) | Marine gutless worms symbiont microbial communities from Max Planck institute for Marine Microbiology, Germany - Inanidrilus exumae... | ecosystem: Host-associated > Annelida > Digestive... | reverse complement strand
TTGCACCACAGCGTGACGACACAGGTGCGGCTGCAGGGATCCGATGCAGATGGACTGATACGAATCAGTGCGGGCGATAATGGGCCCAGCATCCAGTCCAGGGCCCAGAAACCCGGTCAATAATGTAGTTTGGCCGGCAGGCATCCTCCAGCCATTAAGTAATTTCAAATTTGCAACATTCAACAGTTTTGTTTCTAAACTATTCGAATTCGAACCGTATTCGGCCGAATAAACCGTATTCGGCCGAATACTGACGCTAGATATTCCGAATAGTAAAATTACCGTATTCGGTACAGCCATACTAAAAACGCAGCGCCTGATGTGGGTTTCGAACTCGCGACCCTCACATTATGAGTCTAATGCTCCACCAAACCACGGTACAAAATTTGACGGTGCTAGCTTTATCCTCGCCGGAGTAATCCGTAACCGTACAAAATTACAAACAAACAAACAAAAAGTAAACGATATATCCACACCTTGCCTATCTGCATGTGTGGATAATAACAAATGCATAGGGCAAAGAAAAGTAGTAAAAAGCAGAAGCAGTCAACATACCATTGCCTGTTCAATTTTATTGTCAATAGCAACCATCCCACTGCCACTACACAATGTACACATATACAATTACACTCACTGAAGTACAGTGTCTTAAAGTGATTTAATTAATTTTAAGATTTTCATATGCTGCATAAATCAATAACAAATATGAGCATTATGTATGGCAAAATTCCACATCCACATGTTTATTAGCAGTAACTAAGATACACAAAATCACGCATTTGTATCCGCAATTATTACCACTGATGTGCAAAAAGTATTCTATATTCTGCATAATCTTTTGGAATAATATCACTGTTCTTATGAAATTACATAATAGTATTTAGGGTGAGATCAATAAAACAGCACAAGAAATTAGAAGATGGGACTTTGATGCCCCAGCATCGACGTGGATGCCTTCGCCACATTAACGGCCTATTGTGACCTTGACCTTTGACCTCCAGAATCTAATCTGGTCATCAGTAAAGGGCTGGTGGTTATTTCTTGTTAGTTTCATTGAGATTACTCAGCCGTTCAGGAGATATTGTGGTGACCAGATCTGTCAGAACGAACGAGCGGATAAACGTGGCAGAAGGACAGCCCAAAAATGATGTCGGGTAGCAGAGGCATGATAAATACACCATTTGTCTAACTGGCCTATTTTCTCAAGCTAACTAGAAAACCCTCACTCAAGGTTGCACTGACCACTTTAGCCCAAAGAACTCAACAAACAGTCAACTACAGCAACGGCACTCTGCAGAATGCATACTTCTGCCAGTGCCATGCCATGCTGAAATCGGCAGTGTCATTACCCGCCTGCATTTTCCTGTACATCGTGTCACAGCTGGTTTTCCCAACTTCATGTTCACTTTTCAACCAATCAACTGCATTCACAGCCAAAAAACGAACATTTTCCCTCCTGTCATCATGTAATCCCATGACCTTAATGTTCTAATTTGACCAAGGTAGTGTCAAATTGAATCGCCATGCAAAATATGCAGGTCAAAGATTATTCCGTATAACAGTTATTGTCCGGGCACACAGACACACATACACACCAGACCGCTGTTCTACCTGGACCACTGAAGTGGTCGATGAAACCAGATTAGGCTGGGTCCCAAAAACTCTCCCCTGTGAAACATTAGTTGCACGGTGATGGAGCACTATGACACCCATCACAATGCTCAACCAACAGTGTTGAAGCACTTAAGGTACAAATTTAAATCTAATTAATTATATATTCTTAGTGTATAAACTGGTTAAAACAAATTTTAAAAAAAATCTGTATATACATAAGGTTCACACTGAACTAACAAAACATAAGAAGCAGCAGGAGCTGAAACAAGAGGCTCAGCTTTCGCTGAGAGACCCGCACGACGGTCTGTGTCAGTTGAAATGTCGTCGTACTGTTGTACAAATAATGCACACATATCCCTCGGGTCAGCCCCAGGACCATTTTCAGTTTTGTCACGTTTTATTCAGCTACCTGCATAGATTGTACATGCACTGTTGCAGTAAGCTCAATTATCGCACAGCAAGCATGTGACGCCGTGCGTGTCATCAACAGACTTATATACAACCAACCTTGTAGATCTTAACTGGACCATAACTGTGATCATCAAACTTCGACTACCACCAAAGTTGTTGATGACACTGCATGTTCCTTCACAAGTGTACGTTGTGGAAGTGGACCACTGTGATGGATGGACACATATTTTCAATGGTAAGGCATCTGAGCCACAACTTCTTGTACAGTCAAAAAACGCAATTTATACCTACCCCACCTGCATTTGGTGCCCCACGTGGGGGTGATCCAATCAGAATATCGTAGAGCTCTTTTGCATCATAAAACTAGAGTTCCTGGGCTATCGTGCGACGTTGTTTTTGAGATCCTTTCCTACATTCAGCCGTTTTGAAACAGTGCCGGCTTGTGACTGACGGATGGACAGACGGACATGCGATGACAGTAAATACCATGCTAGCATAGTGTCGCGTAGGTAAAAACAGTTAAATGTATTCAGTAATTGAATACACAAAGAAAACTTCATCATTCAGTGCAAACAAGGTGTAGCCCTAATGGGACGTAACACTACTGGCCCACCGTCGCGTGCTGCCCCCTGGTGTGTTACGTTGCATATGCGCCGGTGTTACAGACGATGACAGACGACGAGGACAACAGACGATGACAAATGCCAGCGACCGTTACTAGTCTGGCCCCCCTACACCATGTGTAGGCGGGCCAGTAATAATGAGACAAGTAGTTAATAGCTAACCTCATGTCTGGTTCACTCGGCGATGCGCCCAACGTGGCTGACATCATTACATCAAGAGGTGACGTCGGGCCAGCCGTCTTTTGCACAGCATCTGCCGCCATCAGTACATTGCTGCTTAGCTGTCTGTGAACAGACGGTAGTGACGTATAATTTTCGACATGCTCAGCATCACTTTGCGGAGGTGCTGACACTGAAATCTTCAGTGGTGTCAACATGTTGTTTTCACGGTTGGCAAACAACTTTCTCGCTGCTGAGTGGTCAGCCGGGTTTGACTGGTTAGCCATAGACGTTCTTCGTGACAACATCTGCGATGGTAGCACATCTCCAGACACATCATCTAATGTCTCTGAAGTGCAAGAGAAAAACTTTGAACCACGAGCATATCTGGGTGATGACGGAAGGAAATTTGCCTCCAGTACCGGATGTCCTCCAGTATTATAGACAATGCCAAATGGACTCCTAAGAACATCTTGAACACCTGGAATGTAATAGATTGACGGTCCATTTTTGGCTAAACTGTTTGCACCACCATCACTTTCTACCATCTGTTCGGTCTTTATACGTTCTGGTGGATCCGCAAAATCGTGACAAGTCCATCGACCTCTGTGCCAACGATCGCGGCTCTCTATTTTGACAATTCGAAAACGTGAATATGAGTCAGTGAGTGACATAGCAGGCGGAGTGGTCCACGGCAAACCATCATCCAAGCTTTGAGTCCTCATCGGTGACTCTGCTACTTCAAACGCAGCTGATTCATCAGCTAGTAATGTGCTATCACAATCATCGACGTCTTCATCTTTACGAAGAATATCCGTTATCACAAATGAGCCCTTCCTGGCTACTGGTGCATCGTGCCCTAACTGTAACAGGTTTGGCAAATTTTCAGCCAATTTGTCACTCTTCATGGCAACTTCGACAGATTCTTCACTTGTGATATTACAGTTTCTATCGACTCCGTACTGAGCACCAGCTGTTGGACTGATCATAACCGAGACAAAATGAACGACGTGAAATACTGGTATGCCTACAAAAAAATGAGAAGGCAAAAAATATGATGTTGGTCAAAATGATAAAATAAGTTATCCACAGTTGCAAAAACACCATACAGTTATGCCCAGGATATTGTATCACTAGTGCAGTACCACTGCAAAATGGCAGAACAATCAGCCAACTTTCAGCAGACATCTAGCTTTCAACAAATGTGAAATCACTACATTTTATTAATGTTTAATCTGCTACAGCGCTACACAAGGCATTTTCTCTGATTACCATTAATGGACATTTGTGAAACTTTCCACACGATGTGGCTGCAGCCTCAGTACAAGCATTCTTTACTGATTTCCTTAATGGGCCAAAAAATAGCAAAGGAATGAAAAATCCAGATTTCATCAAGGTTCAGGCAAAACAGCAATTTATTAAGCGCCATCATTCTGTAATGCAGAATGACACAGAAAATTAAAAACAATGGTATGTCAGTGACTTTCTCTACACAGTCAGTAAAACTGACGGGGATCAGACAATGAACGACATACATCGAAACACTAGTTTAAAGAAGGGATAGGTGTTTTGACAATCTAAAACATGCTGGTCCATGTCAGCGTGACTGCAAATTAGCTGTTACATATGGGTCATTGCCCTGGGATCACTGCACTGTGTCTAGACTATGATTGGTCAATGGTCATCTAATTCTCTTTGGAGATGTTATGGGGCCCATTATGATTCCATGGAGGAGAGATGTTCTGGTTGTGCAGGGAAATGTTTGGGACCGACCCTCTTTCAAAACGTTCAGTAGCTAGAGCTTATTTTTCTGTTAGTAGATGTTTTGATTGCATGTCCTAATTCTGTAGGGGAGATGTTCTATTTCCATAGAGAGATGGTCTGACCTCAGCTCCCTGGTTATGTACTGGTAATGTTTCAGGACTTGTCCTGGTGAGGTAGAGATGTTATGGTCCCATAGGGAGAATTATTGTTGGCATGCCTTCGTTCCTTGGGGAAGATGTTTTGGTTGAATACAGAGATGCGATACGATGTGATACGATACGGTAAATTAATGTGCACTCAAAAGCTGATGAGATGGCCAGCTTAATCTAGTGCATGGCGGCCAGCTTAATCTAGCGCATGGCAAATCTAGCACTCGGCAATGTTCAGGAACCTCTCCAGGTTACATACTGGAGTGGAGATGTTTTGGAGCCCGACCCAGTTTGACTGAAAGATGTTATGGTTCTGCAATTTTAGTGGCATGCCCTGGTTCCATGGGGATATTCTGGTTTTGTAAATGTTTGGGGACTTTACCTTGGTCTGTAGGCAGGTGTTAAAGGTCCACCCTGATTTGATAGAGAGTCCTTAGCTAGACTGCCCTTATCAATGAGTGGACATCAGGTGTAGCAGCTACTAACCATTTCTGAGATATAGCGAGATATTGGTCGAAAATTGCCAATGTCTAACTATCCCATCTCTGTTTGACACACCCCATAGGGGCGATGCCATAAGAATTTCCAGAGGTCTTTGACACAAGAAAACTAGAGACCCTCGACTATTGTACGGTGTTGTGTACATGATCCTACGTTTAGCCACATCGATAGAACACCGACTTCGCAGACAGTCAGACAGTCAGACGAACAAATAGATACCGTGCTAGCATATCATCATGCTATAAAAACCAGTGCAGGCTGTAGTAATAACTAATAACCTAAGTGGAAGCCTCAGTGTTTATTCTGACTACGCCCATATGCCAGTTATCAGTTTATGCATAAATTAAATCGACAAAACTAAATTAAAATGAACTAGATGAACTTCGACGCCACTGCATCGACATAGATGCCTTTGCCACCTCAACGGCCTGCTGTGACCTTGACCTTTGACTGCCAGAATATAATCAGGCCATCAGTAGGGGCTAGTGAATATTCTCTGTAAGTTTCATTGTAATTGCTCAAGCTGTTCATGAGATATTGCGGTAACAAGATCTGTGCAGACAAGCAAATGGACAGACAAACGGACGAATGAGAAACAGATGAATGGACAGCCCAAAAACATAATGCCTTTGCTGACACTGGTGGGTGGTGAAGTCATTAAATATAATTTAAAATTAAGCAAAAATAAAACATATTTGTTGAAAAAGAAATACGCATTGAAAAACGGTCAAGTACTCAAGCATAAAAATACAGCTACTTAGAGCTTCTTTAAGCTCAAGCTACTCCAGATGAGTACTCGGCACAGGCATAGAGATGACTACTGGCATATTAGCTAGTAGACCTGCTACCAACAGGGCGACCACGGCATAGGCCTATTACAATCTCACAAGCATGTTACTGACCAAAAGTCCAACTGCTAAAACGGCCTCTAGTCAAAATGGCCCCGGAAAAGTTAAAACGGCCGGGTGTCTGTTAAGCAATTACACTCCATCATTTAAGTTCAGATATGCTGTGCAATATGAGGAGTCCATGAAGACAGATAAAACTTGGGTATTACGGGATGGCAGTGTTGACTTGCGACCGTGGGGCCGTTGTGGCAGAAGGCCGTTTTGACCGGACACACACAAGCACTGTATCCAACGCTGGCAGGCAATGACAACAAACTAACGCTTTAGATACAGTCCAATAAAATATTTTCCGTTTCTAAAGTGACCTTAAATTCCAGATATAAGCACATCTGACTGCACATCAACCATGACTTCAAGTAAATTCAACAAAACGATATACACCATTAAATGTAAACAACAACATTGATCACGTGACTGTTTTGTGTCAGTTAGTGAGGTGTTGTTATCACGAATCTCCCGAAGTACCGTCCATTCAGTAGAAAATCAGTATCACTAATATTCGGTACTTTTAAATGCACACAACAGCTCCTTATAATCAACTTAATATACTGTACTAGTACAAATAAAGGCATCGCATATAATTTAAACTAGAAAATATTAACACAAGTCAAACATAAATAGAATGTTAGCATCATGTCAGTTAAGCCTACCATATGATCGTCGCCCAACTTTGGGCAGTTGTTTCGAGCATGATAACACCATTTAACATGTAACAAATTTAAGGTTAACGTTCGCATCCAGCTTTCTAACTTGCAAGCTGCAACACGAACTGCCAATGTCAACACATGACACAGGCCAAGATATTTAGGCTACGTCGACACAAGATGAGACGGATCGAAACACCGTTAACGTGTTCGAGACTGATACGTTACCAAGGCCTTGACTTTTAATCCTAGGCAACTATGGTCATGGCCCACACACATATATAGCCCCCGCACACGCGCGCGCGTGCGCACGCAGACAGAACTCAAGTTCACAGGTCAATCGGTTCATAAGATGCAGTAGAAACAAACGGAAACTAGACTGAAAGTACTCCGAAAGAGTACAACTCCCCGCGAAAGCGAAATTTGGGGGTTTGTGTCGCCAACACTTGGCAACACTTGCCACACCTACTATTACAAGTATAAAACGTAAACAATCGCCGGTTTACGGAGTTTTTTGACCGTTAGGTCTACTTCCACATCCCTCTACCGATCGTAACGAAACACGAGCTTGGTCTTCCCTTTCTCCCTAGGAACCTTCAATAAAATTTGATACAAATCCGTCCACAATCATTTTAGTTATCGTGGTCACAGACAGACAGACACACACAGAGACAGACAGACACACAAACCAACGCCGGTAAAAACATACTCCCTCGCTTTCGCGGGGAGAACAAACAGACGGACGCTACCAGCAGCTTTCCTTTTCCGACTAACGCGGTCGGTAAATATCTGCCAGGTCTGGTCCCCAATCATGTCCCTATAGGACCGGACGATAAATAGCAGTCGAGGCACCTATATTACTAGTATGCTACACTCTGAAGGCAAGAATCAGCAACAATAGGAAATAGCGCTATTCAGGTAGCCATATATCACTTCTTATTAGTGGTCTATAGTGAAGCAGAAGCTGAAGCTAGAGCGGGCGATCATAAAAGTCAGAAAGAGGTCCATAGATCTATACATATTTATCTTGCAATGCATGTAATGCGCAATTCTTGTTGACAATCAGCATGCATAGTGTAGCACTTAATTGGTGTCATAAATCCTGAAACGACTCATAAAAATAGGTGCACGTGATTAAGTCGTCAACGTTACCTCATATATTGCTGATTCATATGCCAGAAATTCATAACAAAAAGCTCAGCTATCTCAGAGAGGTCGCATGTCGCGCTATGTCAGTTGAAATCTTGTCAACTGCGGCGCAACTGTAACCGACGCAACTGTACGAAAAAAATAGCATTTTAAAGGTTTGTAATACGTGAATGACCTTGAAGGTCACTCAAGGTCATTGAAAATGGCAAGATTCGATAGCCATAGGGATATATTAATTCCTATTCATAGGCTCCGACTTTTAGAAATCATTATGAGGGCGATCTCTCCTCCCGTCCACTCCCCTTCCCGTAAATCCAGCAGGGGGCCCGGAAGCACTGTTGATTCTCCAGCGGGTCCGGGCAGAGCCAAGCCAGCAAACGCTTTTTTGGTGCATTTTGACGCTGAAGTTGTAAGCATTTTTCTCACTTGTTACCCGCGCGACGCTATATTGGCGCGGCAATTTCGCCGAGATCTCTGGCATCCGAAAACTAGAGTCCCTGGGCTATTGTACGACGTTGTTTGCGTGATGCTGTTTAGCCGTTTTTGGTACAATACCGGCGTGTGACGGACAGATGGACAGACAGATGGACGGACACACGACGACAGCATATAACGCGCTAGCATAGCGTCGCGCGGTAAACACGAGTCACGTGACTTAGACTATGCTCATTTGGGGTTCTTGTCATCCCTAGCTTAACATTTGTTATGGCGTACCTATGTATTCAAGATTTAATGACTCTATCTTTAGTAGTTCCATAGAATATGAAGGAAGATCATAATAGTGGTGATATTTTGGATGATTGGGGTCACAGAAAGTCATCGGCGGTCGCTGTCGTTAGAGAGTATACGACTTTTTTATTAATCTTTCATAAAACTATGAATCTACTTGTACAATTTTCGAGATATAGTAAGTTATTCGTCGAAGCTTGCAACTGTTTCCTACCCCACGTGTATTTTGCGCCTCCGTTGGGGATGACCCCGTTGGAATTTCATGAAGACGTTTGGCATTAGATTAGATAGGCTCAACTAGAATTCTTGAGCTATCAAGCCTACCATGCGGCGTTGTCTATGCGATAATATGTTTAGCCGTTTTGATAGAACACCAGCTTGTGGCACTGAGACAGACGGACAGGCACAGGGCCATGGCAATACCGCATATGCCGTGTTAGCATATCGTCGCGCGGTAAGAATTGGCGAGAAAGGCCTTCCCGACAACATGATGAAATGGACCTCTCGTGTATTTTTTTACTGACAGGATTGCTCGCAGGGCAAACGCCGGAATTCATATTATTCAGAGGTGGATTTTGGGGTTTTTCTCCGTCAGGGACAACACGTTGTATCCACGAGGATAAAATGTGGCGTGTACTTCAAGAATGTATAGCTATGTTTATATTAGGCATATAGTTTGGTTTCAGAATGTAGCATAGGCCTATAATTTTAAGATATACCGGCCGTTATTTGTCGAAATGTGATTGGACGACTGGATGACTTTACAAGCTAAATACTTCTAAAGTTGACCTCGTGACCACATTTTCTCTGAATACGATGCACCAGTAATCATAATCTAAAGTCAAAGCAAGAAGAAGTTGCGGCGCACTCGGTGTATTCCGTCTTCTGCTGCTATTCACTTGCAGTGATGGCACTGACATACGCACGCATGTACGTACTGTGCAGACCCGACATTTTATTACGCCTCGAGGCAAACCGGAAAGATGTCGCACTACCGATCATCGCAGACAAATGCCGACGACTTTGGTATGCTAACCGCATGTCGTTGAATACTAACGTGATCAGGTACATGTCACTCCATCTTAATGCACTTAACATAGCTGTCACTTCGGATTACTGGCAAGTATTTCCATGATCAGAATGCTGATCGACCAACAGCCTCTGTATATAGTGGCGTTTGTTATTACCCACGGGCCACGCCGAGGCAGTCACAGGGGTAGGGTTTTTACTACCGTTTTCCTGTGTATATGCTTAAGTTTTTCCGCACGATGTTTAATAACCGATGCAGATAGGATCACCAAACTTGACGTATAAGAAATGGTCCACGATCAGTCCTGGGAACCCATTTATTTTGGGGGTCAAAAGGTCAAAGGTCAAGGTCACGAGTCACAGGTCACGTCTTTGCACTCCTGTGAGTGCTGGCTTCTTCTTGTTTGATCATTTGGTCTTCTTGTTTGATCACACGGTCATCGTAACTATTCGTCAATTAAATCAGCTTTACAAGGAGCGGAAGCATACGCTGCATGTATTTCAGGATACGCGGGCCACGAAGTGACACACTTCCAAGGCTCTACACACAATTTGACAAATCTAACGTCCACTGCACCGTATTTTCGACTTCAGCTGATTGATCCGCATAATAGCACTAGCCAACATGCAGGACATGGAAGCAAAGGCAGTCGCGGTCATCACGGTCTGTCCGAGTCTTCCACGAATCATTTGCACATCGCCGTTATTAGCATCAGTTTCGCGGGTCTTAACGTGCGCGCAGAGTATCGATTGAGCCATATCGCATTCCATTAGTCGAAGCAGCTGCAG
>Ga0209363_1001940_pt1 | contig 10471 bp, 9 predicted proteins | sample WorMetexBAHAMAS3_FD_187385 | JGI IMG/M metagenome (GOLD analysis project Ga0209363, IMG submission 187385) | Marine gutless worms symbiont microbial communities from Max Planck institute for Marine Microbiology, Germany - Inanidrilus exumae... | ecosystem: Host-associated > Annelida > Digestive... | reverse complement strand
GTTCTTAATGTACTTTAATATTGAAAGACAGTAGCACACTTGTGTGATACATGAATGTGTCACTTATGCATCACTGTTTTTTCCTAACCTTGTATTTGCCTAGTTGTTCGTAATGGGTCTAAGTTTAAAGTATTTGTTCGTGGTTAATATAAGTAAAAAATGTCAGTGTGTGTGGTCTGATGCAGGCAACGTGAATTGTGTGTGTATAGAATGGCTGAGAAGTACAATATGAAATTGATGTTTAAAGCTCCATTTGCCGACTATTTTCAACAGAAAATATGTAATAGTGAGAACCGTGGCTTGATTGGCCGTATGCAAGGATTAGAGGTAAACGTGTGTGAACTGTTGTTCACTGCTAAACAGACAGTAGTAATATCAGTCCATCAATGCACTGATGGTGCGGGTTGTATTACACGAAGGGCTTGTGGAGTGCAATACATTCAGCTGCAGCAGTCCCCATTTGGTAGAGTTTTGTGGTCACGGCCTAACTCTGGAGAATTAGGCCAAGTCAAGCCACATGCGCACCATTTTGACGGTCATTTTTCTGGTGAACTTGGGTTAGCTGGTTGCCGCCTTTATTTTCTTCCTTTAGTTGTTCTGAAGGAAAATGTTTGGGAATAATTGCAGGGCAAAATGCTGTGCCTGTCATTGCACTGAGGGAAATCACCTGCAACCATGCAGAATCACCGGCTGATGTCCTCATTTCTTGATGTTACTGGTAAGTCCTAAGGGAAGGGACATTTTATGACCACTTGATCTGTTGAGTTTTACCAAATCGCATGTGCCATCGTATGGTCACAGCACACTTGGTTGTCAGGCCTAAGTCAAAATTCCCGCCAAACAGCCTCTGCAGACTAGCCGAACGTAGCCCTACTTACTGTATCCTTTGAGTTCACTGTAATGCTACCTGGTTGCCTATCTCAGCACTTGCTAAGGTCCTGTAAAGTTCTGGCAGTAGCTGTGTAAAAGCAGTTAATGCATAAAGTGATAATGCTGCATGTGACCCAGCACTGATGCTAGTAGTGATGTTCTGGAGGGATGTTTGTAGCCGTATCCACCGGATGATGACGTTGAACTGTTGAGTTCTGACGCCAGCTCATACAGACATATCAAGCAGTGCTTTGATGAGATGCGAGAGCGGAAAGAGCGTGATTCTGAAGCAGACAGCAGAGGCCACAAATCACTGAAACTGGTCAGTCTTATTGTGCCAATGTGAACGCGTTGTTATAAACACACTGCGTCTGTTTGAACAGCCATTTTCCACGTGAACGTAGCTAGTTCCCCGTAGTTTTTCTTTCTCCAGTTGTTCTGGAAGAAAACCGCCCCGCGTGGGGCCGGGGTATTCCCTTCCCCCTTTTTCTCCCTTGTCCATTCGTTTCCTCATCTTTTGCTGTTTTTTACTTTTTCTCTTTTTGCTTTTCTCAGTCGCTTTACCCATTTTCTTGTTTTGTCCTTCCCTTCTATTTCTACCAGAATAGTCCTACTCTGTTTCCAGGCCAGAGGTCATAGGAGGCGACCGAATCTGGGTTTAGTTTGTGTTCATTTTGTGTTATCTGTATTGCTTAGTTAAGATTTATTCTCGTGTTTTGTTGTACTTGGTTTACGAGCTTAATAATTGAAATGAGCTTCTCGATCCCTTTCCCTTTTTTGGTGGCTGCTGAACAAAAAGGCGGCCAGGGTTGAGGTTAATATGTCGCTGGCCTTCCTTCACTGGGTAGGGATAGCTCTGTACCCCTGACCTTTCGTCTCTGATATAGTCATATTTGTGCTGAATAGGGACGTTAAACTCCAACTGACTATGGAAGAGAACCTATATGGATAAGGTTCCCTACTGGCTGCATGTCCTTTTCTTGTTGCTCAGCTGCAAAGCTCTGATACCAACCAGTGGCCTGGCCTCATTCTTCATCTACCACTGGACTACCAATGGAAGGGGCTTTGCTTCCTTAATGCCATCTGTCAGTACTACAGGTCTCCGTTGTAAGTCATGTGGCAAGAATAAGTGGTCTGTGTTGGTTTAATGCCAAAATTAAAATAAGAGCTCAGCACGTGCTTAGATAAGCGACCGGGTCGAATTACATCGAAAATGCCTGTTCATGTCCAGAAGTCTAGTCGTTGCTAGGGTCGACAGTTTTTGAGGTCGCGTGGCTTTAAAACTAGTTGTAACAACCTTAGTTTGCACAAAAGTGGTAATTAATTTATGGCAATTTGCACATCTGGAGAAAAGTTATTACAAGAAATGAACGGTATACGCCATGGCAGGAATACCCCGTTGTTAAAAACTAAAACTACTTTGTAATCAGTATTGCGAGAAAGTATAAAGTATCCATCATACTCTTGCAGACCGTACAAATAGTGAAATATTAGCAACCCTGGAATGTACATCTGCACATTGCATCTACAATACATGTATACATCATGCTGTTTAGCAATACTTGCTTTATAGTCTCACTGCTTTTTGTTACCAGGGAACTCTGTCACAACCAGAATGGGAGGCTGCCAGTAAGTATTTATTGATATCACTGTACATGTAATATTTATTATTTTTAATTTGTTTTAATTTATATTTAAGTTAACATTTATTATTTTAATGTTGTATTATTTTGTAACATAAAAACTGCAGTGCCATTGACCGACTACTTCATTTTGAACATTTGTATATTTTGTGTACATTACAACATTAGGATGAGTCATACTTTCAGTGCTTTAACAGTTTTTGCAGTGTAACGATCGCTTATGTCAGCTGAAGAATGAGAAATAACGTCGTGTTATTTGCTTGTGGTGTTCTACCTGGTGATGTTGGTATCAAGGAGCTGATGACAGCCTTGCCTTGGAGTGAGTCAGTTGTACATCAGGAAATAGTGAGTGATTTGTCCTGGGTGGCATCAGAGTTATGAATTACTTTCAGGTCACTGACGCTGTTGTTTCAGCAACAGGAAGGTCATCCGACCTGCAAAAACCTGTGATAATCAACAGAAAGGGGTCCCAGTCCAACGTGGAGTGAATCCGGATAGGAAGTCTGTTGAAACAAGGCTGAGTGTGTGGTGTTTGCAGCAGTCTACATGGTGTTCGCATTTCAACGCTGTCCTGATGGAAACATCACCGAAGCTGTGGCCTTGCCATCAGCTGCAGGTGGCAAAATGAGTAGAAAACGGATGCACCAGGATTGTGATAACTCACATGTAGACGATGGTTTATAGTGACGGATGGTCTAGCGAGTTGCAGTGGTCCTTATTTTTGTTACAGATATCTGAATCACTGATTATTGTCACCACAGTTGATTTTGTGTAGAGCATAATCAACGTTTGGGCTGCCACTGTTGAGTATGTCACTTGCTAAGGCACATCTCACTGCTATGTTTACTAGTTCTAATACTCTGAAGTGTATGCTCATTATGAGTGGTATGACCAAATTTGGTACCGGCATCATGGGGTCAGCATAAATGGCACAACATCCCTTCTGCCTGAGTTAGTGGGTGGCTCAGGAAAGGTTAGAAAAAGTGCGCAATTTTTTCTTGTTTGGCGTTACAGCTTCAAGCCTCCTTTACTGCTTTTACACTGTTGTTTAGTAATACAAAGGTCGTCTCACCTGCCGCTGCCATCCCCCTAGTGTGTTCTGTTTCTGACTCTTATGCGCCTGTCCACCTGCCACTATCTCTGGAAACGAAGGAAGATACACAAATATGTCCATATTCATACTACTTGGAAGGATATGTACGCTAGCTGCGTTGCATGCTGCCCCCTGGTGAGTCATGTTGAGTATGTGCTGCCTGTCCTGTTATTTAAAAAAGATGGGACAGACGGGTGGACGGCACCCAGCATAATAAAATGTGAATGTGAATGTAAACTAAAAGTAGCAGCAGTAATGCGATGAAAATGCAACAGTTCTTTACTTGCTACATAGTGTCAGTGTTGTAAAACAGTAACAGCTAGCTGTATCACTCTAAGCAGCATTTAATAAATGGGAAAAAATTACTATGCAAAGAAAATTGGACAAATAACAGACATACATTGTTCACATTTATGCTAACATATACATATTCAAATATTTGCATCATATGACTGTGAATGAAAAAAACTCCCTTGATTACAGAAACATGGTTCAGTGTCACAGTCTGATCAAACTCCTACGGTACCATCCTGCTGCAGTATTCCACAAAGACTTCTGTAATCAGTAGGAATGCATTTTTGGAGGACTGGCTAAACCTAGGACATTGACAGAAAACTGGCCAATGAAAATGGATTGGCAAACATTTTGAAAGTCTATACTGAAATGATTGCAGATGCACCAGTGATAAACAAACCGTCTGTAATATTACATTTTAAGCAACCTATTGATGACGAACCAAGTGCAGTTATTATGCAACGAAACTGGAAAAAATATGAAATTTGCTGAAAAGTTCAGCCAGCTAGTAAAATGCTACACAGAATACACAGCACGGTAGTCGTAATCAGCTGGAACTGGCTACTTGTCCTGCGCCAGTTATTGCGAGCGAGTCAAAATCGCTATTTAGTTCTTCCAGTGCTGGCATCTCATCACCAGTGTCACTCTTAGCAAAGTCCAGTGAGATTCGCATTGGCTCTGGTTCGTCATTGGCCGTACACTGATCTGACTCGGCCGACAGTTTATGTACGTCGTCAGCAATGCTGGTATGAACTGACAACAGAGGTTGGCATACTATCATGCTCTCCGCAAAGCTGAAACCACGCCCTTCTTTCTCCTGCATAGCCATCAACATTATCTAGCTAATTAATGTCTGACAACTAATGACTTCTAGTATAACTTAACTATTAACATTTGCACAAGAGTAGCTATGACTTGCGAGTAATAATAATTAAGCACTTTAGAATGCCAGAAATCTTTATACTTGTTACTGTGATAATCACTTTACTACAACTGTTGCTAAATCGTGTTTCTTACTGCTTTATGATCAAGAATCATCTCTTTGAATGCCATAAAGTCGGTAAACGTTAGCAGCATCTCGAACACTTCACCCTCAAGATGTTTTCTTCTTGCTCTGAGTAACATACAGTCGTTATAAAAATCACAGCAATCTCGATCTGGTTGTTCATCTGAATCACACAAACTCGCACTACAGTTGCTTTGTCATGGCCAGATGACCTTGTATTATGGCTGCATTTTCAACAGACCTTTTGTGGGCACAAGTACAAGTGCCTAAATTATGTGTCAAATGATAGTATGAATTAACACAAGTCTGTTGGCCAAGGTTTCATCCACATATATTCTCAGTTATTTCCACCACTGTGGAATACTGTAAAACCCTTAATGTTCGCGTGCCCTTTATTTCACAAAATTCGCGACCTAAACAAAACCGCAAAATTAAACTGTGCAAATATCGATTCTGTACCAACTTTAATTACCCACGCTGGCGTGGGTAGGGGTTCAGTCGCGGGTCTGTCTGTCTGTTTGTCCACGCTCTAAAAGGAAAATGGCTTCTTGAGCATGAACACCAAACTTGGTACACATATACTCTATAGCAGTCGCTCGGCATGCATTGACTCAGAGGTCATAAGGTCAAGGTCACACGGTTACAAAAGGTCACGGTTGCTAGTGATGCGTGCTGTGTGCTGCTACGGCCGTGTGCTGCTGCTGCCTGCGTGGGTCTGCATGTCGATTCGACTGCCTATGTTTTCTAGTTGATATAGTATGTTGTGTTTGAATTGTGTGGTTCGAATTTGCCAAAGTAAAAGGTGCCAAAATAATTTTGTATATGAAGTTGCCAACTTTTAGGGCAGCCAAAATAACGGGTTTTATAGTAAACTGCTGATACGTAGACAGTGGCTTTTTCTGCAAGTACACAGATTTTTTGTTGTCCTTGCATACAGAAACACAAGAATATTGTGTTGAAATATTGAAGTAATAAGCTGTTCAAGGACAAAAGTTTTTGAAAACTAACGTCAGCTGTTTCTGAAACTCTGTCATGTTGAAAGATGGCATTCGTTGATGAAGCTGTTCTTCTAAAAACTGCTCAACAGTTTCTACCTGTAGACAAAAAACCATGAAGTTCAGGTAATTGTTTGTCACAACGCAATTCAGGCAGTTCCGTGTGTGTTCTGCGCTTTTTCACTAACCTTAGTATTTATATTTTAGCTGCCATTAGTACTAGTAGTAAGGCAATTCTAGTAAACTAATGGAGTTAGCTAGTGACTGCACATTAACCCACTAATTTTGTGCCAGAAGGTATCAAGTGTTCAAAGTAATATGGCAACAGGACGCATTATCATCTTGTCATGTCACTCCTTGCGGCGCCAAATGTATTTTTGTCTGCTGCATGTGCTGGGCAAGAACATTCGCCAGGCATAGGTCAGGCACATATCCCCCCTCAAAAGTGCCCCTTCCTGTATGGGGGAACCGCTGGGCACCATCTAATACATGGTTCCTTGGACCAACTAGAGTTAGTCTCCCAAACGGCATCTCAATCTGCCATTTTTTTCACAGCTCATCTGTGTAACCAACACTCATATAGAGACCATGCTATGCGTAACGTAGCAGTAGGCTATATCTTGTGCACTGCATGCAGGCGATGCTGCCTAGAAGGTAAAGGTGCTACCATGCTATACTTGTTAGTGAAGTGCAGGTGGGGTGCCCATATCCCTTTCTTAGCCAGTTGAGCCTGCATGGAAACACCACAGTCTGATGCATGGCATGTGCAACGCCAGACCTACGGTTACCTTCCCAAATGCAGAGCGGTGCCATTACCCCTTGGCTGGCACTTATTTCCCGTCTCGCTGAGGGTGAGTTGGCCTGACAGGCTGGTTTATGTATTACAGTATCATAGTATACTCGTGAATGGTCACCCACGTTGATGCGATCAATGATGTTATCACTATGCCAAATTGCCACTTACCACTTACTGTTCGGTTCAAAGCTAGGCTTCAGCTGAATATTGAAATCACTTTATAGCACATTTTGGCAGTGTTCATGCGTTCGGCTATAACTCCGCTGAAAGTAAACCAATTTGGACGAAATCTGGAGCACTCTTTGAGTACATTGTCAGGGGCTGGCCATGGCTTATTTTGGGTGCGATCCGCGCAATAGCAATAGCCGGAGAGCCAGGCAAATTTTTTGTCAGGTAAGCTATGAACTATTTAACTGATTTCCAGTCAGCCAAATTTCGCGAAATTTGAACACAACATGTCGGTGTCGTGATGAAAACTTTCGGAACACAATTTTTCTAATTTTATCGTAAGGGGTCGTTTTTCCAAAAAAACGCAAAAATTTCTTGTCATGCAACGTAAGGCTGCCATAACTCTGCAATGATTACAGATTGCCAGAAATTCACTACCAAAATAACCGTCTACAGTATTTCTAGTTTCCACTTTTACTGTTGGAATCAATTCAAAGTCATTTCCCTGGCCAGTACAGTCCATACACGGAATGTAGTCCCAAATTTATCGGACAAGTCTGATGCGGGTTGACAACACGTCAGATAATGCTAACATCACTCAGTCGCAGGCAGCCAATCACCATCGACTTTGAGTCACGTGACACTACCTCGTCGAATGTAGGAAGTAAAAAGATGGTGCACAGATAGCCGAGCCCTTTGAGCTGAATACTGTATTGTGGGCATTCCACACAATACAGCCATTTAGTTTTCTGTTAGCATGCAGGTGTTTTCATGCTACCTTCATACTAATAGAACTAAAAGCCATCATATGCCACGATTATCCAGTATAACAATGCTAGTCATGTTAAAAACAACACAATTATTGGTTGAAAATAAATTTGTTCAAAATTATTACATATTCCTTGTGTATTTCGGTATATATTAGTTTGTTCTCTTCAGCGTCTTCGAAAGCCACATAATGTGTATCCAGAAATGTCTGCTGGAGTTGTTGAAATTTATCATCTGTAAACAACATACTGAATAAGTGAGTATTTAGCATCCCATTCGACATATGACAGATTATTTTAGAAGCAACTGCTTCCAGTTTCCAGGTGAATGTGGTTAGTCAGTTCCCTGGTTGTGCCGTTTCTCCATCTGTTCCAAGACAGAATCGTTGGGTGTAAGTAGTTACAGCCTGCGTACCTTTGCTATCACCCAGCTAACACCTAACAAAGCGAACTGTGAAAGCACTGAATGAAACCCCAAAAAGGGAATATCACCCCCTGGCCTCATCCCCTTTTCCATCAACCACAGAATTTCTGCAGGACCGGGCATTGATCCATTAATGCCGCTCTCCAAATTCCAATGCCACTTCTGTTAACAGTGTAAACCGCAGAAGCAATAATACCATACCATCGTTTTATTTCAGGCAACAAGGCCCATACAAACGATACAATTAAACAAGAAGACAGAAAATCAGTAGGCCTACATAGAAAAACGTTACAACACAGAAAACACACAACAGACAGAAAATGACAGACAAGACAGACAGAAAATGAATATACACACAACTACAAGCAACTTAACCAAAACATTACTACACATATTCCAACGTGCCGCGTCGGATTTCCTAGCATTATTCATAAGAGTATCAAAACTCGGTAGACCAGTCGAGCGTAGCAACGGTAGCATATTTGTGACACTATAATATATAGTAAATTCAAGGAACATTTTGGCACATTTAACATAACATGAACGAAACTTATTCATCAGTCCAATACTAAACCTATTCCACAAGGCTATATTATACAAAAGACAAAATGATTTGAATAAGACTAATTTAACACTCATAGAGCAATTATAGAATCTACGCCTTAACATATTACATCGGGTGAACATACATCGGATTTCCCGACGAATATCACCATCATCAGACAAGTTGTCCATAATAACATGACCAAGTTTTGAAACATACTGAACACAACTATCTCCAATTGTGAATGGTGTGAACTGAGCACGAATCATGCAGCTCTGTCTTTTAGGTTTAAACATATGCAGACAGTTGTATTCACATTACAGCTCATGTCATAATGAAATGTGTAACAGTTTTACAGCATTAAGATTAAAGAGAATATATTTTGACACAGTTTGATCATCATTGAATAATTCTTACAGATACAAGATAAGGTAACGTAAGCATCTTAAGGATACAAGACAAATATAGTAATCTAGTATCTCTTAAGATAAGACACTTTTTGATTCGACTCCTCTGAGACGACCTAACAAAGTGGGTATCAAATGTCCGTACATCCCTCCATCCACAAAAACTTTCTTCGATTTCAATGAAATTTGGTGTGTAGGTTGAGGTCGATGAATGATGCATGATGGTATGCAGTATGACCCGATCCAAGGTCAAGGTCACAAGCCCTTGAAAGTCGGAAATTGGGAGTCTCCGCTGTGGTGTATGCAGCAAAAGCCTACAATAGTCAATAACGCATGCAGCAAAAGGGATAATTCAAAACTCAATAACGGCATGACAGCACGACTGCGGTAGATGGCTGCAATGCTTGCGAGTGCTTGATGTCACATTACATTGCCCATCTGTGACAAATCCGCCCCTGTGATGCGGCTTTTCATCAGAATTCTTTGACCAGTTGTTAGCTTTATTATTAACAACAAACAGCTAGAACTCACCTCATGACTGAATTTTGTTAATTGTTGGCAAGAAAGGTTTAGATTTAATTGTGGTATGATGAAATTATTCCGGTGAAAAGCATCCTCAAAAAGTGTCTTCATTTTGGCAATATAGTTTCAGAAAGGTATTTCGAAGATACAAGATAAGACACTGTCTTGTACCCTGAAGATAAATATAATGTTTTACACAACAATGAATATGTATAAATGCTCTGTTTAAGAAAAATCCTGCTAAACATTACCAGTGTTAAGGAATGACTGTACTTGGTGCCACAACGTGTTTAGTATGCATACTACAGTTGGCGAAATCTATAAACTGTATCTTAGACTTTACCAAATACCAAACTCATGTCCCACTTACAGTAAGTGAAATTTGCCAATTCACGTACCAATTATGATGTCTTCAATATGCCCAATCACTGTGTCAAATAATTTGTCTGATTTTCTGGATCTGTTAAGCACATAATATAGACCAGTAAAATGTATGCACATAAAGTGAGACACATGATGCACAAAAAATCATTTTCTCGTGTTTCTGGTTTATATAACTGCTGTTTTAGTTTTGGAATGAAGCGATGTTTATTAGTATAGCTGCGACTTTTAACAATTAATTAATCGTTAAAAATTTTATGGGATGAAAAATGTACTTCAATTAAAGTTTGCATTTTCATTACATATTTTGTTTCGATAAATTGTCTCATTTCCAGTCATACCCATACCTTAAAAAGCTGGGTATTCTCATTGACTGTAGATTACAGTACCGATGATGGCATTAACTGTGAGCTGCCCCTCTTTGTTCTATGATGTCAAAGACTGGGATGAAAGTGCCTTGTCATCCCAGTTTTCACTGTAAAACCCTGCAAAAATAATACTTTTCTTACAGATTTTAGACTTTTTTTGTTAAACTTGGACTTTCCTTTTGTAGTAATGATG
>Ga0209363_1001937_pt1 | contig 10475 bp, 6 predicted proteins | sample WorMetexBAHAMAS3_FD_187385 | JGI IMG/M metagenome (GOLD analysis project Ga0209363, IMG submission 187385) | Marine gutless worms symbiont microbial communities from Max Planck institute for Marine Microbiology, Germany - Inanidrilus exumae... | ecosystem: Host-associated > Annelida > Digestive... | reverse complement strand
ATGTACAAGAGATGCTTAAATTAGTTGCTATCATAGACTTATTATTAGACTAAAGACATTCGATTAATCGAATAAAACTTTAAAAATTGTTAGAAATGTTATCAGTCCAAAAATTTCATTAAACAAGCCTGCTATCATTGCCCCAATGCTGTCATTGACCAAACGTAATAATGTCTGACATCTCACAGGTGCCGCCATCTGGTGAACTCAATGAAAAATAACAACATGAACGATATTAATCCACTGTTCCCACCAGTTGTAAACATGACATCATCCACAAAACCAGATTACACAACATATTGCATCGTTGTTCAGAGAAGAACCGAGCCATGGCCACAGGTGACACGTACAGAAGATCTGGTGAAAATTGGACGTGTGGTTTTTGAGATATGCTCACACACACAGACAAACAGACAGACATGCTGATTGCAATACTTCATGCATGCACTGGGGGTGAAGTAATGATAGCTAACGATGCAGCACAACCTGTGAGAGGATGTCGGCGAAGATCCTGCGTCTACCGAGGTCTCGAATGCTGCCAGTGTGAGCGTGCATGTAGGCAAGTATCTTGCCGTAATGAGGAAACCGGTGACGATGAAGGTCATGAAGAGCAAATTCAAGACACTGATCAGTCGTCCAGAAATGTCGACACAGCAGATGCCGTGGGTACATGTACCTACAAGACATCAAGGAACACTTTACCAACAGGACAAACCATCAAAACATGTCTCGGTCTCGTAATTTGTGATAGTAGACAGAATGACCAATCTGTGACACTTCCCAGACTATTTATGGTAGTAGTTACCCCCACCCCACTCCAAAATTGATGGGAGGTTATGTTTTTGCCGGCGTCAGTATAGGTATATAGGTATGATCGTAAACAACCTCCTGGTGCTGATGCTTGTGTTACCCACGAAGCCGAATTGCGCCACTGTCACCAGAACTACGACATGATACGACATAAGCCTGTCATCGGCTGTCGGTCTTTCAACTCGCACGGCTCTGGGACGTTACCGACTGCTGCTAGTTGGGTTGTTTTGTGCCCAGTCTCGACAGAAAGAGAGACAGCGAGATAGAATATTTCTAGAACATGGTCACGTCCATCACGGGTCCATCTGGTGCCAATTCAAGTCCGACTGTCACCAAACTTGGTCAGTCACACCCTTGGCCACAGGGAACAAGGTGATTAAATTTTGGAAGGTCAAGGTCAAAGGTCAAGGTCGGTGGGGGAGGTATATGCACTCTACTGAATGCCCTTCTAGTTACTTATGTCACGACAATGTCTCATATTAATACATCACATCACATGCATATGGTGTACAGATGTGGCCTACTGCTACGCAAGTCACCCGTAGCATGGTCTGTGTGTCTGTCTGTGTGTTGGGAACATGGATGAGCTGTTGGGGAAAACGACTGAATTGACATAGTTGCTAGTTGGGGGTCCGACTCCCATGGGTCCAAGCAAATAGGTATTAGATGGGGTTCACATTCTCCCATGGGAGGGGACACTTTCGAGGGAGGACATACGCAAGCCATTGTAATTAGCTGTGCAAAAATGGCCAAACTGATAGAGATGCAGTGTGGGTGGGCCCAAAAAAGTCTGCCGAGCAAACAAATGCGTTCACCGCAATGTGAAGTGACATGACTGCAATGCGGCCTTTTTAGCATTGCATTGAAGAAACTAAATCTAACAACACAAAACTGGACACGTAACTAGATACCATAATGCAAAATACCAACAGAAACTGGAAACAGGGTCTACATGGGGGAAGCCCAATCTGGAGTAATTATAAGAATAAGACCAGTCAAAAACATTTACGGCCAGTTCTTCCACTGCACATTAATCTTCCGTTAACGTTAATGGTAGATTAACCCCCACTAAGGTATGGTATTGTAGGGTTTAACGTCCCACTCGACACATTATAGGTCACTTCGGAGACGATTTTACAGGTCAGATGACCCAACCAACAGTGTAATAGCACTGAAGGATGATAGTCTTCCAGGTCAAGGGCCAATCTCACAGGCTCAGCACACTAAAAGGTAAAGAATAGGATGTAATAGTAAATTTTTCTTCATATAGCACCAAGATAATCAAAGACACAGATGCGCTCAGAAGACAGCTAAGCCAAGCAAGATCAAAGCCCGATCCAGTCAACCATGTACGAACTGCTTATTATATAGGTGTGCATATGATGTGCACTATTATGATGCACAACAGCACAGAGCTGGTCAAATAATCTCCCCTCTTACCCTCCAGACAATCACCATAGCTCGGATGTTGTCTGTTGGAGGGGAGGGCGCCGGTATGTATGTATGTTTGTGAACAACTTCCTGGCGCCAGTTCAAGTCCGATTGTCACCAAACTTCGCCAGTCATACTCTTGGCCATAAGGAACGAGGTGGTTAAATTTTGGAAGGTCAAGGGCAAAGGTCAAGGTCAGTGGGGGAGGTATGCGCTGTACTGAGCCCTTCTAGTTGCCATTAGCAACAGCATGTGGGCAGTAGAACTTTGCATTAACAAAATCATCCAGTTCTTAAGTGATGCTGCTGGCTAACACAGGTAACACAGGTTACCTGTATCACAGGTAACACAGGTTACCTGTATAGTGGCCGTAAAATGGCTGTGTGTTAATAGTTTCACTTCAAGTGTCTCTCACATTTTGATTTTGTGATGTACTGTATAACTACTTTGTGTTTTAGACATGTAGGTTTCTTGAACATTTACTAGTTAGTTTTTTTGCATTTATTTGTGACCAAACGTCAACTGTGTATTATTTTTGTCAAAATTCATGGAAATAAATTGATTTGTTAAAATTGTTAGTTATGTAAATGACACTCCTATTTATGGTATGCGATTATATGAACGAAAGTGCTGGAGATTAATAACGATTGTTGTGAAGGTTTGTAAATGGTTGAATGTGATGATGTTGATGATGATGATGACTTTGATGATGATAATTTCAACTGTGTTATAGGATGTGGTCTCTAGAACCAGCTCTACAAAGTCTGAAAAATCTGGTGAGTTACCGTTGTGGCTTTGCATGACATGATGAGCAACTGAAGACGATACCGTCATGTAATCTAACAAGTTGAAATTTAATGTTTGACATTAATTTAATTGCTGGATGGAATTTGCTGGCATGAATTCCAGAATCACACTTGAACACCCAGTGACCCAATCAACAACTGTGTCATAGTGACATCATTTTATGCTCTTTGTGGTGACAGTGACTGTTGTGATTAAAAACTAAATTTTGCTGCAGTCTGGCATTTGTTTCAGGCCAGTAGCTACTGAGCGCCATGCTACAGTGATTATCGTGGTTTCAGTGATATTGTTGGAACTACTTACTCTGTGTCTCAAAAAAAACATTCCCGTCATTTTTAGCTATAACTTAAGCAAACATTTTCCAATTTGAATAATTTTTGGCATAAATGTTACTTAGAGATTAGACAGTCAAAAGCTGGTTTATTTTTCCACCTCACCTATACACTGTTTCTATTTTTTTGGTCAGCCAAAACTAGGATCTGGATGATTTAGTGTATGGCAAGGTGGCAAAGCTGACTGTTTTGTCTTCTGCTAATTCTCCGTTAGTTTTGCATGTCAACATTGCATTAATACGTTTGATGACCTCTGATGTTGTAGATGCTCCGGATGCAGGAATGCGACATTCGCGTGCTGGTTCACTAAAAGCGCGACCACCGCCGCCGACGGCGCCAAAGCCTGGTGCTGTAAGGTCCAGGTCAGGACAGAACCTGAACAAACCTGGTATGTTGGCGTCGCTTTAGTACCTGCTGTGATTTTCTGTGTTTATGTCTGTTTCTGTTTTATATTCTGCATGAAGTCCTCTGTGACCAAGTTGATGTAATTTTCTTCTTGTGTGTTGATGTGCAGATGTGAGTTCAGAGCAGGGTGAAGCAGCAAAGACGCTTGAGGAACCGAAGGCGGAGACTAAGCCAGTGCCTGACTCCAAGACATGTGGTACGCATGCCATACTGTTGTTTTTCTGTCAGTAGGTAGTTAGCTGGATTGTTTTGGGTTAAGAATTGTGGTTTAGAGTGGTGTTTAGGATCAAGTTAAGTAAAGTATTGTTGGTGATGGAGTCAGTTAGGTGCAAGCAAATGCCAGGATGACAAACAATGTGGTAAATTTAGCCCATTTTATGCATGGACAATGACACTGAGCCAAAACATGACACCTCAGAGCATCTTCAGATTGATCGGAAACAGAAAGTTGTTCTGTCATTGTATGTGGCGGAAAAGTGGTGTAACAATCGTCTTTGCTAAAATGTGTGGATTCCGTTGTTGCTGTTGATGATGATAATGACACACTCACACATATACAGTAACAGACATGATGATTTGACGGGCAGTTACCCTCAAATTTGTGTTTTATACTTATTTGCTGTGGACATCTGCGTCCCCGAGAGACGTTAAACTTTCTACGTTCTTATCGGCCCGGTTCTACCAAGTTTTACTCAGATGTCTTTTCAACGTCTACGTCCATCACTGTACAGCATTTTCTGATGACAGCAATGTTAATAGTGAATGATGGTGAACAGACGATGCAGTTGCGGAGTCTGACCAAGGACCTGGTGACCGTGCTGACAACGACGACAATTCAGCAGTGACTGAAGACACAGCAACAAAAGATGACGTCGCATCATCCGATGGCGCAACTGCTGATGATACTGGGCATGTGTAAAGTCCCACCCAGCACGCTGCCTGCCTGCATCCACCGTCAGCATGAACATTAATCAGTTCTGTGAGAAATAGATGACTCGATTAACTGATTTTGGACATATGCAGTGAAATTGAGGCATAAATTACCCCCAAAGGGATCACCAGCTTTTTTACCAGAAAATGAAGAACAGAATCGTTGCATTGTCAGCACGGGTAGCTAGAAAAATTGCAAAATTTTCCGGGTTTTTTTGTTGGAAATGTCAGAACGATGGTTACGACACTGACATGACATTTGGATAGACTGTGGAAACTGGGCAACATCTGTGGTGGGGACAGTTTGCATCATTATTTCACCACTGCTATTTTGGCACTTGCGGACTTCTACGTAGTTTTTGTCTGTGCTCAATTCGTGCTGATATGATCAGTGCCTTTCTGACTTCACAGTTTGTTATATTCCGCCGAGCAATTGTTGTTGCCATCTATTAGTCGAGGGTTTTTCTGTTATTATTGTAAATCCATTGCCATTGTTTGTTGGTTTTTGTGGCCTACTTTGAGTGGTGCAGCTATGACTTCATTTATTGGGGCTGAAGCCTGAGGGTTGGGTGTGTCGAGACATTTGAAAGGGTTTTCAGCTCGTAATGTGAATGGCTGGAGGAAGGGCACAGAAACTTGTTTTGTTTGACCTATAAATCGCTTTTTTTGGTGCACTTTTGACACAATGCACATTTACTGCTGAGTCTACTGGTGAAAGAATTTTGGAAGTTGGACAACATTTGCCCAAGTTACGGACAGAAGTGCCCCGTATGGGCTCCAATGCGGTAATGTGCCCTGATTCATTTGTTGATTTCGGTGCTATATAAATTGTTTCTTGGTTTGTTTGTTTACTTACCTTCCTTCTTTACTTCCTTCCTTCCTTATACGTCTTTCCTTATGTTTTCCAAGAGAGTGGCTGGGAAAAACGTCTCCGAAATGACCTATTTTTGTGTTGGGTGAGACAAAACCGCAGCTTAATGAATCTGTCAATCAATCAATATGGGCAGGAGTAAAGTGGCACTTGTTGAGTCAGTGACCAGTGGACTGCTTTTTATGTGTCATCTTGTACAACCAGGGTTACTTTGGTTTGTACAGACTGTGGAGCTTTTAACAGCAGCATCGGAAAGTCACCATAGTGAACCAAGTCAAATTCCACTACAGTCTTAACTTTGATGGGTGGGCTGGCCTTTTCTGTGGGTGGTCTTCAGCCATTCCCCAACCCGACGCAGCTGCATCACTGCTTGCTTTTTTATTATTTTGCAGCCGGTTTGTTACCGGGTTGATACTGCACTGGTATTGTACTTCTTTTGGGCGTAAGCTTTAAGAATAATAATTTGCATGTTAATTCAGAAAATATTTGTTTTTAGCTAGTTGAATGAATTGCATATGTAACGCAACTTAGCAAGAATTGAACCTGTGTCACCCGGGGACAGTGTGTCAACATGTCACCTTAGTCACATTGTGGGTAAAATGCAGACAGCATAGTGAGGCTTGCTAGGCATACACGATATGCACATACCAACATGCAAGGACAAAATATATAACGTGCTTCTGTGCGTAATAAACAAGGTGTCGCCCTAACTGGACGTAACACTACTGGCCCACCATGCAGTCGTACCGTGGAGCTATAATTAGACTGTAGACGGCATGACGTCATCGCCTGGCCTGCGCAGGTGAAGCCGCCTGCACTCCTACAGGCCCGCCGTGGAGTGTTACAGACGACAACAGACGACGACAGACGCCAACGAACAAAACAGTACTGGCCCCCTACACTATATGTGGGCGGGCCAGTAATAAGCTAGAAAGTAATGATGAATGATGATAATGTAACGTAGCACCCGGTGGCACTGTGATATCTTTGTAGTTGAACTATGGGCCAATCATCTTGTGCCTTTTTTGACCATGATGAACACCACTACTTTCAACTTGCCCCACTAAATTCATGCAGGCATGTTGAAAGTGAAGTTGCCTTACTGCTGAGAAGTGATTGATGCTTGCTATGATGAATTGTTTGCTCGCTGTTGCAGTTTGTTGTTTTTGTCACATTGTTACGAATGTTAATTGTACAGGAATATTTACCGGGAATTCCACTCACGTTGTACAGGGTTTTGTGCTGAATAAACAACAATATAGGTTTATTTTTGTTCACATTTTGTTCACTATACAGCCGTTTGTTTTCACATAACTGAAAGAGCCATGTCGCCGTGTCATTCCCAGCGATGTAGTCATTCCTGTCTGGAATTCCGATCCAGTTTGGCTATTTTGTTAAATGACGGCTGGCTAATGAAATGAATTGCTGGTCCGTTGCTTATTGCTCGTAATGTTGTTGGATTTCTGCTTCGTTTCTATGTAGTCGTTATCATGCTGTATTTATTGTTGCTGATGCCGTCACCGAGTTAGTTTAGTTTACGACCGTTTATGATAATATATTGATGCTGAATGCTGTGCGTCTTTGCAAGCCGGGTAGTCTGTAATGTAAGAATGCTTGCACGGTACAAAGTAGCTATTAGTTCTAGTATTTTGACTCAGTTGTATGCCTGTTGGCAGCAAATTCTTTGCTGTACTGTGTACTGTTCTATGAGGTACTGCTTGGCTATCTGCTGCTTGTATTCCATTCCAAAACTTTTCTGGACATAGTGTACATTGCAGTGTACCTGGCTTTCTTTTTGACTGTAAATTGTCGTATTACAGGATTTTGACTTTATTGACAGTAAGATTTGTTCTTAAAGAATATCGTAGAAATGCTACCTTTATTATATTAGCTGTCGTTCTTGCTGTAATATTTGTTTATAATTACTCAATGCAGTTATTAGTAATTATTGTTGTAAAATTAACTTTGCAGTTTACAATGGCATATAGGGACATCCCACAACTAAACAGTAGAAATCAGAAAGGCTATATTTCTTTTGCAGCAAATTGCTGTAATAAACATCATTGTGCCGCGGAGTTATGTCTCCTTTTTGGTTTTGGGTGAGAAATTTTCTAAATCTCGTCAAAAATACTTAGCAGAATGGCTCGTTTTGGAAAGGGGATAAGATATCAAGTGTTTTTTGTTTTTACACCCTGAAAGGCACATTTTTTTGGACAAAACTGTCTTTTGAATTATTTACGTCGTAATTCTTGTGGGCTTCTTCGCTTAGACGAGAGAAGATCCCATCCCACATTAAATTTGAAAAATAGCCGAATAAATGATGTGCAGAAGTCACGAATACATGAAGACGAAACCCCGAATTGGTACTGGATAAAATTTTGCATGGGATAGATGTCCAGTTTACATGCACAATGAGTATGTAAACTGGACATCTGGACATGTCATTGTACAGATTTGGTGATGAGTGGTAAGGTGTTTGGAAGAGGCAATGGGGCAAATATTGTTTTTTTTTCACCAACTTGCATCGCCATCCTTACAACTGTTACACAGCTGTGTAGCTGAGTGTTTATAGGCTGGAGGATTGCGCTGATTGTCACTGCTTCACGTATTTCAGTTCACACTGCTATTAGGTAATATTCCTGAATATATGCACATGTATGTAAAATGGCTGTGATGGCTGCTGGAACTGTGCTCTATGCTAGAATTGATAACTGATCCGATTCGTTTGCTTTCTTTATACAGGGTGGCTAAAAACCTGGCCATTTGGCAAAAAGTAACAAATATTTCACAAGGTAGTGTAGTAACATATTTAAGGTGTGGTGGGATTTGGTTGCAGCTTTACTGCCAAATATGGTGGTGAAAAACTATTGAAAATTTGTCTGCATTTGCACAGTTACAGGCAGGAATGTGGTGGCACCCTTTAGAATTAGTTGTCAGTGGCTTGGTTTTTATGAGCCATCCTGTACAACCAGTTTTAGTTTGATTTTGTTAGGTTACTTGTAAATTTTTGTGTTTTATTGGTTGTTAATATATCTGGCTTGTCAGTAAAAATAAGTATCTGGCATCTAGTGAAGCAAGTTTATTTTGACGTACCGGTTGATCAGGCAAACACACTGACTGACCAACCAACCAATTTCATATCCATACTGCTGCGGACCAAAATAACGAGATCATAACGTTTTTAGAGTGTCACAGCGCCACTCCGGCGTCAGTCGTATTATATTATTATAATTCTTATCATTATTGTTATTACTGTTATTTCTGTCGATTGGTCACTTCATCATCTATCACTCCCTCACTTTTCCACTCCCAGCTTAAAACCGACCCATTTCACAGATCTTTTCACCTTAGACTTCCTGCTTACCTCTGGAATGCCTTCTCAAACTTGTCACTGCTTTTTCATTATTAGCTTTTTTGTTATGGTTCTGTGCGGCAGCTTAAGCTGGCTACTAGTCAGCTTTCTATGCACATTAAATTTTTATGGTGTTATGTTATTAGTTATTCATGTCGCATGTCCCGTTTATGACTGTAATATGAATGACGGTGCTGACAGTGTTGTTGCCGTTAAATAATTTGTGAATATATTATAGTTTGTTCCATGACTGCATCAGCATTTGCTGCTTTTGTTTGGCTTTGTGTTATATTTCTGTTAAATGATGTTATTTTAGTACGACAGTTATCTTTTTTGTTGTTGGGGAGACCCAGTTCTCTACGTTAATAGCAGTTTGCATAGTTCTTATAAACAGTAGGCAGTCAGAAGTGACGATTTATTACGTTATTTATCCAGATTGTGTGAATGAGGGTTAACTGTATTTTCATATGCAGGTTTTCATATCCGTGAGCATTGTTGTCCTGTGTAGACTGAATGTGTGTATGATTTTCTCGCACCGCCACATGGTTGTATTAATAATACACCGAACTTTCTGTGATGAAAATTGTATACCGTGGCTTCAAAACACTCTGAATCAAAAAGCCAAGCCACAATCGACTGTACTGTTGCTCAGAACTAGCCAAATGCTGACCGATTTTCACATTCTCTCATTGGTGGACCTTTGCTAGTAAATGTGCAATAAAGTTGTCAGTAAATATCACATCACACATTAAATATGTCGCTAGTCTAGTAATTCTACTTAACGAGTCTGGGTGAAAGAATTTTGACGATCGGTCAGAATTTCGCAAAGTTATGGGCGAGAGTATAATGGCTTGGTTTTTTTGGATTCGCTGTGTACATACAGTTCACAATAAGCAGTAATAGTTCTGAGCCTCACAATGATAAGAAACATGTTGGGCCGTGTGGGCCATACTCTGCTTGAGCGTAGGCAGCGTGCTTTTCAAGTTTTCTCCCTTTCATAGGAAATTGTAGCCTGAAGTCCAGTGCGTTACCATAGCTACAGTTACCTTCTCAGCGGCAGGGCGTCGGCGCCTATGGACCGGTAGCAAATATATTATACTGCTATGGACCACGGAAAACTTTGATTGTGTAAGCCAGAATGCAGTTAGCCCTAGTAGTAACTGGCCAGTATATGTGATATATCTAGCATGAAAGAATATTGTTCACTAGCGGCTTACCCGGCCTTGCCAGTTACTCCTCGCGTCTAAGTTCATAAACGTTTGATTCATAAAATTCGCCCGCGGCCATGTCGCCAGCGTTACGTTAGATACGTTGCCAGTGCGGAGCCCCCAATGTCGTTTCTCAACCGCATACCTTGTCGAAATCGGTAATTTTGCACCGTTTAATGGTTGAAATTTTCCGGAATCTTTTTTCCGTTCAAGTCTACGTATGATCCCTATGAACCGTGAAAAGTTTCATGGAAATCGGTCCGCACGTTTTTCACCAAAATCCGGAACAGACACACAGACGCGGCAACTTTGTATATGTATATGTATATGTA
>Ga0209363_1001936_pt1 | contig 10475 bp, 9 predicted proteins | sample WorMetexBAHAMAS3_FD_187385 | JGI IMG/M metagenome (GOLD analysis project Ga0209363, IMG submission 187385) | Marine gutless worms symbiont microbial communities from Max Planck institute for Marine Microbiology, Germany - Inanidrilus exumae... | ecosystem: Host-associated > Annelida > Digestive... | reverse complement strand
AAACAAACGGATTGATGCTTTGAGCGAACAGAGGAAGGGAGAGAATTCCACATCGTTGGTGCTGCAAGTGGACTGGCTTTGCACGCGACCAATAATACCACAACAAAAAATGGAGAAGTACAGTTAAGGCCCGTGAAATAACTGAACCAAACTGGACTGAACCAAACTGGCAAACCACTTGAGGGAGTTCGAACTACGAAAACGTGGCGACAGCAGCCGAGGAGAAGCAGTGACGGCGTCGATATGTGGCCCAGTGCATCGTGGATGCGGGATGAACAAGGTGTCGCCATAACGGGACGTAACTGTACTGGCCCGCCGTGCAGTGTCGGCCGCCCAACCGCCCACGCGCCCGGCGGCCGGCCCGCCCACCGGCAGCGTTACAGACGGCGACAGACGACAGACGCCAGCCAGCAAAACAATCCTGACCCATTAGGCGGGCCAGTTATGAAGGTCAAGGTCAAGGTCAGGGTCATGATAAGCGACAAACCATTTTAGCTCGAGCGATGTCGGAGACGGCCGAGGTGGAAGCTTCTTGTGCGTATGCCATGCCAGCAGGACCGGCTGTATACGTCGCAACGCTCCGTGACGCTTTTCCACTGCTTTCGCCAACTACAATCACATCATCATCATCATCAGCAGCAGCAGCAGCAGCAGCAGCCACATAACTAGAAAGGGCACTCTGTAGAGTGCATACCACGGCTCACTGAAATTGACACACTGTCGTTACCAGCGAACCTTACGTGCGTGCGTATAAGTGAAGTAGGCTAATATTGTACATGTACGAGATATGATATGTGCACTCAAAAGCTGACGAAATGGCCAGCTTAGTCTAGTGCACGGCTCAGCAACAAAAATAAAGAAAACTAAAAACAAAAACCGATTAGCTCAGTATTCGCTGGGTATTCAACGCTGTACCGGTACAACCGCAGACGTGCGTAGTGGCCACGTTCTACACTGTATGCAAAGCCGTGAGGCGGCAATGAGGAGGCACCTACTGCACGTTTAGCCACTGCTTTGACTGTTACTTATCACCATACAACGCTCGCCGTTCCAGCCGTGTCACCGCCGCTAATTTTTACTGCGATTAACCGGAAGAACGGAAGTGATTTTACGAACAGAGTTCTTCGCGGTCGACCGTCGTGGAAATTGCGCCGATGAAGAGGTTCTTGAAGAAGTTCTGTTTGGGCGCCTCGGGCATGTTGCACGGCTGAAACAGCTCTCCGACCACGTCTTTCAAGTTCTCACTGCAACCATCACCAACACATAACGCAACGGTACCAGCATTTGAATCACGGACGCCACACTACGCCAGTTCCTCACCTCAGCGTGGAATTTAAGGGTTCCAGGGGCTGAAAGTGGGACAAAAAATTGGCAGACTGTTGGAATGAAATAATGATCTTTTAGCAGATTTAAATGATGTAAACAGGAAAAAAGAAAGGGTGAACGCCAACACGCAACGCCACTGTACCAGCATTTGAATCGCGGACAACAACACACTAAGCCAACTCACCACCCTCTCATGTTCCCAAAAGCTGAGAGCGGCGACGTGGTTCTTGGAGATGGGGGGGGGGCAGCCAGCCCTCTCTTCCTTCACTAGCTACAGCATTGGTTTCCAACCACGGATAATTACTCTGATGCATGATTTCAGAGTTGCGGTATAGCACTAAGTGGGCCCAAAGAATGGCAGACAGTTGGAATGCAATATTGATATATTAGCAAAATTAGTTGATATAGGCGGGCCAGAACGTCAGCTCTGGACTGATGCCAAATCCCATGCACAATGCACACTTAAACTATGAATATCGTTCTTCCGTATTACTTAAAACGCATCTGTAGAGTCACAGCAGGAATGTCATGTGATAAAAAGAGAACATGGGGCAAATAGAATAGATTGTTAGCCACAGGATAGTGCATTAAGGGGCCCGACTGTTATGTACTCTGCCTCCAGGGTTTTTTCGTGTTTTTTACAATTGTCTCTTGTGACACTTCGGTGTTATTCATTTTCCGTATAGGTGCTGTAGAATTTTCCGTGATAACTGAAAAAGTCCTCATGATAATTCTTATACGTCCTTTTACGGGCTGTGGCGCCCCTGATGTGAAGAAATGTACAATCTCTCGATCAGCAGATCAGTAAACAGCATAAACTAGAAAGTTAACAAGTCTCAAACGATATGAAAAAAGATATTTTAATATGAACCATTCGTCAGCAGAGATAGTTAGTTTTTGAATTTCACTCCGAGAACTAAGATAAAGAGCGTGTCCATTGTTGCTGAAACAGAACGTCCGTGCAACCCTACAGCGCACACACGCCAACAATTGACTCATTTAAACTTACGACTGATGCGGATTTAACGTTTTATAAATTTCGACCAACGCAACATCACATACTGTATTCCAGTTTCTAAACATTATGACTGACGTAGCGATGTTATACATCAAAACTTTCCATGGAAAACGTATGTATTTCTGTCATTGTGCAGCGTTTCAGCGTTGTTTTGCTGCAAGACGGTTTTTACCTGAGCGGCAAAATTGAAAAACAGTCACGTGACCATAACCACGCATTTTTGTTGGTGATATACACAGACAGACACACACAGACAGACAGACACACGATGATGGCTATTACCCGTGCAGAGCTCTGCTCGGGTAATAGCCATCATCGTGTGTCTGTCTGTCTGTGTGTGTGTGTGTCACACGCCGGTATTGTATCAAAACGACTAAACGTAGGAGCACGCAAACAACACCACGTGATAGCCCAGGGAATCTAGTTTTCTGACGCCAAAATTCGTTGGTGGACGACCCCTTTTCCCCCTGAAAAAGTGACCCACCCCCCTTTCTAACAGCTCAATTTCGACCAATATTTGCTTATAGCGCCTCAACCGTCAAAGCTGGCGAAAAAAGTTCAATTAGCACTAATAGGAAGTCGACCACGCGCTTTCCAACGAGCCATAGATGAGCCGTGTATGTGGTCAGGTCATGTGACCAATTACAAAATTTTGGGGCTCCAATTATATCACTGGAAAGGCTGAAATTTTGTACACGAGTAGGCAATATCAATTCTATGCAACAGGATGACATATCACCAACAAAAGGGCGTGGTTATGGTGACGTGACTGTTTTAAAATTTTGCCGTTAGTCGTGATGCAGCGCGACGCGCGGGTTTGTCAGCGATAGCTGAGCTACTTGTGTTGAAGACGACTAGCCGCATTAAGTGCCATTTCACTTTAACTGTCTTTGTAACTGCTTGATTTTTCTGCGGCTTTGCGCTTGTGGGTTTAAATAATAATAATAACAGCATATCTGTTTCCATAGCGCCATTGGGTCTGGAAAGGTGTTCTAGCGTGCTGTTACGGAATACGTTTATGGCCTGGGGTTTTACCGTCGTTCGCATTAAAGCAGTAACACTAGGAAAGTAGTCGTATGTGATGCTATTATATAGGACTACTTGCACTAGGAGAGATCATTTACAACGGCCGAGACTGCAGTGCGGTCAGACTGGCGGTGCATTAGCGTCGTTTGTCCATCCATTTGTGGATGTCACCAGTGATCAGGCCGGGCGCGAGCATTAACACACATTGGAGATATAAATCAGCGTCTCGATTTCATGTCCTCCGCTCCCATTTAGTCCGACTCACAAATAACGTGTCAACCCCGGTTAAATATTCTACTGCACGGCTCTTTCCACAGAAGCCTGCAATAAACTTTGTACGACTGCAGTTCTGTTCGGCCCGGGCCTAGAAGTCACGTGTGGAAGGCTAATGGAACTCAATTTTTCATACTTGCCGAACAGGTTCCCAAGAAAACCGTTAATTTGTCTGAAAAATCAAAAAGGCGATACGATTTAGCAACGCAATGACAACATGGCGATCAGCTTTAAAAGTAATATCACCGTTTTGATTTCTATTGTTTTGGTTGTGGGATCTAGCCGATGTTGTCCTCCTTAAGGCTTACACGCTATTTTAGACTGCCGAGTTTTTCTCGACCAGTCGAAAAACGCATTTTTTACCCACCCCACATGCATTTGACGTCCCCGTTGGCGTTGGGACGATTCCATCGGAATTTCGTAGAGATTTTTGCCCCATAAAACAGTCTCTGGGCTATTGTGTGGCGTTGTATTCGAGATCATACGTTTAGCCGTTTTGGTAGAACAGCGGTTTGTGACAGACGGACGGACGGACACGCGATGACAGCTAATACCGCGCTATCATTGCGTCGCGCGGGTAACGATAAACTATAGCGAACACGCTAAACTTAGCGCTGCTGACCTGACGTCAGGAAACGGGAGATAGTCGTTGTCTAGCAGCGGCTTGAGGCTCGGTAGACTAAACGCCATGATGTGCCCGTTAGCAACGTATACCGCCAAACAGACACTGTCTGCACGCATCAAATAATTAGGCTAATTATTATGTTTCCAATACGCAGACGCACGCGTTTTCACGGTCGGACACTTTCCGGAATTAATTGGCTAGCCGGTTGTTGGTCACCATCAACCATCAAGAAAACCTTTGGAGTTTGCGTGAGAGACATTTAATAATCATCTGTATTCACTAATAAGGTAGAAAACTAATGAATAATAAAACAAAATAACTTAATTAACTTAACTAACCATTGGTAGCCTTGTTGATGCCAGATGAGCAGTGTTAAAGATTTGAAGGTTCTGATTATCCACAGGAATATACATATTTCCAGCTCCAGTACGAATAACTAGGCCTAATATACTCACTACGTAGATCATAAAAGAACGCATTTTGGAATTTTTAATTATAACTAAAAATACATCTTTTATGTTACGTACTCGTCTTTCTATAAATGAATTGGTACTAGAAAATAGAAAACAAGTGGTCAAAGAATCATGACAAAAGGCCGCATCGCATGTCTTGCTGTTATTGAGGACTGAATGACCCCTTTTGTCTCGTGCATCGCAGTTGATGCCGTTGTTGATTTTTTTGCTGTGTTGTACGCTGTAGTGACTTACAATGCTTTGAATGGGCCGGACAACTCCCAAAAACTGCTCCTTTCCGTGGGTGGATCTCGACCTCATCTAATACGCGGTTCCTTGGACCCATATGAGTCAACCCCCAAACGGCATCTCGATCAGTTCAGCCGTTTTTGCAGGGCTCATGAACATGACAAATGGACCGACAGACCAACTGTACAGACCACGCTACTCAGTCTGTATCAAAAGTCCGCATCGTATACACTGAGTGCATGCTATGCGGTCTAATAAAACCAAAATGCCTTTTCAACCGTTAATCAATGTAGATAACAACCGAAACTGTTTCAGTGGACCTCTGGCAACTTCTTAAGTTTACTCAGATCAACATCAGCCTGAATTTATCAAATCAAATCAACTCAAATCAAATTTATTTGCCATAAGTTCAGTACACAATATAACAATTCATAAGTTCGCATTGCGTTTGGCTGGACAGACAGGCGATAACTTCGCACTTATGTCTGCCAATGACAACTAAACATAAAAATAAAAAAATAAAAAAATAATACTATTTATACAGTAGACAGTCAAACACTTTAGACAAATTCTCAGCAAGTAGCAGAATTCTCGGCATCATACAAAAAGCATAGTAAGGTGTTTTGACAGGTCCGTCCGAAGAATAGATCTTTTAAATGCAGCTAGTGACGAGAAGTTCCTAGACTGCGGTAGACTGTTCCACGCTTTTATTGCGCGATCGACTATAAAAATAACAGAATAAAGGCTATTGTAACATTTATTCGCAGAAACGAAAACAATTGAAATGGCAGGTAGACAGGTGAGTAGACGAATATAATTTATATCTGTTCATAAGCTACTCTTGATAGGAGAGATATAATACGATGAGCATAACATGACGGTGGACTTACCCCTGAAGCTAATGATATCGGCTTTAACGACGACAGATGTTTCGGTGATTTTTACTTTGTATGTACAATTTTGCGACGGAAGCGATATTACCTGTCGCATAACATCGTCAACGCGTTTATCATTAGCACCACATATGTCATCATCTTCAGTAGGCTAAAGACATTCCTCTTCTCCCAGGCTTTCTCTCTGTCATCCGCTCACTAACGCGCTGCCTGGCCCCTGCGCCTTTGAAGTTACGACCTAATGGCGCTATATAAATCTGTTTATTATTTAAAATTTTGTTATTATTATTATTATCAACAATGATCTAGCTCTAACTAAGCATCATTTACAGCTAGGCTCAGCTATTAATGGTTCATTGTTTTTTTTTCTACAAAATACTCGCAATTCTTTGCTCGTGAGAGGCATCATTTCAAAACAGATGAGAATTCTAATAGTTTCTAAAGGCTTAAAAGCACACTAAGCGGAAGACGCGCTGCACAAAGCCAAATCACATGTCATTTACAAATATTTGTCTGAGCGGCCGGAAATATCATACTCACTATGAATCAGAAACCATAACAAATTTCTTATCCCAAAAACTAGCGATCTCGGTGATCGACACTTTATCATTAAAACCTTCTATAAAAACTTATACTGATGCGATTTTACAAATCAAACTTATAATTATGTCGCTATCGTTAAGTACAGTTTGTCACCACCGCATTTTACTGTATGTATATGTGTATGGACTTTGTACATAGTTGCGTTTGACAACTGTTTTTTAAAGAATAGAAGGAAAAGGTGAGACGAAATGAGAAGAGCACTCGCCAAATGACGTAACGGCAGCAGTGTTTATATTATTCATTTTACTTCGCCCCGCGAGAGGTTCAAGTATTGCAATCAGCGTGTATGTCTGTCTGTCTGTCCGCTCTCATATCTCAAAAACCACATGTTCGCCCTCCACGATATTTTCTCTACACGTTAACTGTGGCCGTGGCTTGGTCCCCGTCTGACGACGATACAATATCTTGCTATGTACATCTGGTTTTGTGAATGACGTCAAGTTTTCGCATAATGAACCATATGCACATATTAATAACAACCCTATCACTGCGTTATACGTACGCGAATCGCCGAAATTCGCGCATGCTACAAAAAATCGGGGCCAAGGAACACGATGGTGATGTCCCATTTTAGACCGGAAGTGAAAATATCGCCGTTTCGCGCATGCGCAGTGAAAACATATGCAATATAACCCTTATTATGTATTATATGAACAGTTCAATCATTGTGAACTTTGCTATGGGACAGATACCACGTTCCACATAAGATATTTCTAGTTTATAAAGTAGCGAACTTATTCATGTTTACCTGGGCTTGTTTTTCGGAGCAGATGATTGCAAACTGTCGATCCGGCGCAGCAGAAGAGGATGCGTTGGCGTCAACGGAAGACGTCGGCGACATTCCCGCCTTGAGATTGGTCGACGACGACTGACCTGTACGATAAGTAAGTAACGAAATGTACGCAAACCTCTGGACTCGTGACCTGCAACGTGCTACAACCTCGAAACTAGTGGCCGGAGTTCCGTTTTGACCGCTAATTGTTTGTGTGTCTGTTCGTTTATGTTTGATGGTTGGCACGATAATCCACAAAGCTACGGGTGGATTTACGTGAAATTTGGAGGAATATGATTACTAAAAAGAGAAGAGCTGATGATGTTATGAAAGACTGAGGTTAAGGATGACCGTCAGGTTTAGGGTTAGGGTTAGTTATCGCACCTCCTGCTCGTATAGGTAGTAGTCCAGTAGTTGATTGACGCAAATAGTTGAAGTAAACTTTGGAAAAAAAGATTAGGCACAATGACGGAAAATATAGACCGGTAACGACACTGTGCCGATTTCAACATGGTGTGGAGAAATATGTTATATACCGAGTGCCGTCTTGTTACACACTGCAGCGCCCGCGACACACGAACCAACATTGACGCGGATGACACCACAGTGTAAATAAAAAAATATTCGTTTCTGCTTTTGGCGATCCTGCAGAATAGAGATCCCGGATTTATATACCTCATAGAATTCCATGGAAAACTTTCCATTGAAAATCTTCCATGGAAATTCCATTAAACATTTTCCATGGATTTCCACGAGGTAAAAACATGAAACTCCATGGAGATTCCATGGAATTCTATCTGGAATAATCCGTGAAATTGCTACGGAACACGACGGGTCTCCATGGAGTTTTCATGTTTTGCACACGTGGAATTCCATGAAAAATGTTCCATGGAATTTCCGTGGAAAATGTTGCTCTGCTGTTTAACGTTGCGCTGCTTCGGCGTAATAAATATACGAACCGTGTAGCAATCACTTGAGGTCATACCGATCACTTTATCACAAAGAACTCGACAAACAACCGAAAATACAGCACCGAAATGTCACAAAAAAAATTTTTTTTCATCGTGTGAGCGTAAATGTTGACTTCTGAGCTATAACCATGACCTTCAAGCCTGAACTTAGCAGGGTCAATAACAAGCAGCAAGCTAAATGTCTAGGTCAAACGTTATTTAGTTCAAAGATATTATCCGGGGCATAGTGACTGTTGCTTTTTAGCACCGTCTACAAATATTCTTACTTACTTTACTTACATAGCAACCGATTGCTCTGCCTGGACCACCAAAGTGGTCATAAATTTATAAATATTCTAGGCCGCATCGCATCTGGCGATAGCGGCCTATTGTTACACACGCAGTAGCGTGGTCGGTCTGTAGGGTTTGCAGGGCTCACGTTCGTAAGCCCTGCAAAAACGGCTAAACCCATCGAGATGTCGTTTAGTAAAGATTCGGGCGGGTCCAAGGAACCATGTATCAGACAAGGGTGCAGCTCCCCAGCGAAATGGGCAATGTTTTGGTGGCTCATTGTAAGCAGACAGGTTGCAGCAGCGCGTCAGCGTGACGCGTCAGATAGCGTCAGCCAATCGCAGCACATGTCTAAAAATAGCACGCACATTCAATAGCTGGGCGAAGTATCGAGACACTGTGCCGACACATTTCCCGCAAGGTGTGAACTGTGGATCTTCTAATGTTGAAACCGTTTAAACGAAACGTTTACCGGTTGCCAACGATTGAAGATTTGTGCGCGCGGACGATGCGGCCTCTCGTCAAATTATTTTAACCACTTGTTGACATTATACAAAGATGAACTAACGCGGTGGAAGAGGCGCCTTCTTGTCGTCTTTGTTGGCAACATCTGTCCACGGTTCAGCGACTGTTGGGATCAGAAAACCATTACAGTTGAGGAAAGATATAGCTGCTATTGAGCCCTTTAGCCGGAATATCGTACCTGTAACACAAACATAATAACCTTCGCCGACAAAACATTTATAGGCGTACATGTTCCATTAATCGTTCCCAATCCAAAGCGCTGGAACCCATCGTACCTTCAAGCGACCTTTTAACTGATTGCGTACGTTCGTCGCCCGACGCTTTACGCTGTGGCCCTGTCTGTCTGTCTGTCTGTCTGTCCGTCACAAGCCTGCGTTGTGTCAAAGTGGCTAAATATAGGACCACGAAAATAACGCTGCACGATGGAACTCTAGTTTTACGACACAAAATATCTTGACGAAAATCCGATGGGATCATCTCCAAAGGGGGCGCCAAATGCACGTGGCGTAGGTAAAATTGCGTTTTTCGACCGGCCGAGAAGTCTCCGATTCGTTAAGAGAGAGTACAACTCCCCGCGAAAGCGAAATTTTGGGGTAGGTATAATTCTCACTGACCGTTACTTCCACATCCCTTTACCGATCGTAACGAAACACGAACTTGGTCTTCCCTTTCCCCCTAGGAACCTTCCCATCAAATTCAGTACAAATCCGTCCACAATCTTTTTAGTTATCGTGGTCACATACGAACGCACACACAGACAGAAAGACAAATCAACGCCGGTAAAAACATACTCCCACGCGAACAACACACACACATACTTTCTTCCGCGGTCTTCACTGCCGGTACACGTGCGCGTAAGTGGTCGCGGTAGCAAATTCACTCTCAACTCCTTGCAGGTTTCGTTCGGTCCGATGTCCGAGCGATTGGAGCGAGTGATCTAGATCGATGTCAACTGAATTACGGAACGCGCATATTCTGACACAACAGCAGTGCTTAAAGTAGTTTGAAAAAGCTGGGAGGGGGCTCCCTCTCACCTTTTATCCCCTTTCCCTTATCCCTTCGCCCATAACATCAATGTCGTTGAGGGGGCTGAGCTAAGAGCTGGGGGCCGAGCCCCTCACTTTAAGCCCTGCACATCAACAGTGACATACAGACCGCTCGGCGAGACGATGACAGGTTCGCGACGTCGAATTTCTGCGTCGGTCGAGAGAGTCAGCGTTATGACGAGCACTGTGCCTAGACTAGTGCCGACCCACAGACAGGGACATGTCGACTGTTCTGTTAACAACACACACACAACGACTGCGTGATAAATCACAACGCCATCTGTCGCGCACCTCTGTCCCCATGTCGTGCACCTCTCTGTCCGTCTCCATGTCTAACCTTCCAGTTCTATTATATTTATCGGTAGCGTGTTGTGGCTCGAGTGTTCATCATAAGACTCGTTATTCTTTATACATTTATTTACAACA
>Ga0209363_1001935_pt1 | contig 10476 bp, 5 predicted proteins | sample WorMetexBAHAMAS3_FD_187385 | JGI IMG/M metagenome (GOLD analysis project Ga0209363, IMG submission 187385) | Marine gutless worms symbiont microbial communities from Max Planck institute for Marine Microbiology, Germany - Inanidrilus exumae... | ecosystem: Host-associated > Annelida > Digestive... | reverse complement strand
GACTATGGGGCTTGGGGAGCGAATGCCAGAAAAACACATTCATTGAATTTCATGCGATAGGTTTGGCGACCACATATATAAAGCAGGTTTTTTTTCTGTAGGCCTATAACAACTGCATGTACGTAGGCCCAATGTGGCCTTTGTATTTTTGTAACAAACAGCCTTAAGATGTATAAACTGTGTCCACCTGAAGAATTGATTGTTCTCAGCGGCCGTGTAACGGCAGTTGACTTCGCTTAGATTTCCTGGATGATATGGACCATTCGACACAGAACTTTCGCAAATAGTATATCTGTAGCAAATTGCAGTGATATCCGACATACATGTAAGAAGTTACCTCGGTCTTGACAAATTGGCGTGGATATGTCAAGCTGAGTGAAACGGCACTTACGGCAGACTATAGCAATTGTTTCCAATTAGCATGCTGTAATTTACAAAGTAGAACGCAGCTGCTGTCGGTCTACTGTAGGCCATTAACGGTCTTTGATACGTCACGAGCACATTGAGAATCATTAGCTAGCTGGAGCAGATTCAGGGACATTCAGCGGAGTCTAGGCTATTTTAGTAGTTGGCTTGTGGAAAAATATACGGACCGACGACGGGGAGGGGGCATGGCCCCCTCCGGCCGTGCCCTTGATCCGCCACTGAACACCTAGCATTTTGCGCAAGGGCAGCAGGTAAGGCAGCTAGCCTGTAGCACGGCGACCTTGAACGAAGTTCCGCGTACTTCGCCGTCTGTCAATCAAACGGCCGGGCGTTTCGCATGCAGCTGACTGCAGTCTGCAGGCCTATGTGTGATAATAATAAACGCGAGCGACAGTTGACGCGGTTATTTCGACGACTTGAGGACGCGTTTTTCGTCCTCACTTGACAGGTGACGCCCGTGCTGCCGTCGAGTGGCGTTGCCAGGAGAAGTGTTTGACCGCGAAACACCTGGTCAGTAGATTTCTGCCCTGTCAAGTAAGTAAGTAAGTAAGTAAGTAAGTAATTGCTCTTCTTTGTCGACAGTACACTAAGTTACACGCTATACACTCAAGTTACGTTACTTGTTAGTCGTCACAGAGAACATTGTACTTTTAATTGTGTTTGTGATGCCTTTTTTCTCATCTGAATGGTGGTCCCAGGACCGCCCTCTAGCTATGCCTGCGTCATCATCTGCAACGACCACCACCATAAGCAGCATAAAGTCAACAGGACATTTGTATAGCGCCGTATAATCATATGCGATACAACTGTCTAAGGCATTTAGGTTTAGGTATGGTACGTCACGTACGTGTTGTTGTTGTTGTCGTATGCGTCACGCGAGATTATGTTCAGCCACTGAAGAGCAGTCTCGTCAGAGTGAAGACGGTGGATGCCATCGTCCAGTTTGTTGACGAGACACGACTCCACCACGTGGAACATCGTCTCAGTGTCACCACAGGCACACAACGCGGATGATGACAGGCCCCACTTCTTCAGACACAGACAGGATGCACAGCGACCCTCATGGCCTGTTCTGGACCGATTTAATGCGCACCACTGTCAGCACGTGGCAGACTGAAAACACGACTATGCTAGATTAAGCTGGCCATCTCGTCGGCCTTTGAGCGCACTTCGGACCAGTGACCCTTCGGACCAGTGAACCGTCACCGTTAATCTACCGTATCGTATCGTGTCGTATCGTATCGTATAGGGTCATTGACCGGGTCATGGTTGACAACTAGTGTTGTGCTCCAGTCTTGGCGCTAGCAGTGGGTGACGTACGTCGAATGGTTGCATGTCGGACCACAGCGGTTTTCGTTGCCTCATCTGTGGGGGTGGAAGTTGTCACCATGGAGTGGCCAGTGGTGATTTTGAGTTACATGTAGGCCTACCTTTGCAGTGAGTTTGTCAGCGGCTGCCTTGCGTCTGAGCGCTGGTGGTTCAATGTAGCACAGAACTAGTAGCATTGGAAGTGGAGAAGGTCGAAAAGTTCCGGATATGATGAGCCGCATGCTGTTGTTCAGTTGCACATCGACCAGATTTGTGTGGGCTGAGTGAAACCAAACCGGGGCACAATTCCGCCACCGAAGTGTCGAGAGGACTTGACCTGTAAGTGGCCCACAAGTGCATGCCACCATGTAACGTAACAGATATCAAGTATAACCACGTCGACACCACTTGACTCTGCAGCAGTGAAGTTTTCGCTAACGATAACGAAAATAGCAAACTAACAGAAATATTGCAGAACTAACGAAACGATAACTAAAACTGAACATGCAGATCAGCAACCGCAGAGGGACCGCGTGACGAGCGATGATACCCTAGTAAATTTGTGCTGTATTTTACGAGTTATCTGAGTTATAAAAGTTTCAAACAGCAAAATTGACCTTCAATGTCATTCAAGGTCACTGTCAATGGTGCCATTCGATACGCCACATACGATTCCCTATTAGTGTTCCATTGCAACTATATATGTCCCTATATTGCACCGTTAACGAGATATCATCACCTATTTCCCAAAATAGAAAAAGGTCACGTGACTGAACACATCCCTTTCGGTGGTAATATATCATGCATGCCCTCTAGTACTCCTGTGCGTGTATCAATATTAGCGCACGAAGTTTGAAGTGCCTAGCTTCGCCAATTCCAACGATATGATTGAGGACAAAATTTTAACAAACGGGTTGCGTGACTCTGACCACGCCCTTTTAAGGGTGATTTGTCATCCTTTTGCTGGGACTTAACAGAGTCTACCTGTGTACAAAATTTGACCACTCCTATATAGCTTCAGCCGTTCCATCGATGGTTGATGGATATCATACCCATGACCCTAATAGCTTTCTTGTAAGCATAATTACATTGCTGTGAGCACTTAAGGTCTGAGCTAATCATTACCCTTAGACCCTTCTCTGTTTCTACTACCTGAAGCCCATTATTACTCATACTATAAGAAAATCTTGGATTCGTTTGCCCTACATACATAACCTTGCATTTACTCACATTAAATTGCATCTGCCATTTCTCAGCCCACTCCACTAGCTTGTCTAGGTCACTCTGCATTCTCATATTGTCGCGCATATCCCTCATTTGTCTAAAAATCTTTGTGTCGTCAGCAAACGTAAGCACACTGCCAGTTGTGTTATCCTCTAAGTCATTAAGAAAATCAAAAATAACGACGGCCCCAAGACCGAGCCTTGAGGAACCCCACTCCAAACTCCTTTCCATGACGACTGTTTACCTTTTATACAAACTCTCTGTCTTCTGTTCCTCAACCAATCACCAATAACTCTCAACAATTTTCCATTAACCATGCTTCTTTAGCTTTTCCAATAACCTGAGATGCGGAACCTTATCAAATGCCTTTGCCAAATCTAAAAATACTATATCTACACAGTGTCCTTCATCTACACTCTTCAATACCTGATCAAGAAACAGCAAAAGGTTTGTCAAACAAGAGCGCCCTTTCCGAAAACCATGCTGAGAATCCTTAATCAACTCATGGTCATCCAGAAACTGTACAATCTCGTCATGAACAACTGCCTCAAATACTTTGCAAATCTGGCTGGTTAAACTCACAGGTCTATAATTCGCTGCAACACTTCTCTGGCCCCCTTAAATATTGGCACTACATTAGCCTTTTTCCAATCCACAGGCACTGCTTCTTCACTCAAAACTTTCCTGAACAGTATAACCAAAGAACATACTATCTCCTGCTTGATCGCATTTAAAAATCTAGGGAGCAGATCATCTGATCCTGCAGCCTTGTCATCCCTTAACCTAGCCAGCTTCTCTGAGACTATCTTCTCGGTAATCTCAATATCTCTCAAGCCATTATCGTTATCTTTATAAACCCAGTCAGCTTCTGCAACCTCTTCACTTGTCTCCTTAGTGAAAACGGAGCTGAAAAATTTGTTAAATTCCTGACTCATTCCTTCGGCAGAGTCAACCACTTCGTTCTTATCACCTATCAAGGGTCCTATATTCCTTCCAACCTTTGCTTTGCCTTTTACATAAGCATAAAATGACTTAGTATCCTTCTTAATATTTTCAGCCAACTTCCTTTCAAAGTTATACTTGGCTCTTTTAATCTCTCTCCTAGCTATCTTTGATACTCTTTGGCAAGCCGGGTGACTATGTCCTTATACTTCCTGAAAACCCTATGTTTTTGTTGGCAATTGACTCGTTAATAGCCAACAGTCTAGTTAGAAACCACTGTTCAAGCCTGATCTAAAAATAGCTGCGGATGGCTATGACCTAGTTTTTTTTGTGCTGTGGCCCGTGGGCCGATGTTTGTGAACATGCGGTTGGACAGTGGATGACAACACTCGTAAATCATAGATCGTACGTGTCGTTGGTGCTTGCGTTAAAACGTCACGTGTCAAGTTATTTACGCAAACGTGCAATAATTTGCACTATCCCGTCAATATACAACCAGTATTTTAACGCAGTAAGTGTTGTTATATTGATTTTGTACAGTTATTGTGTTGTAAATTTGATGTTTACATTCTATAAACGGAGTCCCTGGTTGTTATGGCCTAGAGAGGAAAGTAGGTCAACTTGACCCTTGCTTGTCGGAGGACGATGTTCGATGTTCATAGAATAGGTTTGTGGAGTCAAAATAATCGATAGTTTATTATCCGTACCGTGGCGTTTGAAATTAAACGCTGCCACTGTTCGGTTAGTGTCTGTTACACAAGTAAACTGTTTATTTGCAGTTTCAATTTCGTGTAGAGCCGTTTTGTTGTCGCTGTTTCGTAGTCCTGTGAGCGCGGACATGTTTCCATCAATTTTATCGCGAGCAGTGAAGGATAAAGTCGGCAATTCGAAGGTTATTCAAGCTTTCAAGGACACGTATGACTACATTATAGGTAAGCAATATAGCTTGTAGAGTGTCCTGTACTTTGCTATGCATATGTTAGCTGTGTTTTTTATAGATGTCAAGGCTGTTAACACTGATGATGGTGTCCATTGAAAACGGCCCCCTGCCGAAAGTTCCCAATATCTTCATGTCTTCCGATCTCGTTTGAAGACACACTTTTTATGTCGTGCCTGCGAAGTGACTTTTGTCATTATGGTCACGTTAATTGTTTTCCTTACTTACTGACGTACTGCCGCAAGTCAAAACGACCCTCCCTTAATACCCAAGTTTTAATCATCTTCTCGGACTCCAGATACTGCACAGTGTATGTGAACTTCATATACATACATATAAACTGTATGCATATGCACTGTTAAATTAAAGGAGGGAGTGTCAAACAGAGTCTGGACCATTTTATCTTGAGGCCGTTTTGGCAGGGTGCCATTTTGACCGGTAACCCTGATGATCACAGAGGAGTGTTTAAAATATTAAGCAGTTGATATGATTGTGGATGCGGCCTTTGCGTTTTTTTCTCTGGGTGCAATTATTCCTCCCTCTTTCTTCCTTTCATTTTCTATGCTTTCTCGCTCCCATAAGGCAGCCCCTTAAATCAATTTAGGGAGTAAAGGGAATGCTGTAATCTGCCCCTTAGCACATATGAAATGATACGATACAATACAGTAGGTTAACGTGCGCTCAAAAGCTGACGAGATGGCCAGCTTAGTCTAGCGCACGGCTCAGAAACGAAATATAAGGAAAAAATAAAACCAAAAACCGAGTAGCTCAGAAGAAACGGTCCAGGGAAAAGTCTGTGGAGGCAGTCCGGGAGGAAGAGCCTTGGCCAGAAATATGTTTTGTGTTTTCACTCAAAGCCTGTGTATAGCTTTGTATTTATTCACTTTACAGTGGTGTCTAAAATTACTGTCGGGGCAAGTCCATCCGAGGTTGCTGCACCCACTGAGCCTATTTCTCTTGATTCAGTTGCTCCCATTGCTGCCTAGCAGTCTGAGCCTATGGATATGATACAGCCTTACCTAATGTTTTGCAGTAAGTTGTTAATCTGCTTTTAAAATGCAGTTATTTTACTGGTATATTTGTGGTGCTTCAGCCACCATGCACCTCTTTAGCTTTGCGTTCATGCTGTCGTACAAATTCTGTTATTGTGTTGTATTGTCATTACTAGGAGCAGTTCACTTAAACTGTCTAAATACAGTGTCAGATAGAAAGATATGAAAGTTACTGCTATTACTATTATTTTGTAAATGCTTTGAAGAAGTGAACTAGCAGGCTAAATTAACTAGAATTGAGATTTAACAAGTTTTTTTAGATCGACTCTTCTGAGTCGACCTAATAAAGTGGGTCTCAAATTTCCATTTACCCATCCGTATGTACATACATCCTTCCATGCACACGCAGGCAGGAAAATATCAGTATTCACATGAAGACTATAAGTGTATGTTTTTTTTTCACAGAAGACTAGCTAATTTCATGGAAAATGTCACAGCTGTGATAGGCTGGTCCATATAAAATTGACATTAAGCTGGTATGTGTGTGCGCATGCAGTGGGTGCCGGTGCAGCGGGCAATGTTCTTGCCAATCGACTGACGGAGAACTCTGATGCTGAGGTTCTGTTGCTGGAAGCTGGTGATGATGACGCGAAAAACCCGAACGTTCACATCCCGATGTCGGCTCCGGAGCTGCAGAACACAGACTTTAGCTATCAGTACAAAACCGTGCCACAGGAGCGTGCTGCGCGGGGCATGAAGGACAGGGTGAGTGAGGATTACTGATTGATTGGATATGTCATACTGTGAGCAGTGGTTAAAGTAGTTTTAAAAAGGAGGCGGGGCCCTCCCATCCGCAATCCTGAGTGCCACTCCCATCCTAGGCACCCCTCTGAGACCTCCCCTTTTGGTATATTTTGAGCATGAAAAATCTGCTCCTGTTGACAGTGGTGTCGATTGACTTTTTAGGCATTACAACCGCTCTCGTATAGTTATTATGATAATACCGACATTGTGACATACGTCAGGAGAGCTTCTGGCTTAAGGGCTAAGCACTGATAGCCTACAATACATGTTGTCCATAGTAGCAGAGTCAACAGGAATGCAGCCGCACAGTGACCGCAAAAATTTATTGACATTGTCTGAAATGCACCACAGTGGGATTTAACTGGACACACCGGACATAGGCTACTTACTAAGTGAGACACTGCGCTACTCGCAATAATCCACAGTGACTGAAAAACATCTGCAGTCAATGAATTACAGTCTACGCGAAAATATACCTACTGCGTTTGCAGCAGCAGCCGGGGCCCACCAACCAGGAGCCGGGGCCAAAATGGCGGATAATTCGAGGAGCCAGGGCCGGGCCCCGGCGGGCCCCGGCTTACTTTAACCACTGATTGTGTGTGGTTGTTCGTGGTGGTACTGGCGTCAGAAAGGTGGCATAAAGGGAACAGTGACCTTTCCACCAGGAGCCTAGGATTGGGTAAAGAAAGGATGAGGCCAGAACACTGTTTGAGATAAGTGGTTTATGTTTCATTGAGTGTTTTCATGTAGACATCGGTCCATGGAACACACTCGCTGTTTGTCCATGGAGGTTGATTGGGAGTTCTTATATCACTGATGCCTATACAGTAAACTAGCCCCGTACAGGACTGACGGCCGACTCTTTACAGCTGACGTTTTTGTGAATGTGATGTTTATTTTGCGAAGTTCAAAGTCACGTGTCACAAAAAGTAGGACAAATATAAAAATCTGGCGCGATCAAATTTAGATATTGTGCTCTAGTTTAAGAATCCGTGGTCAGTTGCCAGCTTCCATTGTAAATGGCAGAGGAGATAGCTATTGTGAAGGATTTCCAACTTTAAAGGGCACTGACCTTGACCTTGACCTTGGATCGGGTCATACTGCATACCATTGTGTGTGTGCATCACTCATTGACCTCTACCTACATGGTTGGGTCGAGAGAAAGGACATCAACCCATAAAAACATGGACTTTTTAATCTTTAGAGGTTTTCTTCTAGAACAGGTGGAGAAGGACGTGAGTGGAACTGTCAGATCCGGGTTCATTAAATGGAAATAATAGTAATAGTAATTAGAATCACTATTTTTTATTTACGGATCTGATTTCTGTTCCAGTAACATAAATGGTCAGCTGTTTGTGAATTTCATGACGGCAGCTTTGTATCACTTTTCGCACAATGAAAAACTATTGTTTTTGCTTTAACTGCTTTAGAGTGAGATATTGTGAATATTAATCTCTGTGACTTGTCTTATCACATGTCAGGATACGATACTGTTGTGTAACGGTTGATTTGATTGGAAGTAACAGTTGTATTGAGAGAGTGGAGTCATGTTTTGTGGTGGTGTGTGCTAAACAGAAGCTGGCCTACCCACGAGGCCGAGGTCTTGGCGGCTCCGCTAGCATTAACTACTTGGCATTCATCCGCGGCAGTCGCCATGACTACGACGAGTGGGCGGAGCTTGGCTGCAGTGGGTGGAGCTACCGAGATGTGCTGCCGTACATGATAAAGTGCGAAGATAACTCCAACAAGGAATACGCCAACAACGGTAACAGCTGGGGCCTGGCCCCTATGTACAGCTTTTGAGATTTTTGTGAGTTGCTTGTATGATTTTATTTTTTCACTGCTTGTGTTCTTTGCACTTTGGAAAAACTTAAGAAACGTTTCTTAAGTAACGACGTACATAAGAATACAAAAAGTCGCATCTTGATTTATCTTACGTGTAAGTTTCTGTTGGTTCTAAGGTTTTACTTTACGTGTTATTTTCTGTAGCTTAGTAAGACATCTAATGCTACAACACAAAGTAGTGTCTACATGCATAATACACTGAAAAACCGGCTTTTGTTTTTGTTGTAATTAACAGAATCGTGAAGGGTGGTTGATAAGTGTGATTACGTGGTTGAATGGTCATTAAAGATGATATGCAGTGATTTTTTGGTTGTTAAAGTAAATTGCCCATCATATGTCTTTAATATAAGCAAATCTATTTGAATATTAAGGAACATCAAAAAGTTAGGAAATTTTAGAAAAGCACCAGAAAGTGCACACCTGATGATTTGTTTACTTTTGCAAGTGATGACGTCATACCAGGAAAACAAACAAGGGAACAGGCTATTGGAGTGTTGAGTGAGACATTACACTACACAACACTACAGTAGTAACTAGTAAAATGTCATACACTGGTAAAATAAATAACTTCCTATCTAATCTTAGTAATGCATAGCAACGCAAACAAGACGAGCGTATCCCGGCACGACGTCACACATGACGGAAACAGCCGAAGAATAACTATACCAAAAAACAATAAACTTGTACTTTTTAGCATTTTACGGCATAATTTATCAAAATTTGTTACACAGACGGGTTTATTTTGCAGTAAGCAGCTAGAAACTACTTTTAATCAAGTTGGTAAAAAATCGTTGCATATCATCTTTAAGACGTTTGTGTGTCATCATGAGTGACGTCATCCAGCCACAGCTGCTGCACTGCATGTATTACAGTTGCATATTACTAGTCCAGTGTGTCAGTGGTCAGAAAGGTCAATATTCCATAACCTAATTCTAACTCTAATTTAAAAACCCTATGAGACTCCAAACCCAACCCTAACTCTAACCCTGACCGCAGTCCCGACCCTGACTCAAGCCATTGCCCTAAATGTTACTCAACCCTAACCACAACTCAACACTGACCCTAGCCCACCCCAAAGCGGTGACCTTTGGACTGTTGGATTTTCTTGCACGATACGATACGGTGTATTTATGTGCGCTCAGAAGCTGACGAGATGGCGAGCTTAATCTAGCGCGTGGCACAGAAAAGAAAAATAAGTAAATACTAAAAACAAAAACTGAGTAGCTCTGAAGAAACGGTCCGGGCAGTAGTCCATGAAAGCAGTCCGGGCGGAAGAAGTGAAACTACAGGGAAAACAGGTATGCTTTAAGCCAGGGGTGAAAGAGAGAGGGAGTTATGGATGAGCAGAGTGGTGAGTCAAAAGACGAAGAAGTGATGGGTAAAGAAATAGGTGAGTAGGAAATAGAGGAACTAGTACCATAATGAGGTTGACGAAACGATAAAGGGATTCGGTGCCAGAGACAAGGTGAAGCGTAACGAAAGGAGTGATCATTATTTTTAGAGAGGATGATGTCAGTTGCCGAGCAAGAGTAACGACAGATGAAGAGCGAGTGCGGGAATGGAGCCGTCAGTGTATGATTTGTCTAACAGCGATGTGCACTACCTTCGAACTCAGTTTTATTGGTGCGGTTAATGTGTTTAAAAATTTCATTTCCGTTTTTGTGTGGTGATTTTAATGACCAACGTTCGATGAACACATGTTGCTGTGGCGATTGCGGCACACAGGTTACCATGGCACCAGTGGTCCAATGAAGATAGCCGACCTGCAGCTAACGCCGCTGGTGGAAGCTTTCCTCGACGCTGGACGTGAACTCAGCTACGAAGTCCTCGACGTCAACGGAGCCACCATGCTTGGTGAGCCATCATGGTGTCAGCTTTGTTATGTTTGTCATAAACATAACATACTGTCACAGTACCAGCCTGCCATGGCAAGAGTGGGGGTTAGAATTAAGGTCAGGGTTAGTGTAGGAGTGTTTGGCTCCAGGACTGTAAATGCTC
>Ga0209363_1001934_pt1 | contig 10478 bp, 8 predicted proteins | sample WorMetexBAHAMAS3_FD_187385 | JGI IMG/M metagenome (GOLD analysis project Ga0209363, IMG submission 187385) | Marine gutless worms symbiont microbial communities from Max Planck institute for Marine Microbiology, Germany - Inanidrilus exumae... | ecosystem: Host-associated > Annelida > Digestive... | reverse complement strand
ATGTTTGCCTTGAGCTTAGGATCACTGTAAAGAGTGTCGCCTTCCTTCAGTGCAGAGACTCCTAGCTGGTCGCACCTCAGAGACTTCACCAGAGCTCCGAGTCTTTTGTTTGAGCTGGGGTCGCTGTTGACGAGATCTGTGATGTGCTACGATGTCGTTGTAAAACGTTCACGTTCGCTATCTCATATTCTGATGAGCTCTTGTTAGATATTGCTGCGGCGGTACGTGGAGATGCTGGAAGGGAGAATGTCACGTCCTGTGGAGCGACTAGCAGATGTCTTCAGCACAGGTGACAGTTCTGGATCTGAACTGTGTGTGTGTATTCTGAAATCACTTGCAAAAGCTGCATAGTGTTTATGGCGCGTTTCGACGGTGTTCACGCGTTCGGATATAACTCCGCCGGAAGTAAAGCGATTTGGATGAAAATTGGGGCACTCTGAGTATATTGTTAATTGCCGCTGGTCCTGGCAAGGTACCCAGTGCCATCACCTGTTGAATTACATTGAACCATCATTCTGTCTACAGCGGCGATGCGCCTAATGTCAAATTACTTTCACCACTTGTTATCTTTGGACGCCCACCCACACAGACAGTCGCAGCTACAGCTTACTACTCAATTAATCGACCTCTGAAGGATAAAAGGATGAGTTGGCCTAGTTGGTTGACCCATAGATGACGGCTTACCCACATAAGTGGTCACCCGTCAGCTGCAGGTCGAGCGTGGAAATGGAAGTTTGCTGGTCAAAGACCAACGTTCTAACCAGTGTGCCACGCAACCAACCGCGTAAAGTCGTAAAGCTAGCTGAGGTCAAACCAGCTGCTAACGCCTTAGCGGCTGGCTCCGGGGACTATGGTGGACGTGATAGTACAGCAATTGTATGGCGTGATGTTGACTGTTCAGCATGGGTGAGTGGCTGACTCAGCGTCCCAGGATTTCTTACTTATTTTCAGTTTTTACATCAAGTCTCCACACGAACACTACTAGCCTATACTATTTAACGCACTTATTACTTGCTTTAAAATGTCGGAATTCAACGTGGAAGATTGGAAACTAAACACACGGGCTGTCGTTAAACTCAACAAGCGAAAGGCCGACGTGTTGATATCTTTGTAAGTTATCGTCTGTTTAAAGTAGCAATATCACCTTTGTTGAGGTTATGATCAGTAGAATTTGTATGGTTTATTTGTGTGGTTCATATTGAAGGTAACTCAAGATCACTGGTGATGATAGCCACCTTGGATTGTTCAGAGTGGGTGCGTGGCTGTGTGTGGAAATTCTAATTACCATTAGATCATAGCTCGTATCAGAACTTCGTTGCTGAAATTCCATAATATGAAGTGTCACATATCTCTAGGATGGCCTTAATGTCTGGTCTCGGTATCATGACCAAGAGTAAAGACTGTAATAATCAGTGACAGTCTACTTATAGACTGTGATAGCAGCTATGTTTTGCATTTCCGGTTGAAAATTAATTCGTTTCTAAGCTTATAACATCGTTTTCTATCGTTAGTAAGTCGCCAAATGTCAGTTTCCACCAACAGATGGATAGGTAACAATATCCATGGAGACAGCTAAACGTGGCATCTTGCTAACAATGCCACACGATAATGCATGGCCTCAAGTTTTAAAGATCTGTACAAATTCAGATGGGATCATCCCCAGCGGGAGCACCAAAGGCAGGTAGGGTAGGTAAAATTGTGTTTTTTGACTGACCGAGAAGTCTCGGGCTCATACAGCTTACCGCCAAAATTTGTCTATCCACCATGGTGGTCCGCATCCACTATGGTGCACTGGTGGAGGAATATGCAATGTCATCAACAGCATCAGTCAGCGGTGGTCAAAGTTTGTTGATAACAGTTACAGCCTGGTTGACATCCGCATCGTTAATTGTTATGGAAGTCTGTTTATCAGATGCTCATATCAGCATCACATGATGTGACACGGAGCATGGTCACTGTGCGATAGTTGATTCATGTACAAATTAAAACTATGCAAGTAGCCGAATGAAAAGTGTCAGTTGCTGAAATTGCTGCTCGGGCTGACGTGCAATCTGTTTACATTATTTATACAACAGTAGCACAACATTTCAACCAACACAGAGCATCACTCTCGTTGATAGCTGAGCCACTTGTCAGGTGAACATGTGTTAGTCATGAGTGTCAAGAGATATGAAGGGAACTCAAAGAATTGACAATAAACTGTGAAAATCAACCGCCAGACTTCATCCTATCTTGATGCACTGACTAACTCCTGCTGGTTGTCTGTCAGAGTGTATTAACATGTACAGATGTTTAGTAAACCTAGGTTTCGGTTTCGGTTACCGTTACAACACTAACGTTTACATCACAGCAGTATCATGATTAGTTGCTAGTTGATCAAAGTAGATAGGGTTGTTTTTGTTCATCGTTGTAGACATACAAACCAGCTTAATGAACTGAACATTCAGTCAGCGACTGGTAGGTTGGAGTCCTGCTGTAGGTTGGATTTTTGGTGTCCTGTTGTGTACTGTGTCTGTATATTCCACTGTTGCAAAAATTGCATGTTGAAACAGTGTGTAAGGACAACAGTTGTGTGCATCCGAAAGTGAAAACTGCGAAAATTAAGAAGGTGAAATTGATGTCAGTTTTATAGCATGCCAGTGTGCAGCGTCTGCAGCTTGGTGATAACAACTTTTTAATTTTTGCTGATGTGGGTGTTATGTTCAGCCAGTGTTGTCTATACACATCAGTTTAAACTGTAAACTTGTTTTCCAAGAATATTTGTCGTTTTATTTATTTTCTGTATGTTGTCAGTGTGCATATCACTACATATCAGTATGCATGCATGGTTTTGTGTGTTAAAGATCGCCCCCTGCGATTATTGTTGCTCTCATTGAGTAGCAGAAATTCTGATGCATTAGTGAATTAGCAAGTCTATTTTCCTATGATCTGAGGAATGTGGATACTTTTTCTCACACTCTTGGCCGTATTTTATTAAACAGAGGTTTACTTTAGACCCCGTATTCATTGACATCCACGTCTTTGCAGCTAGGACTATACATAGTGTACAGTCATTTCCTGTCTGAAATCTGCTGACATTTTTAGCGATTTGAAGTCTAGGTATTTGACATTGACAACAACGCAAGATGACAACACTGTTGGTGATTTGGCTGCATACAAAGCATTGTATACAGAAACTTTGCCTCCAGTGTCGGCACCTGGCAGAGTGGCAGACTCAACAAACCGTAACCATTGATGCTGCCCCATTGGCACCATTATTTGAAAATATGACGTCATCCTCAAAACCGGAAGTACATAACTTATTGCATTGCTGTCAGAGGTGGACCGAGACACATACGACAGCCCATGGACTCTAGATTCCTGATGCCAAAGTGACGAAATATCAATTGGGTAACCTGAATGGGGGCGCCAGATGCAGTTGGCATAGGTCAAAATTGTTGATTTTCCACCAGTATCTTACTATATCTCAGAAATTGTGCAAAATGATGCAACATAGAGACATGTCACTGTGGAGGGCTAATAGGAACTTTTATAAGTTGTATGGGCTGTATTGAATGGTGCTATATCCAGCGACCTATAACTACCCAAACCACCACATTTTCTACATTTTGTATTGCGTTTCATATCTTCATAGTGGATGGAGATAGAGACTTCACATATGTCTATTATAGTGAGTGCTAGACAACTATTTAATAAATCACCCAGAAACAGGTGTCAGCAGGTCATGTGACTCACTTAAATTTTTGGTCCTCAATTATATGTCTGGGACAGCTGAAGCTAGAGTCGTGAAATTTTGTGTGAAATTAGGCCATATCAAATGTCAGCATATGACATTTTCAAGACTGTATGACACGTTTCTGCACAAGGAAGTGCCCTTCAGGGTCGCATTGATACTGCACAGCATATTGGGGGTATATTCACCCCAAAACCCTCCATTTTGCAGCGTGAATGGGCATTTTCAAGACTATATGCACAAAATATTAAAACTTGCATATTATTGAAAATGCTGCATCGATTTCAACCAAATTTTGCATAGTGACGAAGACCACCATATTCTCTTTGTGGTTGGTCCAAATTCACATAAAACAAATCCAACATAGTGGAATTTGCGCTGTTTAGACAAAATCGAAAAATTGTCATGTCTCACCTATGACTTGACCGATTAGCATGAAATTTGTGCACAATGACGCATATTGACTGTCCAAGTCATATAGGCAGTTCAGATTTCAAATTTTAAGATAGTCAAGATTGCAGATGGCCGCCATCTTGAGAAATCTTTGTAACAGTTTGACTGATCCACGTGAAATTTGGCATGATGACGCAAGTTGACCATATGAACCGTATCGGCAGTTAAATTTTTTGTTTCATAAAATGCAAGATGTCTAGCATTCGCCATCTTGAATAATCGAAAATGGCGATTGAAGCATATGCATCTTGAACCTCAAAGTCGTATTGACTGTTAAATCCAACATGGCGGTCGGCTGCCATTTTGAAAAATCGCAAAAATGGCCATATATTGGCAACGGTTTACAGACTGGCAGTAAATTTGGCAGAGTGACGTGCCCCCTTCAACAAGGACTTTTGTCAAAATTCTTGGACCTGTTGTTTCGAATAGGTATAGCTAGGCACTTCAAATTTGGTGAACTGATGGTGACTGAGTAGTGCTAGTGCATGCATGGCAGATTACCCTTGTAGGAATGTGTAATACTTATAGTTTATAGTGTATACTGAATGTTAGCAACAACTGTACTGTTCATTATTACTGGCCCGCCTACACATGGAATTGAATATTCGCCAGGTGGCGGGCCAGTAGAGTCTCGTCCCATTAGGGTGATACCTTATTTGTTATTTCATTTGAAGATGTCTATGTGTGTAGGTGGAAGTTGTGTTGTGGTAAAGACAGAAGCTGACTACAATGAGTGTACACTTGATGACAAGCCAAGTACTGGTGCGTTGTCAGCTCTTGTAGCAAGATGCTTCAACTGGCTTCAATCACGTTCACCTATTGAGTTTTGATATTGTGACTTATATGTTAGCGGTGTTGCTTTTTGTTAAAGTTGTACAGCAGGCCAGTGGTTAGAGTTAGTGATTTGACACCTGTGTTTGGATAGCAAGAAGAACATGGGACCCAAAAAACACCAATATGTCAGAATTACCCGTTCATAAAAAAACTGAAACCACGATTGTGATTTTTTTAAAATCTGACCAAAATATGAGAACTGTGAAACCACAACAACACTAGTTGCATATAGGCCATGCATTGCAAGAACATTCGGATCCATTACAAGCTCGCTGTCATGGCGTACAAAGTGCTACAAGGTCGTGCACCAAGTTACCTCGGGCCACTTGTCCGCGTCGCCGATGTGTCTGGTCGTGGAGCACTCCGCTCCGCCGGCACAAACCGCATCTTGGTGCCGCCAGTCACGTCCACCACCGTCGGCAGTCGAGCCTTCGCGGTCGCTGCCCCACTAATCTGGAATTCTCTACCCGACGACGTTATCTCCGCTGAGTCGCTGCCAACCAACCTTCCAGAGAAAGCTGAAAAGACATATATTCTGTCAATCGTTTCTTTCTAACATTTACACCTGCAGTGGACCTTGCAGTGGCAGTGCCACTTGGGCCACTCTAAAATACTTTGATTGATTTGATTGATTGATTGAAGCTCGTGATTTCTTGTTGTATTATTGAAAAAAACAAAGGGCCTATACTGGCCACTGTCGTTCATCACAAATCATGATTCAATGTTCAATATGTGTAAACAGTGAAAATTGAAACAATGAACATTGTACACTAAACTAAATTAAAAACGCATATATCTGTTTAGATTGCAAGATAACAGTGATGTCTTAAAACGCTTAAGACTGCTGAAGTCTATGATGCTACGTTCACATGGTTTCTGCTGATATGTTTTATGGTCTGCGTGTGTAGGCAGTGCAATGAAGAACAACACTGAGGCTCATAGCAATGATGTCACTGAACATCCACGTGATGACAAGCCACGGCCGTATTTGTGTACAGTGTGTAACAAACGGTTTACATGGATGCGCGGTTTGAACAGGCACAGAAAAAGACATACTGAAGAAAACTGGTATTCATGTACTCAGTGTGAGAAACGTTTTTGTAGTCAGTCATCTCTGAGCTCACATATGATTGGTCACAGCAGTAAATACAAGTGCATTGAATGCGGAAATTGTTTTCAAAGCAATCGTGATCTAATGACACACAAACTAAGTCATTCAGGAGAGAGACCGTTTGAGTGTAGTGTTTGTAGCAAACGATTCACGACGTCATCAAACCTTGCTGTGCATAGCAGGGTTCACAGTGGAGAGAAACCGTACAGATGTCACTTGTGTGAAAAGGCATTTAGTCGGTCTGGAACCCTAAACACACATGTAAGAGTCCACACGAGAGAGAAACCATACAAATGTGAGGTATGTAATCAGGCATTTAGTAGGTATCACCATTTGACCATGCACAAGAGAGTCCACACTGGAGAGAAGCCGTACAAATGTCAGGTATGTAACCAGGCATTTAGTCAATCTCAACATCTGTCCGCACACAAGACAGTCCACACGGGAGTGAAGCCATACAGATGTTCACTGTGCAACAAAAGCTTCAGCCGCTCCAGCCACTTGCAGACACATAAACTTCATCTACACAGTAACAGAAGACCATACCACTGTTTTTTTTGTGGAATGCAATTTAAGTCAAGTGTTCAGTTGAAGCGTCATGTTCGTGTTCACACTGATGCAAAGCCGTACTCGTGTAGACACTGTTCAGACCGTTTTAGGTGGTTTAGTCAACTCAAGCGACATTTGTTGAAGTCACACAATGAAGGTACTTGGTTCACGTGTAACATGTGTGAGAAGAAATTCTTAACAAGTCATGAACTGAAGTTGCACTTATTTCAACATGAAGATGTGAAGCCGTATGTTTGCAGTGAATGTCCAAAGCGTTTCTGTACAGCAGCTGAATTGAAGTCTCATCAGCTGGTACATACGGACTACAAACAGTTTTGCTGTGTTTTATGTAGTAAATATTTCAAACGTAAACGTGGCGTTGTAAGACATTTTAAGAGATGTGCTAAGAAACTGGGATGTAGCCGTCCATTTCTGTTTTAACTATTGTCGAATGAAGCCGTCATTACTCCGAGCAGTGTTAGATATTGATTGTGTTATACTGGAAGTGTTGGTATTTGACAGCGTTTATTGACAGTAGATTTCATTCATACATACGACTCAGATGTGCAGGGCTGTATTTGATGCGGTCAGTGGCTTTGACTACTGCAAGAAGTGGTCAAACCTCATGTTAGTATAAGACTGACATTTTGATTGCACATTTATGACCCAGTAACTTTCAGTCCACTGAAATTTGACAAGTGCAGCCCTGCAAATGTATTGATTATGTAACTGTGCGTATTCATTAACGTTTGTGGCACCGTAGATTGAACTGTTGCACGTAGAGATTGACAACAGTAGTGAATGTTGCTGATGTGTCAACTACGTATGTTATGACAACCTTAATTGCACTCTAGTCTCGCTAAAATAAAAATAGAACATGCTACTACATCGTGTCTGGAAAAAAGGTGCCACTGTATTTTTGCCTCTGACTTTGCCAAATACTGACCGATTTTTAAAATACTTTCACCGACAGACTTTGCAGTAAATCTGTAGTATAGCGATAATAGTATATCCCGCTACCCTCAAATGCGTCACTACACTACCTTGTGAAATATCAGTGTCAGAAAAACAACCTGAAACGTCCACGGTGATTAACAGTAAGTCACAAGGTAGTGTAGCAACGTGATTTAGGAATGATGGGACTGGGATCTTTGCTAAAACTCTGTTACAATTTATTTTGCCAGATAATTGAGGATATAAGACCAGATCTTGGTGAATGCTGACAGTATCTTGTTGTACAGATACTATCTTGTACATCACGGGGCACGAGTGAGTTTACATAGGCCTACGTTCGTGGTTTTAATTCTGTTAATTACTATTTAAAATGGGTCACATGACCTTAACCACGCCCTTTTAAGGATGATTTATCATCCGTATGCTTGGACTTGACACAGCCTACCTGTGTACAAAATTTGATCACTCTAGCTTCAGCCGTTCCGGAGATATGATTGGTGCCAACCAAAATTTAAATGGTTTACGTGACCTGACCACGCCAATTTCAGGGACAGTTTGTCGTCCGTAGGCTGGGACTTGCTCTGATCAATCAGCATACCAAATTTGGAGTGTATACGATTGATTAGCTGCAATGAAGATATGAAAGGCAACGCAAAAACATGTCAAAATTCTAGTTATAGTCACCATTTCGGGGACTTAGGGTAATGCACAGGGTTCATCTATGGCTCGATGGAAAGCGCATTGTCGACTTCCTATTTGTGATTGATAATTGAATTTTTTTCGCTATCTCTCACGGCCGAGGCGCTATTAAGCGAAATCTGTCGAAATCGGCGTTTTCTGAAGAAGTGGGTCACTTTGAGTGTAAATTTTAGGTAGATGGGGACGTCGCCTGCAATCCTTCTATGGACCGTTAGATAGAGGAATGATGTAGCTACAACTTTGCCGCTGGAAGTTTTCACACAAAAAAACTTTGTATAGCAGTCTAAGCAGACTTCTTTCGACAAAAGTTTTTGAATTTTACTGGCAAAACAACAAAATCGCGTTTTGTGCCACCCTTTGAGGTACTTAGGGGTAACCTACACGGTTCATCTATGGCTCGTTGGAAAGTGCATTGTCGATTTCCTGTTAGTGCTAATTGAAAATTTTTCGCTATCTCTCACGGTTGAGGTACTATGAGCGGATATTGGTCGAAATCGTTGGGTTCGAATGGGGTAGGTCACTTTGAGCGCAAATTTCAGGGGGGGGGTATAGGGTCGACCACAAACGACTTTTGGCGTCGAGGCTCTGGGCTATCACGTGGCGTTGTTTGCATGATCCTACGTTTAGCCGTTTTGGTACAGTGCGGACCTGTGACAGACACACGGACAGACACACGATGACGACTAATACCCGCGCTAGCATAGCGTCGAGCGGGTAATAAATGCTAAAATTTAATCATGAAACACCAATGCCATGAAGAATCAGAACTTCAGAAGTATTTCAACCCCTATTGGTGGTGACAGTATGAAACTGATAACCCCGCTTTGGGTAGCCATGAATAAGTAACAAACTGACATATCAACGACGATTTGTAAATGTAATGTTGATTAGCAGCACCAATGTAATTATTAATTATAAAAACAAAAACTGGCTTCAGTTTCTCTTCATTGTAAAAGCCGCCGTTCTAAAACAGCCAATATCAAAATTTTATCCGCAAATTCAACGCACAGAAGCTAGCGATCACATTAATTTCAGTCAGCGGCCTGTCGTAAATGTAAAAGCTATCTTCTGTGCTTAGAATTACGGATAAAACTTTGATATTTGCTGTTTCAGAACGGCGGCTTTTGCAATGAAGAGAAACTGAAGCCAGTTTTTGTTTTTACAATTTTGCGGTTTTATTGGGTGAAATAGGTAAAGTAGATAACGTAGCATATAATTCTACTTTTGCCTACTCGTGTATGGCAGTTTTGACATAACATTCGAACAAGCCTTCGCATTAAGATATTGTTCTATGGCCGATTTTCCATTTCTCAAGATGGCGACAGTCCGCCATCTTGGATTTTTAAAAGTTGGAAATTTCAACTTCCTGTCCGGTTTGAAGGCCCAATATGCATCATCCTGTCAAATTTCGCGAAGGTCGGTCGAACCGTTCCGGAGATATTGCCGATTTTCGATTTTCAAAAATTGCGAATTTTAACTTCCGGTCGCGTTCGGAGGCCCAATTTGCGTCATCGTGAAAAATTTTGCGAAGATCGGTCAAACCGTTCCAGCGTTATGGCCGATGAAAACGATTTTTCAAGATGGCGGCCGTCCTCCATCTTGGATTTGTTTTACGCATGTTACAACGGCAGTGGAGGGGTCCCCCGGTAATTGGAGCACTGAACAGACTTAACAGGCGTAACACTGTACGTACAAAGACTGCTGCCGACGGACGCCGGATTCCAGTACTACGTAACTAACGCGGTGATGTGTGAAGTACGCCGCTTAATGTGTTCTTATTAATAACCTACGCCCACATTATTCACTGTTTGTGCGACTGCAACGTAATGCAAATATTTTATTACATGTAGGCCTAAGTAGTTCTTTATTAAACACTGACATGCGCAGAGTTTTACATAGTTGAAATAAAACGTATGTAGAACGAATGTAGTTGATCGAATTAGTGTCACAGTAACTAGCTCATGGGAGAGCTGCAGCGTGGGCCGGGTGGGCCATGGCCCACCCAACATTTTGGTTGGGTGGGCCACAATGCACTTGGCCCCATCAATATTGGCATGTACGTTCCTTAATTCTACCCCTAAAAGTATCCGGCTCACGATGCAGCCAGTCCGTAAATAAAAGACGAAATAGTTAATGTTTACAAAC
>Ga0209363_1001933_pt1 | contig 10481 bp, 8 predicted proteins | sample WorMetexBAHAMAS3_FD_187385 | JGI IMG/M metagenome (GOLD analysis project Ga0209363, IMG submission 187385) | Marine gutless worms symbiont microbial communities from Max Planck institute for Marine Microbiology, Germany - Inanidrilus exumae... | ecosystem: Host-associated > Annelida > Digestive... | reverse complement strand
CTGCAACAGCCTGCTGTACGGTGTCAGCGACGAGCTGCTGCAGAAGTTACAGGTCATTCAGAACGCGGCCGCACGAGTGCTTACGGGAGCAAGGAAGTTCGACCATATCACCCCGGTGCTTTGCGAACTTCACTGGCTGCCCGTCCGTCAACGCATTAGGTTCAAGCAGTAAGGCCGGATACAGCGAAGTTGACGAATGCGATAGTAACAGGCTTTGGAGGTTCAGCAGAGTGGTGAAAGTTTTTTCCGCTTCAAACGGCGGGTCTAACGGGCAGGTAATCTGTCCCGCAGCTAAACGGTTGATGAATAATTCCCGTGCGAAGAAAGCGTCGATAGGATGACGACGTGTAAATCACTGAATAAATGAATTGAATCGGTGGTTGGTATATGCGTTCATTGTATGAGACAGCGTCGTGTTAGTTGCGTGCAGAATGGATATCGCCGTCGCAGAGTCCAGATCGATAACGCAAATGACGCAAATTCGGCCGCTGCAACAATTCCTCCATTAACGCCTGTCGCATCGTGCAACATTGTTGGTTCACTTCGCGACAAGCAAGGAGCGTCTGCAAACAAGTACGTCCGTCTTCGGGGACGGCCGTATATCCACACATGCCGAGGGCGTGCCACGCGCACTCGCCGTCAGTGGAGACGACTGGCGTCTATCGGCAATACTTGTCGCCGCGCGCCGATTCGTCCGATTTTGGGCTTCTGGGGAGCAAAGTTCCCCAAAATGGGAGATTCCCTGCCCAGGACGCCCATAAACCACCGTGCAAAATTTGACACCGCTAGCTTTATTCTCGCCGGAGAAATCCGTAACCGTACAAACAAACACACAGTCAAAAACAGACAAACAGTAACCGATATGTCCATAGTTTGTCTATCGGCATGTGTGGATCACTAGAGCGTGCGGTGACGGGACATACGGGCAGCAAGCTCAGCTATCACGGACAAACCGCGCGACGCGCTGCGTCATGACCAACATGGTGTAAACTAACGAGGACGCTCAGTGTGATAAACTTGCAATGGTCGAACTAAGTTGACAACACTTGCGACGGCTGACGTGCCATGGCCAAAAAAAGAAGAATAATCAGCTAAGTTCAGAATTCGAGACACGCTTCCAGATGATTTAAGATCGTTTCAGATCAGATCAGGTTCCAGACAGTTTCAGAAACAGAAATACGTACCCGTATTTTTGAGATAGCCGAATTACATTGATTTTCGTAGCTATTGCTTATAGTTAAGCTAGTAGAGTATCACTGTTTGTGACCAGTTTCCAGCTTATTCCAGTAAACTTATGATTTTCAACGATACGTAAGTTGTAGACTATTACGTCAAATTAATGCCCATGAGACTGCAAAATATCGAGTCTCGTGTTTAGTGATCATTATACTGGAAGCTAAGACGAGTGCAGCTATCTGATGACAGTGTACGTCATTATCATCAATCATACGTACATGCCATATGCCTTGCAGTCGCTAATTGCCTTAGACATGACATCCGCCATACTCATAGCGACACACGTCGCGTGCGCACGCAGCACGCACGCACGCCGTCTGTTTGCTTCCTCGGTACACAATACAAGCATGCAAATACTCGGTTCATTCCAATAACCGAGACTATTCATAGCTACCGACCATTGACGTGGTCCGGTAGAGCGATCGATCCGCTGTGTGTGTGTGTTTGTGTGTCGTGTCGTATTGTAACTTTCGAACGAAATAATCTTTGACCTAGATATTCAACAGTTTGGTTCCGCTTGACCCAATCTAGGTCATGTTCATAGGCTAGGATTATAGGTTAAAGTTCAAGGTCACAAGAGCTAGGAAAACACGGTGTTCCATGGAAATTATGTGGAGTATTCCACGTAGAATCCCACGGAGTCTCCACGAAAAATTTCACACGTTTTCCCCATGGAATTACGTGGGGCATAAATCTGAAACCGCTATTCTGCAGGATCGTCCTTCGACCTTACCGCCTCTCAAACTGTCGCTCCGCCCTGGATGCATGATACAGTAAGTGGTGTAGTGAGGTAACACAGTGCTTGGCAGATCGAGTGTTCGAGTCCCGGACTTGACGATAGGCTTAGGCCTATATATAATCTACTGTGTATGGGAAAGTTGTTTGCACACGGATGCGTAATAGCATTACATCAAACACGTGCCACGTTGTGATCGCTCCTTTCATTATGTTTCACCTTGCATCTGGAATCAACACCCTTTATCTCTTCGTCAACCTCATTCTGGTACCAGTTCCTCCATTTCCGACTCACCTATTTCTTCACCCATCACGTCTTCCTCTTTTGATTCATCACTCTGCTCGTCCACAACTCCCTCTCTCTTTCACTTCCGGCTTAAAACTTACCTGTTTCACAAATCCTAGCCCGCGTATAGTTTCACGGACTATTGCCCGGAAAGTTTCTTCTGATCTACTCGGTTTTTGTTTTTAGTTTTTTCTTTGTTTTTCGTTTCTGTGCCGTGCGATAGATTAGGCTGGCCATCTAGTCAGCTTTTGTGCGATACAATATATTTATATTGTATCGTATCGTATCTTATCGTATGTAAAGCTACGTGAAACGGTGAAACTATGGCGTCTGCTGTTATGAGCCAATACTGTAGTAGGATAGGATCCATGGTCGTACACGTCGTTCGTCATCCGCCATACCATGCAACCGAGTCAATACGGACAGGCCTACTGTACTGCATGGATCGCATCGCTACAAGTATAATGGAGCCGACTGGCAGGCGACTTCCAAGTCGTAAAGATGCCCGCAGCGGTCGTAGCCAACGGTGTAAAACCTACCACCAAACTGGGCGTCGGACAGTCGTCGCTCGTGAGCTACAATCATCCTTATTCACAGTGAGTCCGTGACGGCATAGGAGTAACAAGAAAAACTAGCTTACTATGGTAGAATATACCACAGACGGACTCGTTGATTATTTCACCACATGACTGCCTTCAGGAGTGACTCCGACTGAATCTTCTCGGCTCAAATATTTTTAATTTCAGTTCTTTTTCGTTATTTTTCTCGGCGATATATTAATCTTGCTATTCACGTCAGCTTTCGGGCGCACGTTAAATATTGTCTCATATCGTTTTGCGTCGTATGGCTGCCAGCAACACTGTTTCCCACAAGTTGACCAATTCGCCGGATATATTTTTTTCGCAAAAAAAAACTAATTTATATTGCTGAATACGTGGTTGTAAACTTAGTCATTCTCGTGTAAATAGCGCTATAGAAAGCTAAATTGGCATTCTGGTTCTCCGTTTTGCCGGATTTTTGATCAGAAGCAAACATGACGTATTTTCTGCAGAACGCGGCGAAAAATAATAAAAATGTAAACGACTTACATATAGGGCCTAACAGCCAAAATTTTCCAACCGCGTAGAGAAATTGAAGCAGATGATTACGATGGTGACGTCAAATTTCGAACAAAGTGTGGATAATTTAATGAAATTCGTACGTTCATTTGCATGTGTTCAGCCCCATCTGAGTTGTTGGTGCGTGCGACTTATCCCGGCCTGAAGATGGTAGCAGCAGCAGCAGCAACTTACGTGGAATGCAGCGTCCGTCGAGCGCTTGGAGGTGCTGGCGAGGGTCACACATACATCGCCCGGTCAGACAGCCGTCGTACAGCCAATGACAGGACACTCCTTCGGCCGCCGTGCCGCAGTCGGCGTCCGACCGACAGTGCCGGGACCCGAGCGGATGTCCGCGGCGGCCTGGATCGCCGCCCGGACCCGCGTCCGAGTCGCCGTCGCCGGGCGATGAGTCGTTCCACGGCGACGAATAGTCACCGGCCGAACTGCCATCAGTATATCCTCACAATCACACACACATACACGACTGTTACTGACCACTTCGAGCTGGCTAGTTGCAATATATCATGAACATAAGCACCACAATCGTTACAAACACAAACAAAAAATATAACGGGTATATATTAAACACAAAAGTCCAATATGCGACAGACATTAAACTTCAACAACAAGTTATAATGGTTTATGTAAGCCAAAACAAATCTACAAATTCTGTCTGTAAACTTGTCCTTTTGCTCAGTAACATTTCATTCAGTAGCTGCATGAAAGCCAGAATATTGCCTATAGCCGCACACATTTATTTATCATTTCAGTATTCGAAGATTTAAACAGTTTCATCTAAAAACGGTTGACGATGATTTAAGTCACTACTGTTCAAATCTTGTGCCATCCAGTCGACTTTATCGCGATAAATAAATAAATTAATAAATATTAAAATGTGTCATCGAAGACGAGAGGTAACCGACTCAATTATTGCATGCATAATATATCAAAGTCGACTCAGCCTTCTACCCTCCGTGGGACGGTAAAATGAGTACCAACCAAAGGGCGGTGATGCTCTGCGTCTGGAAGGTAACCGCAAGCCTGGCGGAAAGTAATGGCAGCCTACCGCCGCGTGGATGACTTAAAGTCATCTGCGGGCTGACTGCCTGTACACCGGGATCAGCTTTGGGCCCAATGCCCGGTAACCAGTATGGGAAGCCTTTACCTTTAATATATTCTTCATCCTATTGGAAATGCAAAAAGAACCAAAGTTCAGTTCAGTTCAGGCAACGGATTTTTTATGAAGAGACCAAAATTGTTACATCAAATCCAGACAAGATTTTTCCTATTCTTGGACCAGTCCCTGCAAAGTCCTTAGTCTAGCATGCACTTTAACCTTCGACGAATCGTGTCCAGAAATCGGCATAGACGTCGTTAGACAACGCTCACTGCTAATATTGTATTGTCGGTAGCAGTTGTTACAGCGAGGATGAGCCAAGATACGAAGGTAGGTGCGCTACTGTCATTTCACAGCTATGATACCCTACAGCCAATGACAGTCAGAGCACCATTACCACGTGACCGTAGGCCTAAATCGTATACCGGAACTGAATGCCTTTCAAAGTGCACTGGCGGATTTAGAATTCCAGAAAGAAAATTAAAATTCCAAAACTTCTTAAAATTAAAATGTTTTTAAAAGTCACTTGTCGTGCACTCACGTTTGTGCCACTGAGCGCGTCTTCCACGTACGAATTTGTCACAAATTTTCAGTTAATAAATTAGTTAATAAATTTTTAGTTAATTTTTTAGTTAATTTTTAGAACTACAAATACAGCGAGGCACAAGCGACAAAAGCCTCCGAAAACCCCGCTGATCATTGAAGTGTGCTGAAAAATTTGATGGGAAACAGACTCAATTCATTGAAGAAATGACGACGATAAACCCATCTGGGTCCTTCTGGGTGGCTAGATTTGCTGACTAAAACAGCAAACGTGTGGAAAGGAAAACAACGAGAGAGCCTTCACATCGAAAAGCCAAATCGCCCACGTGCGATAAATGCGTTGCGATCTCCTAATCTGCGGCGCTGTCGGGCGTATAATTATGGCAGTTTGATTGGATATATTAACGGACGGACGGGCAGACGGCGAAAATCGTTGCCGACGGACGGGCGACAACCAGAAACGTCGAAGGCGGCCACGCAACGCGCCGGCGAGTTGCGCTGACAAATTGTAGGCCGAATGCAATTGACATCCAATTGGTCGCGCAGTCGAGATCGAAGTCGTAAATTCGACGACGACGACAACAACGAGGCGAGCGTCGAGCGAACGACGCTGCGCCGAGTGAGCAAGCGAACGACGAAATGACTGTTCATCCACGAGACACGCCACCAAGTGTTTCCTTCCGCCGATAAGCTGTAGACGTTCAACACTACCTCCAACCATTTACGTATAGCGCACTGGGAATTACGCTTTCTGATCCACAACAAACACCGAAAATACTATGTTACTTCGCCGCCGGCAGGGGGTGCAAAGTATTGCGATCAGCGTGTCTGTGTGTCTGTCTGCCTGTCTCTCTGTTTGCTCGTATATCTCAAAATCACACGCCCAAAGTTCACCAAATTTCCTGTACATGTTACCGCTGGCCGTTGTTCGGTCCTCCTCTGACGGCAATGCAACTCGTTATGTACTTTCGGTTTTGTGGATGTCATCATAATTTCACATAACAGAGCGAATGGGCCAGAATCGAAGACGACGCGTATGTTTCGTTCGGTTCGGCAAATGGCGGCACCGAGGCGAAGTATGCCGTCTTTGACTGAATCTCGTTCGAATCGCTACGGCACGTCGATCGTCGCAAGTGCTGTCAACTTAGTTCGACCGATGACAGTCGCCAGTTTATCACACTGAGCGTCCACCTTTGTTTACAACACTATGCGTTTGATGAATCGCGTCGGGCAGGTTTGTCTGCGACATTTGAGACTTGTTTACGTTTGTTGACAGTGAACGTTAACAGAGCAGCATTAGTGGACATTAGACATCAAATCAATCAATCAATCAATCCGTGTAACAAATAAATCAATCAATGAATCATCGCCGTTTAAACTCAGAAACAATATCGATATCATTGGATAGGGAAGGCTTGTAGTTCTGTACCCACGTTTAACGTTGTCTCTACGCCATCAAGGTATAATGATGTTGAAAATACGGTAAAATTTGTGGGTTTTTGCTCCTCATGGGCGACAGAATATACCGAATCACATGGAATTTGGCGCGTGAGCGTGTAGACCGTGATAGGTTTCTAGTCAGTGACCGATAGCGACAGATGCTTCTTACCGAGCATGACGTTGAACAAAATGGTCCAGTGTAGCGCGCAGCTGTTCGGTATTTTCATCTCGCGCAACCACTACAGGTGAGCTAGACTAGATTGACGACACACCTGTGCAGCCGCTCTATCGTCTGCTGTAACTCGACCTGCAATCATTAATACATGTTAGTAACAGCGTTCAATTTGAAACTTTACACTTACTGCGGACAAAATGGAAGCCATTAGTGCGATACTTCTCAGGAAACAATCGCAGTTGGAGTGGTCTGTTTGTGTGTCTGTTTGTCTGTTGGCCACGTTCGTGAGCCGTGAGAAAATGGCTAAACGGATCGAGATAACGACTAGAGGGTAGACACGGGTGGGCCCAAGGTACCAATCTACTCCGTCTACATCAACAGGCTGCAGCTACGATGCGGCCTAATAACGTGCATTTTGGCCAAGCTGCTGGTTAGGGTCGCTTTATAGTTTTTCTTTGTTCTTTTGTTCGTCACGCTTTGTGACGAAAAACGAACGCGACATCGCCATTGCGCCGTTTGAACTCAGAAACAATTTCGATATCATTTGATAGGGAAGGTTTGTAGTAGTGCACCCACCTTTAACTTTGTCTCTACGCCGCTAGGTGGCGCCATCGCGAAATGATAAAGTTGAAAATACGGTAAAAAATATTTTTTTTTTTGGGGGGGGGGTTTCGCCCCTCATGGGCCACAGAATATACCGATTCGCATGAAATTAGGCGCGTGAGCGTGTAGACCGTAGGCTTACTCTAGCATGAAAGATTTGGCATAAATCGGTCAAGGGAATGGGCACAGGAGACCCTCAATAATTGAAAAATTGGTCAAATCGGCGTTTTTTGCCTATCAGGGGCCACAGTATTTACCGATCGCGGTGAAATTTGGTGTGGTGTAGTACACCGTGATATGGGTCCACTCTATCATACCAAATTTAGCCCTGATGGGAGAAGAGGGTTGGTACAGGAGTCCCCAAACTTGAAAATTTGGTTTTAGAAATATCTGTCTTCGGAGGCTTTTGGCGGCTTTTCGCCCGTCACGGTTGATGATGTATACCGATGAAACTGAAATTTGGCACGTTTCGGGGTGCATGGGATGCATGGGGTGCATTGGGTGTAGCTGTCCATGCTGCCGGTGCTGCAGCGGCTCGGCGATGCTTACGGTGTCTAGTTAAGTTTTACATTATCTGTGAAAATCAAAACTAACAGTAGATACACGGACCTAGTAACACCAATTCAGCTCAGTTCAGTTCGGGATGGAGGAGGAAGGTCTGATACTGTGGACTGGAGGTGTTTTTTGGTTTTACTTAAGAGAAGTATTCCAAATAATACGATCATACATGTAGGCCTCTATAAGCTATACAAACCAGTCAGTCAACTCAGTAGAAGGCGCTGCAAGTGGTATCTGTGTGCAGCACAATGGGTATGACAAGAGATGAGTTTTCATTTCACAGAACGACTGAAAGTCCCAGTAGTCTGGGAGAGTAGACGCGGTCTGGACGCCTCTAGTGAATAACTTCGTCACTACTGTAGCACGGATATTGGCATTGTTACTGGCAGTGGCTCTATCTTTCACTGCTGCGATCGGACGAATGTCACTCACTAGAGCTGTCTCTCTCAGTATGACAAAGAACGTAGCATTATGCATCTTGCATCTTTGTGACGTTTCGCACGGCGGGCACGGCACGGTACACGCCATGGCGCCGAATACTATCGCATGATTCTTCACCGAGCACAAGTAGAGTTGCACGGGTGGTTGTTTTATGTCCCATTCTTCACACAAAAATAGATAATTTTACTTACGTTTCTTCCAGCCAATCACCTAACATGGTACAAAAAGAAACCGAATAAACAAAATAAAAATTCTCACTCAAGGCGACCGTTACGAGCTGTGTGAACAGCTACGTCATGACAACACACGCTAATCTCCTTCTTTACACAGCGTATTGTCAACGTCTGAAACAGTTTATCTGATTTTATTGATTGTTTATCTCTCACTTTCTTCAAAAATATAATGTGTTAGCAATTTTCAGTGAGTCTTTTAAGGTTTAGAAAAAATTCTCCAGACCAACCACACCGTTAACGGCGACGGATCGAAAACCGCAAAAAAATCATAAAAAGCAATGTTAACCACACTAACATAGCCTCACACAGTGTGTATTCGCTTTTGTCTGATTGCGTAACTAGGTCACGCAGGAGAATACAAAATTACAAATGCAGGGGTGGAAAATGCAGGACCTTGCAGGTGGAGAGTACGGAAATCGCGGGCATTAACAGCGTAGCAATTAACATGCAAATACTTAATTCAGTCCAGTATAGTATGAAACATTCTTAATTAAACTTTGATCGAATATTAGCTTACCATAGTACCTCTTTTTTGTGTTTGTCACTTCCGCGTTTTCGGCGTCCCCGACAAATGCCCACACATAGGCTGGCCGCCGCGCTAATGCATTTCTGTAAATACGAGAACCGAATGACTTTCCGAATACTTTCGCGAGTCTTTCGGCAAATTCGATTTCGACGCCTGAAGCAGTGAATTAGTCCTGAAACTGTCGCAGGCTTTGTTCTTCTTCCGACATGACCCACTGAACTACAAATGCCAATCCACTTTTCGTCCACCGCCGGCTTTCCTGTTTGAAAATCCAATTGCGTGGCGCCTCTCCATGGGGACGAATTGCTTCGTGTTTACTCACTTAACGCCACTTCTGAGACGATAACGCGGAATCGTTCGTGTTATATCGGACACACGGCCTGCTTCAAAGAGCGACCGAAAGTAAGTCTGAGTCAAGCTTTCGATGCATATTAACGTAATTTAATTTTATGTGCTCACTTATATCTCCCACGTGCAACGGACCCCGCTGCAAATACGCCAGCCAACCTGATGATTCGGAGGACGACGACAACGATGCTACTCTTTGGAAGGAGCTAGAAAAAGCATCACTTGAGGTCGCGCCTAACACTTTGCGGCTGGTGTTACTTAATTACAGTTTCTAATTCAGGTCTGCGTTTCTTTTACGTCGATTCTGGTTTCGCAATTTTACTTTTACTTTCAGCCAAAATATAAACATTTTTGCTCCTGTGACCTTGAACCTTGACCTATGCCCTTGATCTACGAAAATGATCTAGATAGCGTCAATGTGAACACACACAGAGGCAAACACACACAAAGACAGACACACAGACACACACACAGCAGACCGAGTGCAATACCTGGACCACAGTGTGATCAGTAAATTATCTGATATCCCCCTAAAAGGCGACAAAGTCACTGAAAACTGAGTCAAGAATTGAAGTGGAATCATTTGGCCGTGAATTTCCGGCAATCTGTAATCATCGCGGAGTTATGATGACCTGAAGTCGCAAGACCTGGAAATTTTTGAGCAATTTTTGCGTTTTTTGAAATATACCCCTTATGGTAACATTTTCAAAATTCTGTTCCGAAAGTTTACATGGCGACGCCAATTGACGTTGTCGTGTTCAAATGTCGTAAAATCTTTCCGACTGGAAATCGGTGAAATCGTGTGTTATTTACCTCACAAAAAAGCAAACGTTTGCCTCCCTCTCAAACTGTCGCTACTGCGCAGATCGCGCCAAAACTCTACCAGAACCTGCCTCCAGCATTTGCCTCACAACATTCCAAATTTCATCCAAATCGGTTGACTTTCAGCGGAGTTATAGCGGAACGCGTGAAGGCCGTTCTTTTGGCCCATAGATTATTTGCTATATTGGCCTTCGGGCGAATTAAAACAGCGGTCTTCGTAATAATAATACGCGGAGTTCTATTGCCTGCCTTACATACATGTCCAGGCATGCATTACAAATACACTCAGGCTAAGGTACTGAATTAAACAAGTGTGTT
>Ga0209363_1001932_pt1 | contig 10482 bp, 7 predicted proteins | sample WorMetexBAHAMAS3_FD_187385 | JGI IMG/M metagenome (GOLD analysis project Ga0209363, IMG submission 187385) | Marine gutless worms symbiont microbial communities from Max Planck institute for Marine Microbiology, Germany - Inanidrilus exumae... | ecosystem: Host-associated > Annelida > Digestive... | reverse complement strand
CACTCCACACGGTGGCGTCGCTCATGAATATGTATGTCGTGGCTTTTGTCCACGCAGTGCCACAGGTGGTTCACATCACTCCACACGGTGGCGTCGCTCCTCCAAGCCAGTCTGGTCAGCAACAGCAGCAGCAAACGCCGCAGCAGTCTACGTCGTCCGGACATCAGACGCCGACACCGTCACAACACGCTCCGTATGCAGTACAGCAGGTTGGGCCTGGTGTCAGCGTAATGCCGTCAGCAGCTGGCACTCCACCACAGACTCACCTCTATCATGCGATGACACAACATCCTGTGATGACTCCTCAAGGCCCTGCACCACCTTCGCCACAGGTTGTACGTCATTCATTACTACCGTACTGGCGCCCGACTTACAAAATATCTTACGACAAACTTAGGGAAAACTTAGGATAAAGTGTGACTTAGGAAAATCTTAAGATAAACGTAGGATGAACTTGCACTAATCTTAAGATCAACTTAATATGAAAATTGCAATTTGTGAAAAATAACTTAACATTTATTCACAGAATTGTCTGCACATATATAGGAAGAACTTAGTAAGTTATAAAATTGCTTTAGTAAATTACATGTAAACATCTATGAAAATCTTTATAAACGTTATAACTTAAGATAAACTTAGGGAAAACTTATGATAAACTTAGGATTTTTCTAAGATTTTTTGTAAATCGGGCCCCAGAACTGCATTGTGTATGCTAGCAAGCTGATGCCAACTGGTATCCAGCTTAATGTAAAAAAAAGTAGTCGTCCTGTGATGCTAAAGATCGTAGAGGCCAACAGGCAACATCTGAGCTGTGGTGATTGTCTGGAGGGTAAGAGGGGAGATTATTTGACCAGCTCTGTGCTGTTGTGCATCATAATTGTGCACATCATATGCACACCTATATAATGAGCAGTTCGTACACGGTCGACTGGATCGGGCTTTGATCTTGCTTGGCTTAGCTGTCTTCCGAGCACCTCTGTCTTTGGTGTACTTGGTGCTATATGTAGAAAAATGTTTGATTACATCCTTTTCTTTACCTTTTAGTGTGCTGAGCCTGTAGGATTGGCCCTTGACAAGGAAGACTATCATCCTTCAGTGCTATTACACTGTTGGTTGGGTTATCTGACCTGTAAAATCGTCTCCGAAATGACCTATAATGTGTCGAGTGGGACGTTAAACCCTACAATACCATACCATACCAGTGTGGACCTCTGGCTTCTAGGCAGGCAACCTGCAAGTGACGTTAGTCCTGTACAGATGTGCACGTGTTGGTGGCTGACTGGCCTGCGGTTACCTTCCCAGCTGCAGAGTAGCCGTTTGGCCGGTAGTCGTGCCTACCCATGGACAGATGGCCAGGCTGAGTTGGCTACAGTTATGCACAAGATGGTGTACCCGCTGTCATCCAACCAGGCCAACTCAGCCTTTCATCCCTTCAGGGTCGATAGATGAGTAGTAAGCTGCAATTGAATGTCTTTTACCTGACTTAAGGGTGGCGCCATCTGGTGAACGCTTACGAAGGAAAGTCAGGCATGGTGTATTTGCAGGTAAAACTGTGTGATCTATGCCTGAGCGCTTTGAGATGTACATAGTATATAAAATGGGGCTATATAAATATTCTTCCTTTCCTTTTCTTTGTTTGCAACTGTTGATGAGTTGTGTAAGCAACACTAACATGTAAAGAGACAGTGTGGCTGTTTGAATGTGATGCAGGTGAGTTACACGTCGGGTCCGTTGCCCTTGCACTACACGCCACAACAGGGTTTGATGACATTTGTGCCGACGCCGCAGCCAACTGCTGGGTCACTCTCACAGGTCGGTGGTCCGGCAGCTGGTGCCCAGCATCACATGATGATGGCGCAGCCTGCCGCCCAGCAGCACTCTATTCACACTGCTGTACCTCCCCAGATGATCATACCAAGCCAGCCGCAACCAGGCATGCAGGCTCCTCCCGTCGGTGGACATCAGTATGTCCAGGCGCATGCAATACCAAGTAATCTCTTATATTCCTCTTTGCTTTGTGACTTGATTACGCACGCCGGCGTGGGAAGAGGGTTTAGTCGTATCTGTCTCTCTGTCTGTCTGTTTATCCACGCTCTAACAGGAAAACGGATCGAGCTATCAACACTAAACTTGGTACACATTATATTCCATAACAGTCGCTTGGCATCCATTGATCCAGAGGTCAAAAGGCCAAAGTCAAGGTCACATGGTTATGAAAACCGTCACTGTCATACGATTGCTAGTGTGCATGCTGCAGTGGCCTGTGCTAGTGTGGGTGCGCACGTTGATTCCAATGCCCGTGTTTTCTAGTTAGCTTTATGCTTTTAGCATATACGTCAGTGCGTTTAGCATGTCATGAATTTGTGTTGTGCTGTTCACTAATGAGCAGTTTTCCTGAAGTTTGGTAATCTTTTTCTTGAAGCGTGTGAATACAATAATGCTGTATAGCCGAGTGGTTGAGACTTATATTTCAAGACTTAATTTACTTCTGGTACACACCCACAGTCCACTTATCATACACCATTGGAAGCTTGTCATCTCAGCTATAAAGTTAGCCTGTTGTGGTCTTGAAAACTAGTGTCAGATTTTTGCCGTGTGGTACTATGCCGGTGTGGTATATGCTGCGGTCGTGTGTCCATCCATCCATCCATCACCAGTAAGAATTCTACCATAATGGCTAAACATAGGATCACCCAAATAAGTGGGTGTCGGGTGGGATGTAAAACCTGAACTCAATCACTGTTGCAATGTTTGACAGGTAATGTTCCACCAGGACATGGTAACATGGCAGCCCAGCATGTCATTAACATGCCCACCAATATGACTCCCGTGTATGTTCAGCATCATCCAGGTAATGTTTGCTACACGTTGGTACCAGTGTAAAGCAGGGCTTAATTTATGAGCAGTGATATTCCAGTAAGTAAAACTTAAACTTGTACTGAAATACTGCTTTCAGTACAAGTTTACTGATAATTAAACTAAAAATTTATACTGATACTGCATAAATGTTTAAATGATACAATAAAAAGTTACTGAAACTGGAATACAAATGATTTGAATGAGTTGCATGTACATACAAACTTTCGTTCTTCTTCTTATTTGTTGTTTTCTTTTTAATTCCTTTTTAGTTCCCAGTGTTTGTGTCATTTTAGACTGTTTCCGTTTGCTACAGTCACAGCTGAACAAGTACATTATCCAGATCCATGAACATGTGCAAATCCAGACGCATTGGCTTACTGGAATGAACATTGACTGGCTGACAGTGTGTTTGATTTAGTTGTTGTGTCTGCATTGCAGTCATATGTCGAGTATGTTTCTTCCGTTTGCAAATGATGACACAACAGAGTGACAACGTCACTTGAGATGCCCGCCAGATTGAAGCAGTTCCACAGAATAGCAGTCCCAGTTTTATACTCCATGGAATTCACGGGAAAACGTGAACGTTTCCGAGGAGACTGCATGGGATTCCATGTGGAATACTCCGTGGAATTTTCATGCTACGTGGGCAAAAACATATGAAAACTCCACGGACACTGCACGGGTTTCCATTTAGACTCATGCAGTCTTCATGGAGTTTTCATGAAATGATGTGACTGTGTTATACGTGGCATTCTGCTTACTTACTACTGATGGTGATTGTTGACAGTTCACCCGGGTCCACAAGGCCAGCCATATCAACACGGTGCAGCTCAGTAAGATGCACACCACAATGCAGGTATGTCTACCCACAGATATATATATATAGTTAAATATTCTAGATTCACGACGTTCAATCGTAACTGCAGACGAAAGTGTTGCCATCGATCGCCAACAAAATCGGGACCAACAAATATGGCCGCAGATCTTATCTATTTTTAACAACAATCAACAAAGCGTTATGGGATTTGTTTTGGTAAACTCACACCACTCACAGATTGTGAAGTGTGTTTATGTAATATGCATATTCGCATTGTCAAATAATATTATAGAAATCAACTTCCGGGCAACTGGTTTGTTTACGTCGCATAGCAACAACATTGTCAACAAACGGGCATAAGTTTGCATAACTTTAATCGATTTAACATTTTAATTTTCATCCAAAACAATTTACATCACCAGTTATTAGTTGTATACATGTCGAAAATTTACAGTAACGATAAAATAACACGGCATCCTCTTCAGTTGCGTAAACTAGCTAGAGTTTTGAATGAAAGACCTTCGCCCATATTAATAGCCTGCATTATACCTATTTTTACATTTAGTGGCGGCCATATTCGTTGGTCCCCTTATTGGTGGCTACACGTTTGTTCGCGAGTGGTGGCCCTGTGTGTCTACCATCTGCCTTTCCTATTAGTTTGACAAAAAGGTTAGGATTAGGTAGTAAAATGATATTTATATTGGAGTGTTATTTCTCTTCTAGCTGTTCTTTGAATATGTATTGCTGTGGTTCATTCCACTTGTCAGTAAGTAAGTTAGTATCAACAACAACAACAACCATTTTACAGTCAACCTGTGTTAGTCGACACCCACAGTTCAGCACCGTAGTATATTGTTGAAGCACAGTTTTACTGCTGTCAGTGTCTTGTGCAGTTGGATTAGGGTACAGATGCAAGAGTTCTTCTCAGCATCATCTTCTCCATACTGTGAGTTAAGGAAGTAAGTAAAAACATTGAAAGTGCCGTAGTCATATAGGTGTAAGTGAATCAGAGTTGCTGGGTTAGCTGTTAGGGGTTTTTAAAAACAGCTTGGAAGAAACTGGTTTTAGTTGCTTTTAGAATGAGTCAGGAGTTTGTGATGAGCAAATGTACGAGCGTTATTTCTCATGCCGGTTGTAGAGCCGCCAGCGTGGGTACGGCGCTCAGTAGCGTCTATCTGTTTGTCCACGCTCTAAAAGGAAAACAGCTTGAGCTATCAACACCAAACTTGGTACACATGTACTCTATAGTAGTCGCTCGGCATGCATTGACCCAGAGGTCGAAAGGTCAAGGTCACAAGGTTGCGAAAACCACAGTTGCTAGTGACGCATGCTGCTGTGGCCGTGTGCTGCTGCTGCCGGCGTGGGTCTGCATGTCGATATGACTGCCTATGTTTTCTAGTTCCTCCTATAATGATAAAAGGCAGAGAATTCCAGATTGCTAGTTTGTTACAGTATGGAACAAGTTGGATGCAAAAGACAGATTAATGTGAAGAATATGCGAATTGTTGTGTTGTGTGTTCTTGTTGTCGTCGTCCATTGTTGCTGGTTTTTGAAGGTATTTTGTGAAGTTATGTTTTGTATTTCAGCAACAAGCCATCTGTTGAAAAAAGAAGATGTGTTACCTGTGACTTATGCAACTAGTTTTGAACACATCTCTTTGTGTGTTTATGTCCATTGATAACATGGAACTTAGCATCGGCAAAGGTCTGCATGGTATTGCTGATGTCGGGAATTTCCATGGAGCTGCTGTAGTTTTTGTCTGCCATGTGATTGCAATGTGTCAGTATCATTAGTCATCATAATCTTTGGTCTTCTGTTTTTCAGCTGGTCACTGAATTGTGTCTGCATGTGAGTTTCACATGTATGCTGAGAATGTTGATTATGACGGAATGTTTACGTGATGGCTGTATAATGCAGATGACGCCTGATTCATACTTGCATCTGCAAAAGGTTATTAGGAACTGTTTAACGCGGTGTTAAAAGTTGTTATGCCGATAATGATGTTATGTTACCTCATGATGAAGTGTACACTTGAATTGAGGTACATAATGTGGTGTTGCTCTGTGTACAGTTTGTGTTAACACATTGGGAAATTTTGCCATCCTTAATACCAAACTAGGTAATGCTCTGGTCCAATAGATTGTGTTGGAACAGAGGTTTAGTAATGATGACGTGTTGCTTCAGAGAGATTTATGGATTAAGCAACATCAGTGTTCTCCAGAAATATTACCAATTGCATTTTTGTTATTGCGGGCAGAGGCCCAGTCTACTCGGTACCCCAGCGCTGAGACCTTCTGTACGTCCAGTGCATGTGCCCATTGAGAGAGAAGGGTAGTTGATTATCGATGTGTGCGAGTGTATGCATGACATGTAGAGTGGTGGAATCAGTAGAAAGTGAACAGCTCGTCGGGTATTTGTAGCCCGCCCCCTCAAGGTGTGGCCTACCGTCTGGCTTAGCCCTGACTGGTGCTGTGTGTTGCACCAGCCAGTGGCCAGCCATGTCTTTTACTTGAGCCATGCTGGTGCGACTGACAACCTTGACACTGATAATCAAGGCGTCAGCAACAGTCACAGATTATACAGGATGCCGTCTAACCCTTTGTTTCCTGTCCAGGATTTTTCCTGCTCATCGTGTGCTTAGGAGTTGTGTGAAATGATTGTTTGCTGGAGAGCAGACGTGCCTGGGCTGTGTTTTGAACCCTGGCTGCTAAGGCACGTCACGCTCCACTGCATTAACCACTGAGCTACATGGGCATTTTGATATTCTTAAACTTTAGCTTGTATCAACATACTTGACTTTGAGTTAGGGGATATAGGACTTCAAAAGGCATCTTTATAAATTGTAAAATTACCCATAGTGGTATAAAGACCTTCCCAGGTGACCCAGTGGTCTAAGCACGCAGGCGCCATCTGCAGTACAGTGTGACGCACTCAGTGGCCAAGGTTTAGACCTCAGCCCGGGCGCGTCCGCCTACCAGAGAATTATTTCAAATAATTCCTACGCACATCATGAACAGGGAGATAATCCCGGGCAGGAAAAAGAGGGTTTGACCATTGCAGGCACCTTGATCTTGCAGCATCAAGACTGCCTGCCGCGCTGGTGTATGTCAAAGTAAATACACTGCACCAGTCAGGGCTAAGCCAGACAGTAGACCACGTCTAGAATTGGCGCACCATACAAATACTCGACAAGCTGCTCACTCCTACTTAACCTGCCTTCCCCGCACGTCGCTAACACACATCACACACACCTACCAATTGGCGTCCTCTCCCTGGGCAAGTGCACTGGACCGTTGACTGCTGGATAAGGCTTAGAGCTGAGGTCCAGAGTAGGCTGGGCCTCTGCTGGCAGTAATAAACTAAGGATACTGGTATAATTAACACACTAAGAACTGTGAAACAAGCGATGCTGTCTGGGGCAGTGACAAGGTAGAGACATGATTACTAAAACATAAGACCACTAACTACAGGTGACAGCATGAATCGCCTATTAGATACAGTGAAGTTTACTGTTTGGCCAGATGTCTGTATGGCTCAAATCATTTTTGAGATGTACATAATCTTATGATTACACCCAGCTGATTTGGAGTGTCCATTTGTGGTCAGTACTTGGTGTGTTGATTAGCCTGCTGGTGGTATTTTGTCAGCATTAATTATATTGCCTATATTGCATTTACTTGAGGTCATGGAGGGATTTTTCGGTTTTATCTCCTTCAAACCTGAACGGATCTGGGTGAAACCTGGAATATAAGTGAGGTGTCAAGATGTGCACTGACACAAAAAATAGGGGAAATCGCCCCAGGGTTCTCCCTACAGATGCCAAAAAGTGTTTTTGTCACCAATACAACGCGGACTTTTGGCCACTTATCTTATAAGCCCACGAAAAACACAAATTTGGGTGATCGCTGCAACCGACGTTTCACCGAGTTATGACGCTAAAGTAAACAAACCGATGTGGGCGTGGTGAAACCTGGAATATAAGTGAGGTGTCAAGATGTGCACTGACACAAAAAATAGGGGAAATCGCCCCAGGGTTCTCCCTACAGATGCCAAAAAGTGATTTTTTGTCACCAATACAACGCGGACTTTTGGCCACTTATCCTATAAGCCCACGAAAAACACAAATTTGGGTGATCGCTGCAACCGACGTTTCACTGAGTTATGACGCTAAAGTAAACAAACCGATGTGGGCGTGGCACGCTGTGCGACGTTGCGTCAGTAAATAAGTAAACAGTTGTGTCACCTGCCGAGTAAGCCGGTGGTAAAATCGGCGCATGCTATCTAGTTTTCTCAGAAATAGTCTGCATTAGGTTGCATCTTATGCTATGCATAGTGATGCGGCGTAGTGAATAACAGTAAGCTTAATCTTTATTAGAGTTTGCATGAGGTGCAGCAGATGTGAAATGTGTATGGTGACCATGGGCGTCTGTATGTCGGTCCGGCGATGCATTCCTACAAGATGTGCAGGGTAGTATGCTTGCCCTTCACGGTTCTATGTCACTTGCAGTGGGACAGCATGCTCTCTTCAAGCCTATATTGCAGTGAGTCCCCAGATACACTGCAACCCGTATAATTTGCATTTTCTAGTGGTTAAACATGTAAGAGCTCACCGTGACTTGCTTGTAACAGCCACATTTCAGTTTGTCATGTGACAGCTGTTTGCAATTTAGCATCTTACACATATGTCTAGCCTGTTCTTTTTATTTTGTTCCATTTAGAGCATTCGTGTTGCACAGGATTTTTCTGTTGAATGATGCTGTGAAATTGGTGAATGAATTATTGCTAGTGTATGAATGCGTTTAAATTGTAAATATTCTTGATAAGTTATTAAAACACGTGACATGATGAGCATTCGATAGGATGAACTTGTAGATTTTGTAGTGTGTTTTCGTGTAATGAATTGACAAGCTCATTTGCCAGTACGTACATGCTTTGAGAAACTCCTCTAGAGCGTCAACGAATTTACGTTGGGTGACCTTATCTTTTGTGTAAACTTAGGTCATAAACTACAGTTTTAAACCAAAGTTAAAATTAGACCCAGAAGTCTGGAGTTTTAGACCGACCAGCTAATAAATGGTATGTATGACAATGAAATAATGAAATTGCAGTCAAACTTGTACTTTCTGTCTTCTCAACAACTACGCTAACATGCAGAATGCAAATAACCATGGTTCATGCAGTCAGTGATTAGTACAATTTTAACACTGCTGCCACGATATGATATATACGCTGTGGTTCAAAAAGGACACTAAGCTAAGGTTAGGTTGGTTTAGTTGTTTGTGTTTTAGGTTTCGTCTTTCGTTGTTTTGGGATTTATTTTGTTAGTACCATATCCAAGTGATTGGCTGGAAAGATGGGGAGACCTCCAGTTATGTAGCCCCCTCCCCTGCAATAGACAGCATCTGAGCTCTGTTGTTTGTCGGGAGGATAAGAGGGAAGATAATCAGAACTGCTCTATGCTGTGTTGTGCACAATGATATGCACACAGATGCAAGCACTTCATACATTTTTGTGTGTTAGTTAGATTTAGATTTTTTGTGTGTGTTTATTTAGATTTTGTCTTTTGTGTGTCCTTTCATGTTAGCTTAGGTAATTTTGTTCTTGTATTGCTTGCTTTTGTTGTGTCGGGTTTAGTTTCTTCAGTACATTGCTAAGAGATTGGCTGGGAAGAATATCTCCGAAATGCAGTGTAAAGGCATCTTTAACATTTTGCATTCTGCTGTCTGAAGGTTCTTTCTCAATGGACCAGGTTTAGCCAGATGGCATAGCTGATGCCATCAGCAAATGCAGTGCTTGCCAACTTTGCGTGGTAAATTGTGGACACTTCTTTTCATTATAGCTGTTCATCTATGAGTGGCTGGTTGCATCATTTGCTCGTGAATTCTTTGCTGTGTGAAATGTGTTTAGTTTCTGTCACGATTCCAGTCCATAATTCCGAAGGACTGCTATTCCGGAGGTCCGATGTTCCAACATTCCGGTCCATAGCCCTAAGCGCCTAAACCTTAAGCCACACTAACCTAACCCTTTGGGACCGTCGGAATAGTGTACCGTTGGAATTGCGGGCCGGTACCTCTGTCACAAGTGCAGTGCGGCTGTCGTGTCTGGCTGTGAAGTTCAGAGATGTGGTTATGAACAAACTAGTGTTAGTACATCATTACCCTGTGCATGTTCACGCGGGCATGAACCGTTTTATGTACAAGTTTTTTTGGTGTTACTGGAGTTTGATGTTGCACTGTGAAACAGTGTGTGTCATTTTGATTGTACACTGAATATTGGACATAAGAAGCAAATAACTGTGTGTGGACATAATGAATAATGTTACAGTCACCCGAGACTATTGCTATTTCTAGCTGCCCCTGTGTGGGCTCCATGGAGGAAATGCGCCGTGATTCATGTGTTGATTTTGGCGCTATATACTATATAAATTACTTTGTTTGTGTGTTTACTTAACTTCCTTCATCCCTTTCTTCCTCCTTCACTCTCTTCTTTTCTTATGCTTTCTTTCTTACTTAATTACTTCCTTACTTGTTTACTTCCTGACTTATCTATCTACTCCTTTCAGAATAGACCCGTTCCATTTCCAGGCCGGAGGTTGTAAGAGTCAACCAAACCCGGCTTTACGGGTTCATTATATGTTGTAGTATATTTTGTTATGGATGCATGTTTGCTTTTATTGTAGTTGTTTTCGTTTTTCAGTACTAAGCCAAGAGATTGGCTGGGAAGAACGTCTCTGAAATGACATATTTTGTGTCTAGTGGGTCGTAAAACCTTAACTCAAGCAATAATTCAAACTCATTATGTTAAGA
>Ga0209363_1001931_pt1 | contig 10482 bp, 6 predicted proteins | sample WorMetexBAHAMAS3_FD_187385 | JGI IMG/M metagenome (GOLD analysis project Ga0209363, IMG submission 187385) | Marine gutless worms symbiont microbial communities from Max Planck institute for Marine Microbiology, Germany - Inanidrilus exumae... | ecosystem: Host-associated > Annelida > Digestive... | reverse complement strand
CAAAAGACTTCCGTGGCGCTAGCGGACAGGAACAGTCGTGCGAACTAAACCGGATTGAAAGTCCTACGGAATAGGAATGTCTTGAGTCTAGACCTAAACACGGCGAGAGAGCCACTATCTACAGTGAGAGCCACTATCTACAGTGTATTAAGAGTATTAAGAGTTTAACTGAGACGGAGCGTCACGCGGCTGTCTGTGATAGCTGAGCTTCCACACGATGAGCATGGTCGTTGTACGAGTGCAAGCGATCGATCTGCTCCTCTCCTCACTGTGTCCTGCACCACCGAAATCAAATTCGGTTGCATACAAAGGCACGCTTTTGTTTCTTATTCTTATACTGCAATCATGCCGCGCATGTAACTTCGTTATGAGGTCAATGCGTGCAAAATAGATGACAAATTTCTAAATACGTGAATTGGCGGTCACTCGGTTGCTCAACTGAGCAGTTTCATAACTTCCGTCGAACACTGGTGATGGACTGCACTCTAACTCATAACATCATCTTAATTTTAGACTAACGAGATACGGACGCGCGTGCCTAGCGCTACGCGCACGCAGTCTGAATGCAACGTACGGCGCTGCGCGCAGTTGCACGGCACCGCCACGCAACGCATCCCGTGTGAACGTACCTTAAGTCTGCACGGCAGCATCGTCGTGCCGCGATATCTACGTACGGCGTTCGTTGACGTTTAGTTTTTACCCGCGCTACGCTGTGCTAGCGAGGTATCAGCTGCGATTATGTGTCTGTCTGTCTGTCTGTCTGTCTGTCACAATTGGAGTTCTATCAAAACGGCTGAACGGATCGATGAATTAGCTCAAACTCCACCAGAACGGATTTGTTGTGGATTGTTGTACAACGATCTGCAACTAGCTGTTGATTGTTATAGACTGCAACTATTTTACCGTCATTTTTTTTCAAGATGGCGAACGAAAGTGATACTTAATGATTAATTGCAATTTCCTGCATTTTGACATAGATGCTACCTCGACTTGTCCTATACCTATACACTGTGGACTTGGAAAATTTCGCAACTGCACGTCGATCGTCGTGAGTGTTGTCAACTTAGGCGGACGCTCAGTGTGATAAACTGGCGACGGTTGACGGTAGCCAGTTTATCACACTGAGCGTCCAATTTTCTGTACAACACGATAGGCGTGAAGCAGCGCGTCGCGCGGGTCTGTCTGGGGCAAGCTGAGACTTGTTTAACGATAATGTTAATACGCCTGGCATGACTTTGCTAGTTGGATACAGACATAAGATGCACATTTCGTACTCAATTTTCTGCGATTCGGCAACTTGCGAGCATGGATTTTAACGAACTGGATTTCCTATCCTACTGGTATCATTAATTATGACGCTGTTTGCTACAGTAAATAAAAGAAATGTAAGAATAAAGACAATTGAACAGACGTTTCGTTTATCGCCTGTTCACTGCGCGTTGTCTCGGAAACGCGCGAAATCACTCAATACAGCTGACATCTACACGGTTTGATAATGGATGTATGTCTTAGTCTCCATATCGTCTGCAACGTGCTGTTGCGCCATATGGCGCTAAGTGGCACTGCTTCACCACACAGAGACACTTGTACGCCAGACAACGACGCCATAGACCTAGAACGAGTTAATTTAAGACCGATGTCACACTTGCGATTTTTGTCGCGCAACTTTATCATGCGACGAGATCGCAGTATGTAACTGCACATGTCACAACTGCAACAAATTGCATGGCTTCTACACCACGTTTCCCCTTTAAAGACCCTACTTCACAATTGAGTGCGCAAATGTGAAACTGTTCCCATATTTTTTTTCTTTTGAGCGCTTAGATGAGCTTACGCTTTTGAGCTTACTAAAGCTAAACTACGCGCAAGAATATAATCGTCAGGATCAGTAAGAGCCAGGTTTGTTATGCCATTTGTTGCAGTTGCATCATGCGCAGTTGCATGCGGCGATTTTTTGCGTGATACGCGCGCACAGTCTGAATGCGATGCAAGTAAGTAAGAATATTTGACAAAATTGCGCGATAAAATTGCAGCATCGTATCGCCACGATCGCGAGTCATGAATATTATTAATCTTTCTGAAGAGCACAAAATAAGAAAAATCGTGGTTTTATAGTGAAAAATATTTTTTAGAAACCTTTATAACAATAATCACTTCACGTCCACAGTATCCACACGCAACTTGTATTCGGCAGCAAAGTGCTTGTGTCGAGCGGTGCACGGTTCGACTTCGCGGTATCCAAGACACAAGGACGCGCGTGCCTAGCGCTATGATCGATACGCGCGCACAGTCTGAATGCGACGTAAGTAAGTAAGTAAGAATATTTGTACACGGCGCAAAAAAGCAACAGTCACTATGCGCCGCAGCCCTAAACAAACAAAAGTGTCTTCAAAAGTCCCTTAATCTGTACAAGTGAGATGTCTCTGTCACGTAAAGTAACAGGCAGAGAGTTCCAGAGACACGGTCCAGCGACGGAAAAACTCCCGTTTCCGAGACGCGTTCGTGTTCTTCTGTGCCATACGTCAAGACATCAGCCGATCGCGGTGATCGGCGGCCGATGTCGGTCAAGAGCTGACAATCTGCGCGGCGCCGCACCGCAACGCATACGGTGTGAACGAACCTTAAGTCTGCACGGCAGCATCGTCGTGCCGCGATATCTACATACGGCGTTCGTTGTAATTATTCCGCCAACGTGCACACGCTGTTCGTCTAATAAGTCTATTTATCAATCGTTTTCACTCCCATCCGCTACGTCGAAGCATCTGATACCACTTCATCAAACTATCGTCTACTCTTGGACGGGACACCAAACACAAGCTTCGTTTTCATCGACAACCGGACTCCGGCTGTGGTTAAACTAAGTTGATATATTTGGATGATAATTATGTAACTGGATCGACCACAATCGTACCCATACTAAAGTCCTCACTACATCAGTGACAACTGACAATCCGAGGTTACCGTGGAGCAACGAGAAATCTGTGGAAATTCTCCTGTACGGGGTCAATCTCCTTGGACATACGTCGCTAGCCTGCCGAAGCTCCAAGACCGATAAGCCGCCAAGAATAGTAGCTGGGTTCGTTGGGTTCGTGGGAGGAAGCAGCGAGCCCCTCACCACAAACTAGGGGTTTGGAGAACGCTGTGAGCTCCCGGCATGGGGCTGAGCCCCGGTCTACCAACGGTTTTTTCGTGTCTTCGATGCCCAGGATGGCCTCCTCTTCCATAGGCAGATCCAGTCAGTCATGGCCAACGCTCCCCTTAATTTACCACTGTCCAATTCCACTTGTCTTTCCCCATTCCTACTCTCCAATTCGCCCATATCCGCACTTTCTATCCTCCACAGTCCCTATCCTCACCCCTTTATATATCCTTCCGCCTTCTTCTCTCTTTCTCTTCCGTGCCCTTACTCCTGAAATCCAGCTAGACAGCCTCGGAAAGCTTCCCAGAGGCCCGGCCGCTAAATGGTCTTTTGTGCTTGATACCGACAAAAGTCCGATTTTGCTAAGTACGATCTTACTTTTTGGCGGTTTCGAGCACCAATAAGCTATATAGCGGCTCAGTTTCGACTGGACATGCTGCTGTTTATTTTATAGTGAACATGCAGCTTGCAGTTTAGTAGGCCTAATGCATGGAGAAATGGCGAATATCATTTCTAAAATCCGGAAAACACCCGATCCCAATCACGTCCATGTTGTACATAGTTCTTTCATTTGTTATTACTTGTACATAAGCATTTCTTGTTTTTAAATAACATAATTGTGTGTACAAACTTGTTTATACATCAGTATGTCAGTTTATATATCACTCTTGTATCATTTTATATGCTTAGTCTGTAATTGTGTTCAGACGTATTATGTGTAAGTCCAATTACTTTTACGGTACCGTCTATACAACGCAAATTTTCACGACACTGCAGCATGTAAGAGGCTGTAGCCCACTGTTGTATATAATTGTAATAATTTAAGGTACATTTTTAACTTCATACTCGCTAGCAAAATCCTTCGGTTGTCTCCCATAAGATATGCAATGTTTTCAGTGCGGTCAGTGGCTTTCAATGATAGTTGATGTCACAGCAAGTGAAGTTGGCCTACTGCTGACAGCGTCGAGACAGTATATTAAGTTCATGACTACCGCTTCCTGCCTTGCATATTTGAAAAGCTACTTGCATATGACGCCACAGACGGTCGCATACCTGAAAGGTTTCGGTGATGAATATTGATGAGGCATGGGCGAACTGCGTTACCTGAGAACGACGATGAAGCCGTCGAAGACGTTGAATCCGTCGCGTATGTAGCCGACCAGACCGTCTGCGACGAGCTTCAGTAGCATCTCGACGGCGAATAGGACGGTGAAGAGGAGGTTGCTGTATTCGAGAATTTGTGTCAGAATCATCGGCTATAACGGTCATGCAACCGCATCAGTTTTATACCATCTTCCTGCACATCTTAATACTCGAAGAATGAAAACAAGCATCACAAAGCGCGGAAATGCCGGGACAAAATACAAAAGAAGAAGAGATAAACAAGTTTTTTAGCCTGCCTGTAATACGCCAAAAGGCTTTTACTTTCTTCTTTTAACGGTCCTCTTGGAGACCAATTATCTCAGAATCTACTAAATCATCTTCACCAAATTTTCAGGATAGGTACAAATATGGGTGTATATGAGATCAATAGGACCTGCTTTTCCCGATTGCTTAAGGGACGTTGCTATGGTAACCGATTTTTGGCGTGAATCGGTGAAAATTGGAATACATACCCCAACTTCATTCTGTGCACTGGCATTTCACAACGGATGGTAGGATTGCAACCATGGATGCACGCTTTAACACCGCCGATGATCTCTCTACGTCCGACAAAATTTAGTTAACTTTGGTCCAGTAATCCCTGAGTTTGGCAGGCGCGTTTGCGCCTGGTGGGCTATACGCTGGGCTTTGCCATGCGTTTCTATTTTTTTAAATAAGTGAACCGTAGAAAAGTTGTCTTTAACTGCATTTCAACCTGCAATGAGTACACAGTTAAACGACTTCAGAACGGTGAAATAACGCCAATCATAATTTACTGTTGCCATTCTGATAACAAACTTGTCTACATTACACGCAACACATGTTGACAAGCAAACTGGCAAGAAGCACAGATAATTCAATTCCGTTTAGTTTCTACCATAGTTGTTTTGTACGTTTCCCGGAAAGTCACTAGGATCGTGACGACACAAGGTTCGACACTTCGCAAACATTTCCCCTTCCCCTTCTGTTCGAATGCTCGTCAGTTCTCCCGCCGTTGTAAAATTCATCACGAACTTTATTTCCTTACAGATTACAGAAAGAGAACTCTGTTGCGTTAGTCCTAGAATTTGCGGAGAGACTAAATCCCCATGGAACGAGACAGCGTTTTTTCTATGGCCTTAACTCCCCTGTTAACATGCTTCTTGTTCCTTTTTTCGTTTCTACTTCTGTAATGTTCTACGTTATGCAGTGTCGTTAATATAAATACGAGTATCGGCTTTTGTTCCCATTATTTTAACTATTTCAAAATTAAACTTTACATTCCAATTTTAATTTCCATGTACATTTTAAATGCTATATTTTTGTGTTATTACTTTTTGCTCAGTCACTGAATTGACTGACGTATCATTATTATGTTAACACACGTGCCAGTCACTGATGTCGATTGTGCAGTAACTGTTTTTCGACTGTACATCTATAACTCCCCCTCTCTTTCACTCCCGGCTTAAAACCTACCTCTTTCACAAATCCTACCCAATAGTTTCACTTCTTCCTCCCGGACTGCCTCCACGGACTATTGCCTGAACCTTTCTTATTATTACATTCCGCTACCGTGGTTCTTTGAAGAACTTCTTGTAAGTCACTCTTCGACTGCTATGAAATACCTATACTCGATGATCCCTCGTTTTTTGCGTCAATTTCTGGCACAAATATCGTGCCAAACCCATAAGAAAATAAAAAATCAGACCCAAACGGATCCAACCAATCCGACCTAATGCAACCCATGAGGTACCTACCCACGCCCGTCGTCGTGTAAGGCACTTTGGACATTGTAAATAAAAGGTTATGACAATGACGGTCTATAAGAAGATTACAAATGTTAGAAAATGTCTGGAGTGAACCTGCTCATGATGTTCGATGCCCATGCTAAGCGTATTGATGAGTATAGCAACAAGAATAGCCTTCTGGCAGTTGGAACCGTGAACGAAGCGCCACACCGCAGACCGATATCGCACTAGGCAATCTACAACCAACGACAGATATCGTAGGTCAAATATACATCAATAGCACCCGTATTAAAGTTCCATCAAGCGCAGGACAGGACTTGACCGCAGTAATAACATGTGCTGTGTTGTCAATCAGTATATTGTCACACTGTATGGCGTATACAGCAATAAGCTGCTTCCAGCGTTTTATCTACACCCCGTTATAAGGGGTGTTTACCCTCCCTGACTTCAGACTACACCCCTCCTGATAGTGTTTTGGTCTACACCCTCTCTAGGAAGGTGTTCACCCAAACACCGTTCACTGCGCAGCCAGAAAATGTACGAAATAGTTAATGGTATAATCAGGGGCTCACTGACACCCATAATATAACTAAAATCGTTTTCGACCGGGACTTCGCCCGCGGACCCCGCGTGAGAGCTCAAGATGCTCCCAGAAACCTGATCGGATGGGGACATGGCGTCCCATACCTTGCCCGTCGATGCCTTCCGCATCTTGTTATCAGCACCTTCGACGTTTCGCCCGACCATGTGACCGTCTGCTTCCGTTTTCAGCCCCCCACAAGTTATTTTCTGAATAAAAGCCTGGTTGCTTCCTTCTCCCTTCAATCCAATTCCTTCATTGTTTCACTCCCGGCTAAAATACCTGCCATTTTCGCAAATCATTTTCGTTATAAACGTCAGGTCTGACGTACCAACTGGACTGCGTTCACAGCTCTCGGATTTTATTCACATTTCAGATGCGAATTGCTTTCTTCTTAGTGTTCTCTCCGTTAATTTTCTCTTTCTTCTGCCTGCCGATTCGTAAGCGTTACGTTTCAGTCATCAGACGACGATACGCGTACTAAAGCCTCGACGACAGCCATACATATTGATAAATTTATTAAATCAGAGAGCCAACGCACCAACTTGCTAACTTTCATTAATATGTAGACATTATTGTTAGTTAAGTACACGTTATTTGTTTGTGTGTGTTTTTTTCCTTTTTTCGTTTCTTAGTTAAGTATTTTCAATTGTGTATTGTTACTAGTTTACTACCATTTGTGGTGAATAAAGCTTATCATATTGGTACTACGGAAATACCTACGATTTATAGGTAGCCGCACGCGTTCATCAGTCAGTCAAATTTTAATACAACAATGGGGTGCTGTAGGCCTAGTCGTGGCTGGTTGCGTGGCACAGTGGTGGAATGCCGGTCCTTCGCCGGCGAACTTTCCCTGTCCTGCGCTCTATCTGCAGCTGATGGGTGACCACTCATGTGGGCAAAGCGTCCGCTACAAGTCCATCAACCAAGTGAACTCAGCCTTACATCCTTTCGGGGTCGATAAATGAGTAGTAAGCTGCAATCAGATGTCTGCTACCTCGGTCGGGGGTGGCGCCATCCGGTAAATGCTTACGGAGTAAAGGCAGGATGGCTCTTTCCATTCGTGGATAAACGTGCGGGTGGCAGGTAGAACTGTGTGATCACTTCAGCAGGTGACATCTTGAGCGCTTTAGAGATGCGTTTCATAATTAAGCGCTATACAAATCTACGCCCATTTAACCTTTTTAGCCCGCACGGCATCGCGATGACGAAGGGCTTATATTTTGCCGCTGTAGTTTTTCCTTCCTTCCTTCCTTCCTTCTTTCTTTCTTTCTTTCTTTCTTCTTTCTTTTTTCGACGCCTAATCTCTGAGGTCAATGAACGGATCTCAACCATGCAGCCAGAATGACCAAACTCGACACAAAATAGTCCACCATGATTACTGGAAAGTGGAAACCCGTTTATTTTGGGGTCAAACGGTCAAAGGTCAAGGCCACTCACGAGTCACTAAAACAGTGGGTCTTTGTACTCTGGTGAGTGCTGGCTTCTTCTCGATGTGTCGTATTTGGACTACTGCCGCGACTGTGATATATTCTGACATTCAATCACAGTGGTCTACACGACAGTGACATAAACGAAGCAGGAAACGAACGGCGACAGATGAAACTGGACAGTTGGCTTCCGTTGTGCTGATTCGCCTCTCCGAATGTGTCCAGTGGCAGCTCGTTTGTACTCGTCGAAAGTGTTCACGTCGATAGCGGAGATGTTGTCCAATCGCCGGTCGCTGACCCAACAGTCAAGTCTTAGTGAACGGAGGACAATTATTTCAGATTCGTCATTGGCGCCCAGTCGACCACGCCGCGCCACAATGATACGTGGTCACGTGACACGATCACGTGACAATATACAACGCTAAAGCCCCTCCACACCAGCAACAATGTCGAATGCTACAAGTCGAATAATTCTTTCGATAAAGTCGTACGTCGTATGGACATTGTTGCCGTTTGGCAACGATGTAAGTAAGTAAGTAATATTTATTGAACATGACAAACGCATATGTGATAGTACATGGCATACTAACATATAGAAATAGTCAGAAACAAACAGAACTTGTAAACCCAGAATGATTGTATAGTACGATAAAACAATCAAACAATACAATAGTATGAAATTATTACAATAAGTTAAGCAAACAACGCATGACGAAAGATAAAGTTAAGCAAACGCATGACGAAAGATCTCTTTTAAAGATCTTTGGTACATGAGGGTAAAGTCATGCCCCCTACTGCGCAAATGTTCAAGTTGACTTCTGACTGGGGGAGCAATGGATACAGACAGTGAGTGCATTTTATCGAAAAGAGTCAAATTAACTGAGTTAAGCAGGTCTGACATACAGTGAATATTATCAACGTATCCATATCGGTAGCATCGTTTGAGTGAAGCATTAATACGATTGGTCTGTTAAACTGACACAAAAGTGAAAACAAATTGAACATGAAATTGAAATTTCACCAAAAACTCGTTGTTCGACGTTGTTGCCAAAAAGGCAGAATCGTTCGACTTGTAGCAATGCTGTTTCGACACTGTTGCTGCAAGGTGGTGTGGACAAGGCTTAACGCTAATGAATCGACGACGCAATATCGCCTTCGTTTTGCATTATAACGACGAGTTGCGTTTGTTGTTTGCTTGTAATGCCCCGCGGAGACCGGTGCCTATCCACTGGCCGCGTGACAAACGTCTTGCAATAAGCGGCGCCTTCTTCGTCATTATTAAATAAGCACGGCTCGCGCTATAAGAAACCGCGTGATCGTCCAGCCCGGGAATTCGGACAGGTCAGCTATCCTTTATACAGCCGTCATCTGCCGTGGAGCAATGGATTTAGGCGTATACGGGCAGGCGCAGATGGCAATACGCTGTATTCGAAAAGGCGAAATTTCGCGCCTTCGAAACCCTTGAACCAGTGTTTATTTATTTATCACGGCTGTACCAGTCGCTAGTCAGTCACTCTGTTACATGCTCATTAAACGAAAATAACACATAGGCTGTCGACTGTAAAGACTTTTAATCGCAACTATAGAACTGTCAAACGAATAATCCGTTAAAGGATTTGACAACAGTTTTATTCATGGTACATGCTAAGTTTAGCAAAAGCCAATAGCGTATATACAACTGTAAGAGCCGGCGTATATATTTCAGTTTTTAAGAGCGCACGTGTTCGAAGCCTGCAGACTTACGAGTAGTTTATCGTCGCTATTATAGGCTGCTATTGTATTCATAATGATACTTCATAAACTAAGTCTCACAATGATATCTGCGGCTTTATAAGTGCGAGTTGGCTTCTAACACAACGTTTTAAACCGATTCTTACATCTATTCGGGATATTTCCGAACGGAAATTAAAAAAGACGAACGCGAATAGACGATGAGACGCCAAAATCCTCTTTGACGGATGAGCGTTCAATGGGATTTGATGGATTTGACGTGGACAATCTGGGCCGCGGTCACGCACTGGCGTGTTCATTCGTCATCTACCGCTCTTCGCCGGCGGCCATCATTTGATGACGTTGTCGAGGCGCCGTCGTCGTCGTATATTGACTGAATAGCATCGTCATCTTCGGCCGGCGTCGAAAGCCGCGCAATCACGAGTGCAGTCTTAACGCGACGAAAAAATGAGCGGCCACGATTTCGATACGATACGATTTCGATACGACGAGTCGAGCATTACCGATTTACCGTGTCAATTTGTCGCCGCGGTCGTATCGCATTTTCGACGACGGTTAACTGTCTCCTGCTGCTGCTGCTGCTGCTGTAGAGACGACGCTGGCGGCGGTGATGGATTGGTGCGCTGTCAGCCGATGGCATGACGTCACTGATCACGTCATCGCTATACGCACTCACACACGCGGCAGACATCAAAACGACGCCGACTGGCTCGTCGATCCGTCGATCAGTGC
>Ga0209363_1001930_pt1 | contig 10486 bp, 8 predicted proteins | sample WorMetexBAHAMAS3_FD_187385 | JGI IMG/M metagenome (GOLD analysis project Ga0209363, IMG submission 187385) | Marine gutless worms symbiont microbial communities from Max Planck institute for Marine Microbiology, Germany - Inanidrilus exumae... | ecosystem: Host-associated > Annelida > Digestive... | reverse complement strand
TCGCAACGTGGATTGTTGTGTTGTTGCGTTAACACCGTCGAAAAATTACTACGGCTAAGAATTTGATGAACTTCAGTCAAAATACGTTGTCATGGCAACCAGTTTTGTGGCGCGAGACGGTTACCAGTGAGCATACCCCCACCTTTGTTGTTTGTGCTGGCATTTTACAACGGATGGGAGTATTGCAACGTCGACAACGTCGTTGTGTTAACATCTACGATTATTCTTCTACGTCTGGTAAAAGTTTCGTGAATTTTGGTCCAATAACCCCTGAGATCTTGTGGCTCATTTGCGCATGGGTGGTGAGTGCACGTAAGCTACAATGCGCTGTGCGCTGTTTTCTAAAGATCATTCGATAGGTGGCAGTAGCATAGCCAGTCTGTAAGTAAGCAAGAAATGCACCGTTTCGTTTGCGCATGCTGGACGGGAAACATGTTGGTCCCGGTTTCTAGTTCGTAAACGTTAATTGACAAGATTTCTACTGACATAGCGTATCGCGCGGTCCCTCTACGGTACATTGGCTGAGCTTCTTGTGAATTATGTCAATAGTGAAAGCTGTGTAAATCGTAACAGAATTTCTTAGAATTCTGAAGAAAGAGAGCCGGCCAAAGAGCTGTAAAGCGTGAAACGTCATTGATCCAGTACCTGCTGCACGAGTGGCTATACACTGTCACGCCGTTGTGATTCTACCATGACCGTAAAGATTTTCGAGACCTGTTCTTCTTCTTTAGTGTATTTCTTGATAGGTGACCTCTGTCCGGACTCCGGAGGAAACTGCTATCCGTGCAAACGAGAACCGTACCGTAGGATTCAAGGCAAGATTTCTACACGTGTGTTCTGTAAAGTATTCAATATTCGAATGGGCCAGGTACGTCGCAAAGCTGAAGGGCTGTGTTATACAAGCCTACGTACAAAAATACAGTTGTCGCTCGGATATAATGGTATCAGCAGCGACAGTTTGTTATCTCAGACAGTGTCGAATTAATCACTACGCTAATGACGCGCTATGTCGATATTAGGCGCCTACGAAGCTCAGCTCTAATGACAGCGACCATAAAAATGTGAATAGGGTCTCCGTGCCGTGCCACGCTACTAATCTGGTTACTCTTCGCTGTCTGATTTATCGGCGAACCGCACGCGTTTAGATGCGGCGACAACTGCGATTCGTTCCCGGCGATTGGTCGCTGCATTCCATCCCAGGAGCCGGTGACTCATATGGCTGTATGGTCTGCTGCTGTAACGGCGTTGATTGCGCGCTCCGCCTAGCAGGTGTGCGCAGGCGAAATGGCCTCGCCGAAAGCTATAAACGTTTCTATTCAGGTTCGCTGGACGCGTTGCAGCTGGACGCTAAAAGAACGGATGTCGATAACGTTGAAGCAACCGCTATACTAACCGCATACGTGAAGAAAAGCTCTCACAGAAAGCGTGCCTTCTTTCTCAGTCAGAAAAACTACAGTCATCCCGTCTGGTATTGGGGCCGTTTTATTCTACGTGTGAACGATTCGCTCCGCTTTTTTAACTCCAGACGAGATCAGTCCGACCGCGACCGCTCTGATTTTGCTCTGACCAAAACATGCGACGAAACTGGACGGCGTGCCACGCCCATTTTTTACTGTTTTATTGCGCGGCTAAATGCAGAATGGGAATTTTGTGGAAATGCATGTATATGTACTGTTTTGTCAGATTTGGTAGTGTTTATAAAAATTTATCTCTGCTATGACAGATTTTCGTAATCCGTATTTTAATAGTTAAGTTAGTAAATTTAGCATTTACCCACGTGTTGTTCCGGTCTGTTTGCTCCTAGCAACGTCATGGCAAACAGACCAGAACTGCTTATTCGTTTTTAACGCCGCAGCAGATTAATCTCGTCCGAGTGATCTCGTCTGGGACTTGATTAATCGCGTTTGGAGAAAAAACGCAGCCACTGACGTCGTATCTCCAGCGACGTCCATTGGATTGATCCGTCAGTAAAGCTCGGACTCGGAGCGCTTCTTACCGGGGGAGGGGCGAGGAGCGTGATCACGTCCTATACGACGACGAAGTTGAATCCGTTTTTGACGCATTAGACGACGTGGATTAGCAAATCCAATCCGACGAGACGCCGAGTCGACGGAACGGATCGCCGGACTAATGGGATCACGCCTACGGACGGTGCACGGTATGGTCATCGTGAAATTCAATTCTTCTCGTCCATTGTTGCGCGAACGCCGAGACGCAGCTTTGCCGGCGATCATCGGCTGTCCAATTCTGTCCAATATATTTGAGTGACAGAAAAAATATATGGCATACAGCCTAAGACCTTAGACCTTAGTTGTTTCTTCCCTTTTTGTAACGTCCGTCTTCGATCGGTCACGGGCATTGACTACTTTCATTGCCCTTCTCTACGTTATGCAAGCGTTATACGTTAAATCTTGTGTGAATGACTTCCGTAGTAGTATTCTGCTGACGTAACCCGAACATTTCAACTGTAAACACGTGTAGACGTTCGTCAGTAATAAAACAAGTGGTCAAAGAAATTTTTACAAAAGGCCGCATCGCTCCCGCCCGCGCTCGAATCATTCAATCGTTTGCAGCCGGAAATATTTTCAACATTAAACCATTAAACGATTCGCGTATATCTATTGCCTGCGCGTGCTATTTTAGCGATGTGCTGCCGTTGGTTGAAGCGTGTCGCCAAAGCGTTTAGGCAGTCGCATGCAGCTGCGAGGCATATTTTGCTGTTTGAATTGAAAAAAAACAAAGTTTGTAACCGCTGATTTCTAGTAAATACAAATTTCGATTTTATAACGAACTACACCTGTATACTGCACAGGGTAAGAGCTTTTCGTCGGTGTATTGTGTTAGTTGGGGGTCCACATCCTCACGTGAAGGGGTACTTTAGAGGGAGGACATATGCTGACACATTTTAACGTACCTACCACAGGCGAATGAGCCTGGCCAGTGCACGCGGCGGCTGAATGCATTCGCCACCACTAGGGGTGACAGGACGGCGATGCGGTCGCTTGGCAAATTACTCTGGACATTTGTTTATGACTACCATCACAGTGACACGTGTCGGTGTATATATGTGTCAACAGTTGTAGTGTTAGCATCACGGAATATCACGGCTTGTAATGGCCAAAGTAATGGGAAAGACACTTTCGTTCGCCATCTTGAACAAAAATGGCAGCAAAATGGCTACAGTCTACAACAATTCACAGCTTGTTGTGGATCGTTGTACAACAATCCACAACAAATCCGTTCTGGTGGAGTTTGATCTTAAGTTACTAACGATTGCCTCCGACGCTTCATATCGATTACAGAGGATGGAGGAGAGAAGCTTTGAAACCAGCACCATGGTCTGATACATACATTATACAGGTGATGACCTCAGGCCGGCATCCCTGGATGTCGTCTGCAGCAAACGCACGTCACAGCGACTGCAACATCTCTGCCTCGTTATCTCGGAGAATCGCCAGCTGTTAAGCTTGCACTGACTAATAGAAAGCTGTATGAAACTGTTAACTGTGTACTGGCGGATGTGACTAAAATGTGTTCGCTTGCTATCTATCACATCTCAGACCTCATAAGTCGTGAAATTACGTCGTTCATATGTCAGCGTTGGAATTATTGTGATGCAGTTCTTTGGACACGGTGGGTTGCAGATAACAAGCTTTCCGACGTTGTTCGCTATCGATCTCTTCTAGACCAGTCGTGCCTGGAAAATCATTTCGACTAGGATCATTTTGAATTGGACCATATAAACAGCTATCAGATTTAGAGATCTTGTATTAATTTTTCGTTATCAAACTGTCCACAAAATATATTACTAGTATATAAGTATTTTAGTCGTTGATTTATTATGCAGATACATACACATGCAGATACACGCACAACGTAGCGCAGTTACATCAGCTCGCAGGTTACGACTGATCACGTAAAACCATTGTCGCCTTCAAAGACTTCCCCTTAACACTGTTCTTCAAAGTCCGTCAATCAATATGTGTCCATTACGGCGTACTAAACTGCGCAAGATAAACTAATTATATCGCGGATGGACTCACGCGGAGACAGGATATTAGCGTAGCACTTGAAGTTGCTAGGAAACGCCAGGTGCAAAAGCAAGGACGAAAATGAGTTTATTGATTAGTGACGTCAATATCAGATACACGGCGAATACGGACGGATTTAGAGAACGGACTTTAAACCCCTCGGACCCAAGCCCTCTTCAGAAAATATAACAGAAGCCTCGCGCTCTGAAAATGTTTATTTACCATAATAATGGTAAAATAAAATACAAAACGACAAATTAATCGCAGTAAAAAGAGTACAACGTAGGACGTGGTATGTTGTAGTAAACAATTATAGCAGTTTGTGCAATCCAAAATAATTCAACAAACTGACAGTTCGTCAGCTTATCGAAGTTATCGTTTCTCTGTTTCTCTAAATCAGTATGGAATACATTTTAATGCCAGAAATCAGTGTGCGTGTGTGTGTGTGTGTGTGTGTGTGTGTGTGTGTGTGTGTAAAAATACTGAGCTTTAAATCATACGGTACGGTGCTTATTTGTCCATATCTAGGCCTATAGTCTTTGGTCGGAAAATACAATTGCTTTAAATGGGCTGAATAAAACTGCACAAAAAGTCAATGATGGCAGCTAATAAAAATCTTTCACCTTTATTTACTAGTTTCCACCGCAGATTTCTTTTAAATGTCATCTGTCACTGCCTTCGCATACTTGCTCCCTAGCGTTTTTCACATAATTAGTGTATCATACATACCGACGTCAATCTGGCTTGCAGACAACGGGCGGATGCAAGATCTGGGGAGGGAGCTCATCAGGCGTCTGGGAACAGACGTGGTCCCCCAGTGGGATCCAGGGGCAAAGCCCAGGTAGAGATTCTGGATACAAAATCCCCGGAAGCTGGTGTACTACAGTGATGTACTCCGTAAGAAAGCAAAGAAATATTTGTCAACTTAGCATCATAGACGGTGGTTTTATACAGTAATGGATGGTGTCAGGGCCTGACATCACAGTCAGGGGGTCGGTCCGATAAAAAGACCAACGCAACGAACCCTCTGATACTCTACTGCGTCCTTGCTGCTTGTCACTTAGGATACCTTACGCGAATAGGATGTCAACTTGTCATTGTTGTAATGACGTTGAAAATACGAACCATGCAAGTTAGGTTAGTGTTTTTACAAGATTTCTATTAGTGGACAACAGAAACTATTCTACGTGTAATGATCAGAAGCTACAATACTGTAACTTATTGCAAATGCACTTTTAATATTTTCCCTGTTGTCTGAGAGGGTTTATGGCCGCCGCTTGACGTGTTAGTGGCAGGTACAAAATGGATCGTTGGCAGTGTGTCATTGTTTTGCACCTTGAAGACTGACAGTCTCAACGTGACAAAATGTGGGCATCGGGAAGTCCACAGAGCCACACGTTCGTGGTTCTGACGACGCCCTACCAACGTGTAGGCTCTGTGGACTTCAACTAACAGTGAATGTCATACTAGAGGAATGGACTGACTTGAGATGTCGTCTTAATTATTAGGCTCGAAGCTAGGCTTCAGCCGAATATTGGATTCACTTTACTGCGCGTTTTGGCGGTGCTCACTCGTTCGGCTATAACTTCGCCGAAAATGAACCGATTTGGATGAGATCTTGAGCACTCTGAGTACATTATGAGGGCCTGGCCTGGCCTGGCCTGGCAGATTTTGGGATCAATCCGAGCAGTAGCGACAGCTGGAGAGCCAGGCTAGATTTTTTTATCTGGTAAGCAACGCACGATTTCATAGATTTTCCGTCGGACAGATTTCACGAAATTGAACACAACATGGTGTCACCATGAAAACTTTCGGAACAGAATTATAAAAATTTTACTGTAAGATGTCGTTTTTTTCCAAAAAGACGCAAAAGATTGTCACAAAATTTTTACGTCTTGCAACGTCAGGTTGCCATAACTCTGCAATGATTACAGATGGCGGAAGTTCACCACCAAAATAACCCTCAGTGGGATTTAGAGTTTCTATTTTGGCCGTTGGAATCAATTCAAAGTCATTTCTCTGGCCAGTACAATCCGTACATAGAACATACTCCCAAATTTTTGGACATGTCCGATTCGGGTTGACAACACGGCAGATAACGCTGACATCACTCACTTGCAGACAGCCAATCACCATCGACTATTGAGTCACGTAACACTAGGCCTTGTCGAATGCAGGAAGTAAACGGCGTGTGCACAGATAGCCGAGCGCTTCGAGCCGAATACTGTATTTTGGCCATTACACACAATACAGCCATCTAGTTTTTACTGTTTCTTCTCTCAAAGACTTTCCAGAAAGCGTAGACAGTTATCATTGACTTTGTATTAAAGAAAATATCATTTTATAGTCTACCGTGCAGGGCCTATTCGCGATAACTGTATCATATGTTAGACGATTTTAGTCATTCCTTCGTTGCTGTGACCAGAAATGATTTTTTGCATAAATCTATTGTAACACAGCCCGCCACACCTTAACTGTCTTGTCACTTTACCTGAGAAAACTACATTACAACAATATCAACAATATGGATTACATTTCCGTTTAATACTAACAACTTACAGAACGTAGGTCTAATAAAATAAATGAAAGACAGTAAAAGCTGTTGATAAGTATAGAAATAAATAAATCCAAACCGTTCTGCGGCTTTCTCAGAACACGGTATAATTGTATGTAATGTTCTGTAGTGCAGTTATGAAATTATTCAGGCACGCTAAAAATTGTTACACGAAACTAATTGGCGCTAGGAGAAGGTGATTGCTTTGCGACTGACATGACAGACTGTGCAAGTCTTATCCGGGGACTTGTGCGAAAGCCTCCACGTGATGCCACGAGGCAAACTTCAAAGCAGTCGGCTTCTGTGGCTGCTGCATATGCTGCTGCAGGTTCCGGCGCCGCAAACGTCGGAATAGGCGCCGTCGATTGGGTGTCGTCGTTGTCACTGACACGTTCATATATTGCATTCATAAAGCTCATTTAGCCTACTTACTTACTAACTTACTTATACCCAGTCCGTTATTGTCCGGTCCGTTAATGTCTGGTCTGTCAATTTCCAGTCATGCTATTTTGGCGCTCCCAGTGCGATAGCTAAATGTGATACCCCGAAGTAAAAATGTCACAAACAGAGCGAAATTAAAATTGTGTGCTGTATTTGTTTTGTCGTATGATCAAGTACTGTGGGAGTCTGTGGGTTTGCTTGGGTTGGGTTGGATTAGCCGGTGTCCGTTCGTGGATGGTATTTCCTTGACGGAGTTGGTGGACACGTGGTTCGAGAGGGCGACGATGACGGTGATTTTGCTGAACTGCGTGACGCTCGGTCTCTACCAGCCGTGCGCCGACGAGCCGTGTGCTCGCTGCCAGGTCCTCGAGGTCGCCGACCACGCCATCTACGCCTACTTCGCCGTCGAGATGTGCATCAAGGTGCTGGCGATGGGCCTCGTCGGAGAGCACACGTATCTGGCCGACGGCTGGAACCGTCTCGACTTCTTCATTGTCATTGCCGGGTTTGTACCTCTGCTCTGTAGCGGACCACATTCTGGGCGATCCTGCATTTCGGAGGTCCCATGTACTCCATGAAATTACCATGTAAAACATTCCCTGGAATTTCCATAGAAAATGTTTTCCATAGAAATTCCATGGAGTATATGGTCCAAACCAACTGGAGGATCACTACATTCTGTTGATTGATCGCACATACGCTGTGCGGTGACATATGTATCATATTAAGTTCACCATGCAACAAAAATGAACAGGGGTCGCTGATGGGCCGTTATTATTCTCACTACATGGCCAAGTTCTCGGCGTGCACTTTTGAAGCTACTGTGCTTTTTACTACACCAGCAAGTGTACTTCCAGAACTACTTTTTTAAAACATGTGACTGAAGTTTCTTTCAATTATGGCAACGATGCTGAGTGGACATTTTACAAATGTTGTATGATGGTCAACAATGCGACATCCAAATCTGATCTTACAAAGTTAAAACGAGAACACAAGGGCGAAATTTAAGTGTGCCACATGGTGCTGTATTGTTGTGTTAGTTCTGCGTATGATCAAAAATTTTCACATTTTTATTTTAAAACTAGAAAGCGTGTAGCCCGCCCGGTGTGCGCAAATGCGGATGTGCATTTCTTACCGACAGACTGGCTATGCTACTGCCACCTAGCGAATAACGTTTACAAACCAGCGCACAGCGTAATTTAGCCTCCGTGGACACACCATCCATGCAAATGAGCCATAAGAACTTAGAGGTTACTGGACCAACATTCACCAAGTTTGTAGCTGTAGTAGACCTATTTTTCATCAACGGTGTTAATGCAACAATCCGAGTTGCGATCCAGCCACCCGTTATCAAATGAGAAGGGTGACGTTTAAAAAGAGAAAGTGACATCGGTAAAACATAAGCCCACCGGCGGCATCACGGTGTCGGGCGGGCTAATTACGAGTGAATGTTACAAGACTGCGTTGAAACTAATTAACGGAGTTGGTCGTAGTTGGTCGTACGGCAATAGGATTTGTTGAACACTTCTTACAGGCCGGCACTTTTACGGTGCAAGTCGATGGTACAAAAGCAGCCTGGACAGATTAGTCATCACGGAAATAATTTAAACTGATTGCTCGTCGCGACGTACCCAGCAAGTGCCAAATCAATCAGTCTAAAAATTATTAGTTTCGGATTTTATCGTCAGACAGCTGAGAAAAAGAAGAGAAAGTACTGGCATGGCCTATCCGAAGGCTTCGATCGTATCGGTTCGAGTGGATTGCACCGACGATGAAGGTCGATCGGCTAGACATATTCAGTTTGTGTCCTGCTGCTGCTGCTGCTGCAGATAAGATGCTGACTGATGAACCTTAGTCGCAGCCGTGATCAATGGTCTGTGATCAGCGTTGGCTGCGTCAGAAATTATCGATCTGTTTTCATTAATGCATACCTCATACATAACGGAAAAAACAACGGTCCAGTTTGAAAGACGATACGACAGAGTAGCTGAGAATTTATATCATTTTTCTCAGTCGCATAAAATAGTCAGGTCAGTCAACTCTGGCCTCCTGGAACGACTCTAAGAGGTGGAATATAGTAGGAAAGTAGCTCGAAATAACTGCAGATGATAGCACAGTCCGCAAAAGTTAATTAAGTTTACATTATTACTGTGATTGTCCAAGCAAGGATATGATCCGGAAATTAAGCAGTGCAATATTTGCGTCGTGAACGTAATTTTGATTTTTAGTTAGCAATAATACGACCGAAAAAGATTATGTTGTCGCTACGAAATTATTATGTTTTAATATTTTCATAAGCTACTTGATCCTTTGCCAAAACTAGCGCGTCTTACTCCATTGTTTCTGTCCAAGCCCCACCAAATTTGGTGTTAATATAAAGCAATAACCATTGATTGCCATCAATTTTCTATTTTGTATATCCATATCTGTCGCATATTCCGCTGCGGATCGTCACGAAAAGAGGTGAAATTTGGAGTTTTGCGCCTCATTTATATTAAGGAGATCAGCAGAGCAAAGCATCCACTGGAAAGTTTCGAGAGTGTCGTTTAGCAGACGTCGGTTAAAGTTCGTCGAAAAAGCAACAAAGTAACGTGTAAAATATGTCGGTATGACGCTACTGTTGAAGCGGGCGACCACAATTACTGTCAACGTCGCGTGCGGATATCATAAATCAGAGTCACACACGACACGAGAGTCGTGAGCTCGTGGCTGCATTATGTCACTCGTCCGTCTCGTTCCACTGGGCGACGTGCTTTTAAACTAAACTGGCCGTCGTGCGTAATTTTGTGTATAAAATATTCATAGCGCAGGGCCACGCGGCTAACCAGCAGGTGGACGCTGTAACTTCGTCTATGTATGATGCGCGGCCGCGCGTGGACCTCCGCTGCGTCTGTGATTGTAAAGGCAAGCCTGAACTGGAACGTCCGACGAAATTTTTACGGAGTATCGACGAAAGGACAGTCGCGATGACCGCGACCGAAACGTTAATTGTGACTTATCAGTCACAGTTTGAGGATAGCACGCCAATTCATCAGCCAGATGACCTGGTCCGGTTTTTCCTGGTTTTAGCTGTGTACTGTGCAACGTCTTAATTTTAACCGTAATATGTATGTCGGTCCTCCTTATTGTCGGGCCGAAATGTACGCTCGTCGCGTTGCATGCTACCCCTTGAGTCACGGTGAATATGCCGACGGGACAGACAGACAGACAGACAGACAGACGCCAGACCGTTGCATTACGCTTTTCGCTATTGTTGCGGCTAGCGTAAGAATATGTGAAACTTTGTGCATTTTAAAAATGTAGTGCATCGATTTACACCTTTTGACCTTTTACCGTTTGGCTTCCAATATTCAAGCTCCATTACTTCGATTAGTTGTTGATTTATTGTTTAACTTAGATTGTCAAATCTGGGCGAGATCCCAGGAATAAAGTAAAAAAAATATCGTATAAAAACAAAACG
>Ga0209363_1001929_pt1 | contig 10488 bp, 8 predicted proteins | sample WorMetexBAHAMAS3_FD_187385 | JGI IMG/M metagenome (GOLD analysis project Ga0209363, IMG submission 187385) | Marine gutless worms symbiont microbial communities from Max Planck institute for Marine Microbiology, Germany - Inanidrilus exumae... | ecosystem: Host-associated > Annelida > Digestive... | reverse complement strand
TTGTCTTTTTTCGGTATTTTGAAGTAGGCCTACGTGTGTGCGATATCGTCCTTAACAAGTACGTTCGCTATCTCATCTCCTGATGAGTTCTTGTAACGTAGATGGGTCGTGTCAATATGGGATCTCTTGCCAACTCGAGGCGTGTTTATCTAGTTAAATTTAAGCTGCAATTGGCTATTCATTAGCACTTAACAGTCAGATAATTGTTAACAGTTCTCTTGGTCTCACTCTCAGACTCTCGGTCTTGCGGGATATATTTTACTTATTTACTGTTGATAGCTATTAATTAAAGATTTACAATTTACATTAAATATTTTATGTTGTTGTGGAAGACATTTTGTTGTTTAATTTTGAGGTTTTCGGTTATAGAATTAAATTGGACGAATCACGGTTTACAGTTACCAAAATATAGTATGCCTGAAGAGCTGGTGCAGCTAGTGAAAAACAATGATTTTTGGATAAGTGGCGCGATGTGTGCTGTAGCTGTTGTCATGATCCGACCATTGATAGAATAAGGAATTGGTAGAATCCTGCTAGTCTGCTTTAAGAGATTCAAAGATTGACAGAATGGCGCTGCTGCATGTTGTTGCATTTCTGACAGTACTGGCGAATGGTTTGGCTTATGCAGCTAGAGGCAATGCATATTCGTCATCAGGTCATAATGATATGTATCCTCATGGTCGCTGTGAACCTATTACTATTCCGTTGTGTAAAGACATTATGTACAACATGACTATCATGCCGAATTTGTTAAATCATCAGAAACAAGATGATGCTGGGCTTGAAGTACATCAGTTCTATCCACTTGTGAAGGTAATTGCATCTGGTAAAATCATTGGCATTTGGTAAAACGATAATTATAGGGGTAGATCGGTGATCTACCGATAAGTGTTCAAACATTGATAGCAGTAGATCGGCACAACACGTACTCTATTGTTTCTTTCTTTCTTTCTAGCTTTTTTATATATACCCCAGAAAAAACCCTCTTTCAATGATAAAGTATGAACTATCGACTAATTGTCGCTGGTGTTTTCTGACCTGAGTACAGCTACATCAGCACCCACCCACAAATCCCCCTGCGCGTCTCCGAAAAATTCTTTTCATTAATGTGATACAAACTTTTTATGGGTGTCAACGAAACGCACGTAAAAAGCATTACCGTTACTGTGTTGGTTAGGGTTAGTGTTACAGTTAGGGTCATTTTTGTTTGTTTTGTTAGCAGTAATAGTTTGGTGGCATTAAGTGTCACCATCTGGTGAATTAAACCCGCGATCTACCTCTGTCAATTTTCGAATGCAGTTTAGGTAGATCAGCGATCTGCCTCTATCAATAATTATAGCAGTAGATCAGCGATCTACCCATAGACGTTCAAAAATTGATAGCGATAGATCTGCGATCTACCGCTATCACTGACGTTCGTAAAATGCGGAGGTGCATGGATGTGAGTGTGGTAATGAGTAAAATGCAGGATGCAAGTGCAGGGCTGAAAGTGTGGGGAGGTGGGTAAGTAGGGTTACTGTTAGAGTTAGCAGAAGTAATTAGTGCGTGGGTTAACCCCACACTTTTACGGTACCCCACAATTTACCCGTTGTCACACCCTCATCCCCGCACTCCCACATCCCCGCATTTTACCCATAACCAAATTTATGTCCATTGTGCTTTTGCATGAATTTTTTACGAGTACAGGTATTATGTAGAATATGCAATAGACGTGTGGAATAAATACCACAGTTAACAACTACACCATTATGCACATCTATTCCGCCTTCTGTCATTTTCCTTTACCAATATTTTACACGCGATTTATACATAATTACTGGTGTGAAGACCTCAATTGTTGGGTTTGGGGTCTGTCAGTTTGGTACAATATGGTGGTTTTGACATGTTGAACTTCAATGTAAAGCACTCATACATGGGAGGCACAGTTGGATGATATTAAAGAGGATATGGGAGATTAATTTGTTTCACAAGAATGTTCATATCTAAAATGAGTGAAGAAAAAAGTATAATGCAGGGTAACTGAAAGTAGCCTTTTAACGTGTGTGTATGTGTATGATTCATATATTATTAACAAAACTGTTTTGCCTTAATGTGTCAGTAACATCAAGTGAATGACATACCAAGTAGCATTTACATACATACATACATATGCATATATGTAACATTTACATATATGTATTATGTATGTATGTATGTATGTATGCTGATGTTGACAGATAGTTATCACTATTAACCCATGCTGTTGATAACTGTTGTGAAATACACAATGTCATTATGCTTTGCAAAACTGTTTACTGAGTTATGTGCTGTTTTACTTTGCAGGTGAACTGCAGTCCATACCTGAAGTTCTTTTTATGCACAATGTATGCACCTGTATGCACTGTGCTCGAGAAACCAATACCACCATGCCGGCTACTGTGCATTCAGGCACGTCGTGGATGTGAAGATCTGATGAACAGGTTCGGTTTTCAATGGCCTGAGAATCTCGATTGCAACAAGTTCCCAACTCAGGGTTTGTGTGTTGGCAAAAACGATACTGAAGAAGAAGCTAAACCACCGGATCCTGAAGGTGAATTATTGCCTGACTGAATTTGTAATTATAATTACTTAATAATCTAAACTTAGAAAAGATTGTTTGATACTTTGTTTGTTTTATAGGTTAAATTGATCAGAGAATTTGACATATTTTGAAAGAAACATATCCTGTATAGAGAAACACTTTAAATATGTTATTTATTTTTAGTGTTGTTACGACCACCGAACTTTCACTGCCACCGCGGTGCTTAGCTACCACCGAACCAACACCGTTATCGCGGTACTTTACAGTGTTCTCGGCGGTCTTTCTGGGCACTGTGTCCTGAAAACTGCCCCTCACTTCGGCAGCGTCATTTGATCCCCGTGTGAATGCACAGTGAGTCAAGTCCAGTCGGCAACACCGCCCGCCCTCCCTTGCACATCTGCTAACTCACTCGCAAATGACAGGACTGCCTGGACAGCAGGGACAGTGTAGGCACTGTACTGAGTGAGACCGTCGCGACGGTCTCACTTAGTGCACTCCCTACCGTTCTGTGCACTGCAGTGAGCAATTAGTGCATTCCAGGACAACCAGGACGATCTCGAAGCCGCGACATCCACCTGTTTCCAATTAACAACTCTAGCCTTGACACCGACTGATAGACCAATATTCCCCACCGGCACCGCCACCACGGTGGCATGTCAAAAAAAACATCGCCATCGACCGAGTTGCAAATTCCTGCCACCGTAACAACACTATTTATTTTCTTTTTATACCATAACTTACAATTTTCATTTGAGATTCTTTTGAAAGTTTTTATGCCTTTGCCATCCAACAGTGTTGGTGAAGGCGTTATGTTTTTGGTTTGTCCGTCCATTTGTTCGTTTAACTTTATCCGGACAGATCTTGTTACTACACTATCTCGTGAATGGCTTGAATGATCTTGATGAAGCTTACTGGCTAGCCCCAATTGATACCTGATTAGGTGCATTATGGAGGTCAAGGTCACAGCGGCTTTCAAGGTGGCAAAGGCATAATTAGTAGATGCCCCAGCGTAAACGTGGATGCCTGAGCAACCTCAAAGGCTGGGGCATCTAAGTGCATCCTGTAATTATGCCTTTGCCACCTTGATGGCCTGCCTTGACCTTGACCTCTGACCTCAAGAAGGCATTGTATTTGGGCCATCCGTCTGTCGCTTTTATCCGTTCGTTCATTCGGACAGATCTTGTTACCACGATATTGGCTCATTCTCATACTAATAGGAAGTTATATATGGCATATTAAACAATGAATGTGTTAACAGTGAAATGTAACAGTGAAATACATTAGTGTAACCAGGGTACCCCCCTGGTCTTTGAAAGTCCTTAAATTTAAATGTTGCAAAATCAAGGCCTTGAAAGTACTTGAAAATGAAGTTGATCCTTGAAAGTGCTTGAAAAGTGTCACTGCTAATAGCCTGAAAAGTGCATTTGTCACACCTGCAGATACGCTGAGTGCTGAAGTGCTTTGGAGTCAAAGCAACGACAAGTCATTATTCGCACAGTTCATGTGAAGACATCAGAGTTTTGTTTAAACGTTTCCTGATAGTCATGTGAAGGAAAATGGGCCTGTGGTTGTTATGTTTGACGAAAGCCTGAATATGTTTAGTAGTTAGGCCTATCTTGGAAAGGTCCTTGTAAGTCCTTGAATTCTAAAGCCTCAGAAGAGCGTGTACCCTGTGTAACTGACTTAAAGGTGATATGCAACAATTTTTTGCCTAACTGATTAAAAGTAGTTTCTAGCTGCTTACTGCAATATAAACCTGTCTGTGTAACAAATTTTGATAAATTTTGCCGCAAAATGCTAAAAAGTACAAGTTTATTGGTCTTTTTGGTATAGTTATTCTTTGGCTGTTTTGGTCATGTGTGACGTCATACCAAGATACGCTTGTCTTGTTTGCATTGCTATGCATTATTGAGATTAGATAAGAAGTCATTTATTTTACCAAATTACCAGTTTATGTTTTAAGAACATTGACATTTCACTACTGTAGTGAAGTGTAGTGTAGTGTAATGTCTCACTCAACACTCCAATAGCCTGTTCCCTTGTTTGTTTCCCTGGTATGACGTCATCACTTGCAAAAGTAAACAAATCATCGGGCGCGCACTTTCGGGCGCTTTTTCTAAAATTTCCTAATTTTTTATGTTCCTTAATATTCAAATAGATTTGCTTATATTAAACTCATACGATGGGCAATTTACTTTAACAACCAAACAAATCATTGCATATCATCTTTAAGGTTTATCAGGCTACTGCTAAATTTGTTATTTATATGGTGTTTTGTTATCCCCGCGAATGCAAGGGAGTATGTTTTCACCGACGTTGGTTTGTGGGTCTGTCTTGTGTGTCTGTCTGTGACCAGGATCACTAAAAAGATTGTGTACAGATTTGTACCAAATTTTATAGGAAGGTTCCTAGGGGGAAGGGAAGACCAAGTTCGTGTTTCATTACGATCGTTAGAGGGATGTGGAAGTAATGGTCAAAAAACTCTGTAAACCGGAGATTGTTTACATTTTATGCATCACAAGCATGGTGATGATCAATAGTATCCACAATCGGCTAACGTGGTATACCTAAATGTCGAAATGGCCCCATGTAAGCAGCACCATTGAGCAAACTATTGTGGGGAGTTGTATTCTCTCAGAGTACTTTCCATCTAGTTAATGCTTTTTATATTGACTTTTTGTAGTATGTTTTGCAATAGCTCATTAAATGTAACTTACGACTGTAAATTTTGAAGTGTTTATGAACATTTTGTTGCTGTTGAATATTGTAGATTCAACGCCAGCACCAGGTCTGCAGTGCCCAAAAGCTTTCCGTGTCTCTCCAAGCCTCAACTATCGCATATTTGTAGGGCACGATGAGATTCGCGACTGTGGGATGCCCTGCAATATAAGTGATGACGCCTATTTCCGAGAGGACCACCGTCAATTTGCTCGATACATGATTGGGACTACGGCTGTTGTGTGCCTCGTTTCATCTCTCTTTACAGTTGCTACATTTTTGGTGGACATGTCGCGTTTTCGATATCCTCAGCGGCCGATCATTTTCATATCTGGTTGCTACTGTGTTGTTGCCGTGGCGTACATTGTTGGCTTTGCCATTGGCAATCAGATTGCATGCTCAGATCCATTTCCACCGGCTGCTTCGGAAGATGAGGTGGCTGAGCTGGATTTGGCTAAACCGAGACTCGTGGTGACGCAGAGGACCCAGAAGGAAGGATGCACAATAGTGTTTATGATGCTCTACTTTTTCAGCATGGCCAGCTGGTTGTGGTGGGTAGTTCTGACAGTCACTTGGTTCCTTTCAGCTGGAATGAAGTGGGGCAATGAGGCAATTGAACGCAATGCACATTATTTCCACCTGGTTGCTTGGACAATCCCAGCGATCAAGACCATCGTTCTGCTAGCATTTGGCCAGATCGACGGCGACCCTCTTGCTGGAGTGTGCGTAGCTGGTGGAAGTGACATCCTGTGGCTGCGTGCACTTGTTCTTGTGCCACTGTGTGTCTACCTCGGAGTCGGCACTTGCTTCCTGCTCGCAGGGTTCGTGGCACTGTGCCGTATTCGAACTGTGATGAAACACGATGGCACGCGTGTTGACAAACTGGAGCGTCTGATGATACGCATCGGCATCTACAGTGTGCTGTACATGGTGCCGGCCAGTGTTGTAATTGCGTGCTACTTCTACGAGCAGTCTTTGCGTGCACACTGGTCATACGACTGGTATTCAGCGCACACTGGTGTTGTCAGTTCTCGCTCAAACTCCGTGCCAGACTTTGCTGTGTTTATGATCAAGTACCTGATGGCACTCATTGTTGGAATCATGTCTGGTTTCTGGATCTGGTCTGGAAAGACTTTACTGTCGTGGCAGCGATTTTGTTGCATTGTGCTATGCCGCCATTCCCAGCCGAGTGCAATTTGATGTTCTCCATGTGGCTGATCAGTGCATTTGTTTTTTTCTTTTCTGATTAATGTTAGTGTTGTATATTGTGCTGTTTAAAATGCTATTGAACAGGTGTGAAACGTAAAACCTTTTGTCTTTTTCTTTTATATTCATTATTTTTATTGTGTCTGCATAACAGAGCTATGAAGAGTGCGATACTGTTGTAGAAATTGTGTCCGTCCACTGTCTATCATGCTGGCTGGACTAAAGCAGCGGAAACTGTCTTCAACCACTGAACTCCCGTGTTTTGCGGCCTAGAGTCTCTTAGTTTTTTTAGACCAAAGGCGTCATGAAATTACAATGGAGTCACCCTCTTTAGAGTCCCCAAATACGGATTGGGTAGGTAGAATTTGCAATTTTGGATCGGTGTTTTGCTGTATGTTTGAAACGACATATGGTAAGGAGGATTGCTACTGTGGAATGCTAATGGGAAATCATATGCTATATTTATTGGTATTATTTCTGCTTTCCGATAACCTTGAATGACTTCTAACCACCCAGAAGCATCCATTTGTTCAAGTTTGATACCTCCTTCGGGTATTTGGAATGATACAATCTAGAAACTACATGTTTTTGATACCTAGATTGGAGTTGGGAAGTGCTAATCTGTGCAGGACAAACCATGGCCATTTGTAAATGTTGAGGTCCCATGTCCAAAGCTACAAACTTTAAATTTAGTACATCAGCTGACATGCCGAGTGCAAACGTACTTATAATAAATTAAATGAATTGCTGCAAGTTAAGCTTGGTTAGGGTCGTATAACCCCTTCTGAATTTTGTAACCCACATCCTGTCTTTGGAATGTGTTCTGAACACTTAAAATTTGTAGACACATTATGTGTGGCAGCTCAATTGAGTGCTATATAAGTCATTTATGTGCTTACTTCATTACTTACTTATTTCATTATTTACTTACTTTTTTATTTATTTACTTCCTTAACAATAGACCTGTTCCAGTTCCAAGCCAGAGGTCGTAAGAGGTGACCGAACCTGGCTTTAGTTTTTTGTGTTTATTTTGTGTTAGTGTAATTTGTTACAGATGCATGTTTGCTTTTGTTGTGTTAGATTCAGTTTTTCAGTACTAAGCCAAGAGACTGGCTGGGAAAACGTCTCTGAAATGACATTTTGTGTCAGGTGGTGCATAAAACCTTAGCTTAATCAGTCAATCAAGCTGATGTTGAACTAATTAAAGCTTGGTTGGCATCACCAACCAAGACTGGCCATCTACGTTGACTTTAAAGATGGGTATGCTTTTTGTTGCCGATGTGCATTGCAAATCAAGACGGTTGTCAAAAGGTGCAGATGGCCCATCTCCACAGGTAGTACATATCGATCTGCAAAAAGTGCATCCATTGAGACGGGCTGTCCAGATGGCCTGTCTTGACAGCCTGTCTGGGTGGTATTGCAAACCACACTTTTGTAGTGTTGTGCACTGTAGATGATATTGCAGCATGAATGAGTTAGTGATTTTGTAATTGGTTATGGTTCTTGCTTGTCAGCAGTTAATACATTGTTCCACGTATGTAGTCTTGGTTTTATTGTGTTTTAGTACATTCCAAAGGCATTGATCAATAGCAACCACAGTGGAATATGTAATTAAGTACTTAAAACTAACAAAAAAATCTGACACTGTCTTGTCATTTCCACATAACTATTGACCATTTTAATAGAACTGATATATACAGGGTTGTTAACGGTTGCTCACGAGACTATTTTGTTTACCATTTTTAGGTTGACTCTTTGACAGGGTCGGCCTAATAAAGCCGGTCTCAAATGACTGTCTGTACGTACGTGCGTAAGTCCGTCCGTCCACGAAAAGTTTCTTCGATTTCAATTAAATTTGGAATTTAGGTAGAGATCGATCGATGAGTGATGCATGATAGTGTGCAGTATGACCCGATCCAAGGTCAAGGTCACGAGTCCTTCAAAGTTGGAAATCCGGCCATTTTCAAAGCTATCTTTTCCACCGTTTACAATGGAAGCTGGCAACTGACCACGGATTCTTAAACTAGGGCACAATATCTAAATTTGATCAGGCCGGATTTTTGATATACTGCATAGTTTTTGTGTCACATGACTTTGAAGTTGGCAGAAACGTCAGTTCTGAAGAGTCGACTATCAGTCCCGTATGGGGCTAATTAATTAAATTTAGTATTTTTGATTGCAAATTGTGTGTTAATACTTGTGTGAACTGAAATGTTTAGCCATTTCAAAACTGAGCAGCTGCATTGATGTATTCATGACAATTATTATAAATAATTTTACATATTTTGTCGTCATTTTGATAGATGAATGTGCTTTGTTTTAGTAAATTAGTTGTTTTTGTATTAACTCATGTTGCCAATGTTATCACTGTGTATTCTGAGTTCTACTTATAGTATTACACTCCACAGTGGAGTTCTGGTTAGTGTTGTTTGTACATTGTTACTTCTGTCACTTTTGACAGGCGTTCTGATTTTCCCACCTTTTCCTGTATGTTTGTAAGCAGGATAATGCAGAAAGTTACAGTTGGACTGGGAAGAACGTCTCGGAAATGACCTGTTTTGTGCCAGAGGGATGTAAATCCTTAACTCAATCAATCCATCAAATTCAGTTAATAACTAGATTATGCACCAGAGAAGAGTTTGTTAAATTTTGGAAGTCATCTGGAACATGTTCCAGAAATCATGGATATTGTAAGTTTACGAATTGATCAACAATACACGACAATTTGAGATGATACAAAAATGCCCAATGATGCCAGTGTTTTCCTTTTATTTTCTCACCTTAAGTAATACAATTGTGTTGCATTAATGACACTGCCAATTTCAATGTGGCATGGCAGAGGTATGCACTGTATTGAGTGCCGTCCAGTTCTCAGTTTCTGTAATGAAACTTCATGTCTGGAGTCCAGACACCAAAATATGTCCAGACTCTGAACACAGTTCTTCTGTGTATCAGCTGCACTGGCTCCGTGCTCCTCAGCAAGTGCAGTACAAACTCTGTGCAACTATTTATTGGTGTCTGCAGTCAAAAGCTCCGCCGCCATGATTAGTGCTGCATACTGATGTCCAAAATTGCCTGTCAGTGGCATTTGTGCTCTGTTAGCTGCCACCAACTGTTCATACTTTGTTATCGGCATTTGATGCTTGGCCGTCAGGCCTTCTCTGTCACTGGTCAAATGGCCTGGACTTGCTACCATACAATCTTCATGGTCTGACTTTGACAGTTTTTGACATAATTATATAACTTCTTTTCTCAGTCTACTAGCATACACAGCACGTTAGAGTCTTTGTGAATCTGCACTATACTAGACTTACGATTGACTTACGATGTTATGCTTCTGACAGCTCAGCATCTTTTGCTTCTTATTCTATAAGCTAGTCATCTAACTGTGTTAATGTATTCTCTTATTGAATATTCTAACTGATATTTCGATGCATCCAATAACATGCTTGAACAGGATGGAACTCATGACACACTTACCTATGCTGGGTGTATAGCCACCGACGTGGGGTAGGGCATTCAGTCACATCTGTTTGTCTGTCTGTCTGTTTGTCTGTCTGTCTGTCCATGCTCTAAAAGGAAAATGGCTTGAGCTATCACCACCAAAGTTGGTAGACATGTAGTCCATGGCAGCACCTCGGCATACACTGACCTCGAGGTCAAAGGTCATATCCTAACCTTTGGGTTACAGTTTTAACCTTCGCGATGGGCCGGGATGTGCAGCAACTGAGTTTGCCTATTGATGCCACTGCAGATTTTTCTACTTGCTCAGTATTTTTATCACGTGGCAACTGCAATCAAAAAAATATTCACCCGGCGTGGGTCTGTATGTCGATAAAACTGCACATTTCTCTAGTTTAAATCAGTTGTCGGAGTTAGGAAAGTGAAATTTAGACATTATTTCAATTGGCTTTGTGTGTGTCTATGTGTATAAAATATTTCACAAAGCAAGAGTTTGGTTATATTGATTAGGGGTACTTGGCTTGTACCCATCTGTGCATCTG
>Ga0209363_1001928_pt1 | contig 10490 bp, 6 predicted proteins | sample WorMetexBAHAMAS3_FD_187385 | JGI IMG/M metagenome (GOLD analysis project Ga0209363, IMG submission 187385) | Marine gutless worms symbiont microbial communities from Max Planck institute for Marine Microbiology, Germany - Inanidrilus exumae... | ecosystem: Host-associated > Annelida > Digestive... | reverse complement strand
TGCGTGTTTGTATGGTTACGGATTTTTCCGCCGAGGATAAAGCTAGCAGCGTCAAATTTTGCACGGCGGTTCGTCGGCGTCCAAGGCAGGGAATCAAATTTTTGTGAACTTAGTTCCTCCAGAAGCCTAAAATCGGACGAATTGGCGAGCGCGCGGGCCACACCCACCCGCATCTAAACATTAGCGTATATAGAGATGCGCCGACGTAAACGTCACGCTAGAGATGCGCCGTTCGTGGAATATCGCGCGGCGTGTGGACTTAGGATCAGCATGTGTGGATAGAGGTCAGTCCCCACTGACGTACTTGTTTATTCTTACCACTTTTTGCGTTTTAGCGTTTTAAATTTGTATTTTAACGTTTTAAATCTACGTCTGGGTCATGATGCTACGGAGCCCCGGAGAAGACATGTCAAGAAAAACGTTTTTATATTACGTGCGCACGTAGTAGTTTACTTTTACGTGCGCACATGAAACTATTACGTGCGCACGTAATATAAAATGTCTACTTGACATGTCTTCTCCTGGGTTCCGTATGATGTGGCAGCATTAAATTTTATAGTTTATACCAAGTAGGCCTATCAATCCGTGATGTATGTAGATGAGTAGCGTCGGCGATTTGTTGAGAGTTGAGACATGGGACGAGTGCCAGGTCGTTTTCGTATACGTCGGCCTATACATTGATCTATTGCACAGTTACGACATGATGAAAAGTAAATATAGGCCTATAGGCCTTCGTTCGTGCGCTATCAACGCGTTTCGTTTTGGCCGCTGCTGCCGGTGACGTCAGCATTGTTTACAGGCGTTGGTCACGTGACGCTGATGACGCCGCTATATATGGACCGGCGGAGCCAGTTCGTCGGTCAGTCGCTACGACACCGTGGCTTGTCGGAACTCCGGCGCCCCCGCCGCCGCGGACACGGCCTCATGATCCGATCGATAGTCGCCGACAGCGCCTCTCTGATCCATCTCTCCTGGCCGGCCGCAGTCCTGACGTCCACTGCTGTACCGCGGATGCGGACGCTGCTGCTGCTGCTGCCGCTGTGTTTATACGCTTGAAGTACGGCCTATTTGCAAGTTCATACGACTAACATTACGCTGCCGACCTCTCCTCCGTCAGCTGTTTGGTATCGACTATTCTATCAATACGGTATGTGCTCACTAATATTCTATTAGTCGAATTTGTGCCGAGTTCGGCGCGTTTCGTGCGCTATATACGACGACACATTGGCATCGAGAGAATGATGTTGGCACGTATGTATGCGTCTTTTTCCCGTAGGCGACTGCCAGTTCTCTGCCGCTGCTTGCCATTAAAGATAGTTCAATCGGTGAACTGCTTAGTCTGCTTGAAGCAGTCGATGTGAATGTTAGACATAATGTTGTCGCAATTATAAGGAGATGCGGGCCTGTTTTATTATTGCTATTATTCGTATATACCCCGAGCATACTATGTAGAAGTGTTATTTCGGGTTTTATGTTTATCGCGCAACGCGAATAATCAATGCATACACTAGTGTATTAACGTTGGCCACGATGCTGTGCTCTTTTTGAAGTTCTGAAAATATGAGCTAAGAAATTGATTAATATTCAAACTCGCGTTCATTGGATAGACATCACGTGAATGACCTACGACATTTGACTAATTTTAGGAAGGGACGCCCTTCCAAAGGCTTCCTGTGTTCCATGTTGTCGATTTTGCGAAATGGAAATGGCGAATATAGGCACTTCAAATTTGGTACGTAGATTAGCCATGGCATTGCTAAGTAATTGCTACTTTTAGCTAGCTAGCTGCTGATAAAATACCCCGTCCCACAAGAAGTAAGTAAGTAAGTATAAGAATATTTGTACACAGCGCAAAAAGCAAAAGTCACTATGCACCGAAAGATCGTAATTGACTAATTGGCACAGACACGTTAACTGTCTGTTAAATTTGGAGATCTTGGATTTTTCAATATAATATTTGCCTTTTTAGACAAATAGTAGGCCTATACTGAAAAATTCACGCAGTCCATCATTGTAGGTGCATGCAGTTAACAGTCAAATTGTAGCCTACCTATAGGATTATTTCTGCACTTACTTTAGGCCTGAGTTTCTCTGTAGGTAAATAACTAAGTTTGTTGCTGTTAACTTTTAACATTTTCAATTGCTCTTGGTTATAATCGAGTTATTTTACGAAGTTTTTTTTATATCTTAGGCCTATATACAGTTAGGTCTGTACCTTACGGTGCGATCATCGTCATCATAATCATAATCACTGTTATTAAGTTACAGCTACATTTACTGAAAAAACACTGCAGTGTAGAGAACTTGCATGGTATACCTTTGATGTCGTTTAAATATTTATCATATTTTTCATATTTATTTATCATGTCATATTCTGTCATATTTAGCTTTAATGAACTTATTTGGAGCTAAGATTTCGAATATCAGCATTGCCTGTCGCAGCATTTCATACAAACGACGATCAGAGCGAGTTTTTACGACTGTATCAGTGGCATATCCACGTGAGATGCCACTAGGTCAAAAAAAATTTAAAAAATCGCATAAATTCAGCCTTTTTTATTATGAAAATCAATATAAAATGCTGTAAAAGTACTTCACCTAAAGTCAATAAATAATGAGATTTCGCACATAGGCCCTAATGTCAACATAATTCTTATCGCTCGCTGTGCTCGCTCAATTAGGATGTCGAATCCTGCATTAGCAACTGGACTCTTTGGAGGAAAATCAATGATCCCGCAGCTATGTTTTAATCATGTAAATCTTTGACAAAATGTGGGCCTAAAAAGGACAAGCCGATTTTCAGATGGCACCCTATGAACATCCTATTAAATTGTACCAGCCGTTGAAAACTGTTACATTATTATCAACAAATCACATATTACATTGTCTGGGGAGCCCTGTCATTCTGACTTCAACGTAATATTCGCCTCTCTTTGCACACGATTAATTAAGGGTAACATTTTTAAAATCCGCAAACGAGCGAGCTCATAGACAGAACGATGGATCTAACCTGTCATTTTTGGACAGTATTAACCTTCCCTTTTCCGTTGCCTAATTCCTGTCTTGTACACATCCCGTCTCGATCTAATCCAATAAGGCTGGGGGGGGGGCTACTTCCTCAGTAACTCTCTTCATTCCACCCTCCCATTTGTCAATGTCTTCCCCTTTATCGTATCCCGCTACCCACTCTATTCGTCCCACTCCCTTGGCCTTACTCTTGAAATCCACGTGATGGATCTGGCGAGCGCTGAAAGTCGGCCAGCAGGCTCGGGATCAGAGGACCAAAAATGTCACAAGCCAAAAAATCTGATGTTACCGAATACGATATGATAGGCCTATAAAATGTCCAGAGTGCGCTAAACACTGACCTATAGGCCTAGTGAGCTTAACACCGCACTGAAACAAAAAACAGAAAAATAAAGAAAAGAAATAAAACGAAAATCGATATTCCGGTAGCTCAGAAGAAATGGTTCGTGTGATAATCGTCCTGAAGGAGGAAGAGAGATGCTATGGAAGGATTTGTGAAACATATAGGTTTTAAGCCAGGGCTGAAAGAGTGAGGGAGTTACGGATGATGAGAGTGGTGAATCAACAAAGACAAAAAGAATGGAATGGCGTTGACGAAGAGTTACAGTGGGTGGTTTCAGAGACAAGGTGAAACATATCGAAGGAACGATCAGTTATTTGTAACGAGGATGATTTATGTGGACGAGCGAGAGTGATGAAAGACGAAGAGCGAGTAAGTCTACTGCGAGGAGGCTAGAGTGATGAGGTTATGCAGATATGAAGGTTAGGTGGCTGTATATGTTTAAGAGATATTGGCAAAATCAATTGTGTCTATTTTGTAGGGCATCTGTAACTTTCAATTTAGTCAATGCATCGGGAAAAGGCGGCTTTGGGCATGTTGTGGTCCACGACCCACTTGGCCCCCTTAAATCCGTCTGTGAACGAGCTAACGACACTATACAACGCGAATGTGCTGTGCACGGTATATAATCGCGTTGGTCGACAGCGAACATACAATTATCACGGACTGTGAAGCATAGAATGGTCGGCAATGGTCCATTGCAGTGCATTGTATCGACTGGCGGCTACAGACCTACTGCTTTACATCACGCTCGATCGATTTGGCAGTGCATATATAGGCCTAGCAGCATCTGCAGCCTCGTCACGCCGTCGCACCCGCCAATGGACAGGAGCTGCACCCGCCCCGCCTCTCCGTTGTCTGTCGTGGTGCCAACGCATCAATAACATTGGGGGACGTTCCGTATAAGCTCTCCCACAGGGTCTGGAAGAACCCGACCGCCAAACGTTTAAAAGGCACTATTAAGCCTCATAACCGTCATTCCGGTGTATCAAAACAGATTAGCAAATGCTAACTAGAAGAAACCAGCACTCACAAAAGTGCAAAGACCCACACCGGCAATGTTTTTGTGACTCGTGACCTTGACCTTTGATTCCAAAATAAATGGGTTTCTAGGACTCATCTTGGAACATTTCTATGTCAGGTCTGGTCATCCTATGTATCGGTCTTTGAGATAAAAACGGCTTCCCATACTCGTTACCAGGCGTTGGGCCCGAAGCTGATCCCGGTGTACAGGCAGTCAGCCCGCATACAGGTGACTCTTAAGTTATCCACCCGGCTGCCATTACTTTCCGCCAGGCCTGCGGTTACCTTCCCAGCTGCAGGGCATCACTGCCCCTTGGCCGATACCAAGTTATACTGCTTGGTGACAGATGCACATAGGTGTCAACAACTTGCCTAAGGTTATTACGCAGCTTTTGCCCCGAGTAGGATTTGAACCCACGACTTGCTGATAACAAGTTTAACGCTCTACTCGTTGCGCCACCGCTAGAGATATCGTGCGGAGCGGTAAAAACAGAAATACACACAGACAAACGGAAGTAAAATAAAACCCCTACGCCCGCGATCTGCCGTCGGCGTGGGTAAAAATATTGGGGATTCCATAGTACTGTTGTTGCTGTGATCCGGAAACCCAATCTGACTGGAAAATGACTGGCAGAAAGACCTGCTACACATGACTGAGATCCACTGAGTGTGATCTGAGACCGTTTCCTATTGGTCCTTCATGTGCATGGAAGATACTGTTGAGAAAACTGGCGTTAGACTGTGGACACGGTGATGCTCAAGGGAAGTATGCCATGACGACAGAGAAAGAAAGATACTACAAGTAACTGGAGGCGTGTCTCCGTATTCCTAAAGTTGACGTCTATGACAATACTCACTGTTACGCAGATAGAACTGGATAATTTTGCAATATTTTCGACAGCAAAGTGCAAAGAAACCTCAGAAGCTGGAGCAGAAAGTTGCAATCAATCGTGCATGGGCTTGACAATCGACAGTTGGACAGGACACCCCCAGTCAAAAATCCCCGCAACACCAATGCGTGAGCAGGCTGACCGCGTTTTGGCCTCAACCCAAAATTTTGGCCTCGGCCTCGCCGAAAGTTTACCTACATTACTGCTAAGTTAACAGTACTTAACATCATATCACAATGCTATCGTCTGAATTTACCGTCTGGTGGGTGTAAGTGGTCGACACCATGAGCTAAACGTGGCACCCAATGGAAAATAAACAGAGTTTACTAGCATTTACTAGCTTTGTTCTAACACGCTTTGCACCGGAAATGAGCGAACCATAGATGGCATAGATAAAACACTAAATAATTTACACCCCATACAAGTTGACGTAGCCTAATTATGTGTGTACGATATACTAGTTGGTTGGTGGTCGACTGTCGGTAAATGGAGGACGTGTTCAAGTCGTTCTGTGCGTTCGGCGTGCATGACAAGGGCGGTACGTCGGGACCGGCGCTAATGGATGGCGCCAAACTGGCCAAGCTCACCCGCGACGTCAAACTCCTCGACAAGAACCTCACGTCAACCGACGTCGACATCATCTTCTCCAAAGTCAAAGCGAAAACCGAGTAAGCGTATAGGCCCCTAGTATTCGACTACAGTCTTACTGCATACCAGGTGGCAGTCAAGAACATATTTTTAATCACTAATAGTTTTTAACGATTTTGCACTCATCGTACAATTCAAACATACACTAGGCTACGCAAGTTTGGCTCTGTTTGATATATCTTCTTTTATGAATGGCGATTTTGCATGTGCGTAATGTGCAAGAAAACTGATTATTTTCAACTGTAATTCTTGGCTTAGTTTTCAGCGACTATGACGTCTTTTACGGAGATCAACTTGCAGTAGGCCCCACCTAGTAGTAGTATATCCCGGTGTACAGTCAGTCAGCCTGCCGGTGACTATAAGTCATCCACCCGGCGGTAGACTGCCATTACTTTCCGCCAAGCCTGCGGTTACCTTCCCAGCCGCAGAGCATCACTGCCTCTTGGCCAGTACCAAGTTATACTGCTTGGTGACAGAGGCACATAGGTTTTAACAACTTGTCCGAGGTGGTTACGCAGCTTTTGCCCCGAGTAGGAATTTGAATCCACGACCTGTTGATCGCAAGTCCAGCGCTCTACCCGTTGCGCCACCGCGCCACCATGAGGCTATACACGGCGATATTTCGTCTACCGTATTCAACAATTACGATTATTTTGACAAATGATTGCTGCTTTTCGGATGGTCCTTTTTAGACGCAAGATCAACTACAAACAGTTCGAAGCAGCTTTGAAGATGATGGCTGAAAAGAAATATCCGGGCGACGAGGAAGGCTTTGAGAAACTGAAATTCAAAATACTGGAGACCGGCGGACCTGTCGCACATGGAGTCACGGTATGATAGCACTTATCTGCGTGGAACTTCACGCCAGATCATCAATAGATCAGACAAGCAAGCAAGCAGTCAATCAATCGATCGATCGATCGATCGATCGATCAATCATTACATATTTACATAGGACTGTGCGCCATCAGTCACCCACGAACATATCAGACGTGTTTCATGGTTGGTACGCTACGTGAAACAGTTCGGTGTTTAGTCTACTGTCTATACTCCTAAAAGTACCGAATTAACTGGCATAATTATTGTACGGTATAACAACATTTTGGTAACAATAAGCAAATGGTCGAAGAATTTTAACCAAAGACCACGTCACGACCGCTATTGGGGATTATCTATGACCCGCAGCAGAGACTCCCGATGCTTTTCAGTGGGGCAGACATTGCCCATTCCGGTGCGGGATCTGGAGACATTTTCTCGACCCCATCTAATGTATGGTTACTTGGGCCCAGCTCCCCAACCGCATCTCGGTTGGTTCAGCCGTTTTTGCAGGGCTCACGAACATGACCAACAGACAAACAGACAGAGACACAGACCACGCTACTCCGATTGTAGCAATAGGCCGCATCTACAGTAGCTACTGTTGCGATGCGGCCTAATAATATAGCGTAAAACTGTTGTTTTCATGCACAGAGAGTCTGAACTGCTATGTCAGAACTATTCTGTAATTCATCGTTATGACCCGTTTCGCATTTGCGCCAAGGGAATCAGACGAGAAACAAAACCTTATTAACCCTTAGCTTTAATTCAACCTTCCAAAATTTAAGAGACTCTTCTCTGACTCATAGTCTACCTAATCCCCAAATTTCGTGAAAACCTACTCGCTGTTCCACCGATACGCAGCAGTTTTGGCGACAGAAACTTTGCTGCTGCGGGACCATCACGCCTATGGAACAGTAAATCACCTGCTGTTCTGCGACCGTGATCGACTAGATCAGGCGACATCTGAAATCACATTTATGTAGGAATTTTTTTAAAGAAATCACAGCGCATTGTGACTATGATTTCGTGTGCTATAGAAGTACACTTACTTACTTACTAACTCATGACTTTTCGAGTTATGCTGTTCACAAGAAACGCACAGACAGGCAAACGGCGGTGAAAACAATACCTCCGTCAAGCCTGAGGCGGAGCTAACGTTGTTGACAACGACAACGATGATGACAAGTGTCCAACGTAATAATGGCAAAAAGCCGCATCGCCAACTTGTCACACCTCGCGGATGCGAATGGATTTGTCCGATGTTGACCCCTTCTAACACATGGTTCCTTGGGCTCACCCGAGTCACGTACCGTCCAGTCTCAATCGGTTCAGCCGTTTTCAGTGGCTCACGTACGTGTCGAACAGACAAGCACATAGACAGACCGACAGACCACGCTACGCCGTCTGTAGCAAAAGGCCGCATCTTATGCATGTGATGCGGCCTAATAACAACTGATCAAAGAATTTTGTCGAAAGCCCGCATCGCAGATCGTGCCGTTGTTGAGGATTGAATGATCCCATTTGCTGCGTACACCGCAGCAGAGACTCCCAATGCTTTTCGGTGGACCGGACAACCCCAAAAATTGCCCCTTCTCGTGGAGGATCTCGGCCCCATCTAATATACGGTTCGTGTGCCCACCCGAGTCTACCGTCCAATCAGCATCTCGATCGGTTCAGCTATTTTTGCAGGGCTCACGAACGTGTCCGACAGACAGACACGCAGACCACGCTACTCCGTCTGTAGCAACAGCCCGCATGTATACAGCTAGAGCTGCGATGCGGTTAATAATGTTCAATGAACTGCAGAAAGTGGTGACGGCGGGCGCGGTCGATCGTCTGACGGACGTCTCCAAGTTCACCGGCAGTCACAAAGAGCGCTTCACTGAGGACGGCAAAGGCAAAGGCATCGCCGGCCGCCGCGACGTCGCGGACAACTCCGGCTACGTCACCGGATTCAAGTCTGCATCCGCAGCTGGCGGAGCTAGCTCCAAAGCGCCTCCCAGTCCGAAACCTTCCAGCGACAACTAGCGGACTGCGACAACCTTCGACATGTTAAATCTCTTCTCATGCCCGGCCGCACGCTCCAAGTTGCTGTGGTTGGGTTTGTTTGACCTAATTATATTTATGTCCATATTATGATGAAAAGTACAATTCGCGATTTTTGCAGGTGGTCTACTTGTCCCCCCCCCAGTCAGAAGTTTACACTATGGCTGCAGTATTGTGAAACAGTTATGTTAAACGAGGCCAAAATCTCGAGGCCAAGGCCAAAAGTTTGGCCTCGAGGCCACGCAGTCTGTAAACAAATAGAGCTGCGCAAAAACTGCGTAACGAACTTTTTCACCGACTCAGTCAAACAAATCCAATCGTGGAATGTGACCTATAGATGGAAAGAGCGGTGCATGAATCGGGAAGTAGGCTAAGACTGTTGAAGCGTGTTTGTTCATTGCTTGTTGGACTACTTGTTTTTAGTACGAGGTGGTTCGAGAGTGCATCGGATATGAGTGTCATACAGTTAGAATGACGAGCAATTGTGCAGATATGACCGATGTACATCTTATCCACACTCGCGATGTTGTCCGATTTGGAAAGCACGAAACTGAGGCAGCGTTAGACAGACTGAGACACAATGCGTATAGGCCTATAATATGTCGAATGGAGATTCTATTGTGCTAACTCCAGAGTTTTGAGTTACTAGAACATGGCTTAAACTGGTGGCACTTACGTTTGTTAGTGTGATGAAATGAAGTGGGTATCCGTGGTTTTTCATTCTCTTTTATACGGAAAAATTTCGTATCTTTCATGACCATGTTTGACCTGATTTCTGCGATGGATGTTTCTTTTACATATCTTGAGAAATCAGTCCCCTGGTAGCACTGGCCTGTGATATGCATATTACTTATAAATTAATAATACTATTAACACTAATAACAATAATACTATCATCTATCATGCGGTTTTAACATTCGTCCTATTAACGTTGCTCATAGGTCTTCGTGTAAGGTAAAGTATACGTCGATTTGTGTAGCGCATCGCCGTAACTACCTCTAATGCGCTCAGACATGGATAACACAGATTTACCTGCAAATTACACCATGCCTCATGCCTGCCTTTACTCCCCATCCGCAGAGCATCACCGCCCTTTCGCTGGTACTCATGTTACCGTCCCACGGAGAGTAGAAGGCTGAGTCGACCTGGATGGCTGGTTGCATACCGAAATAAAGTGTATTATACTCAGTTACTAAAAATGTTATAGTTCTATAACGGGTTGTACATCGCTGCATTTTTACCGCGCGACGTAGAGTCTAATGCTAGCGTGAGATATGTTATAGCCCGGTGTCCGTCGGTCTCTTTTATATGTCCGTCTCTCACACGCCGGTATTGAATCGAAAATGGCTACACGCATCGAAACGCAACGCCGCATGACAGTCTGTGGACTTTCTGACACCAAATATATTGAAGGGCGACGGTCAAACTCACTCATGCGGTGCCAAGTACACGCGAGGTAGGAAAAATTTGCGGTTTTCGACAAATAACTCGTTATGTCTCGGAAACAATACAAAATATGGATAACAGGTAGCAGGGGCGGATCCACGGGGGACGGGGGGCAATCGCCCCCGTCGGCTGCTGGCCAAAAATACGCCAGGCCGATCAAAAGTAGGTTTATCAGTCCCAGAATGCACCAAAGCTCGGCTTTTTGAGCTTAAAATCGAAACATTTTCTGGAGAGGGGGCGCAGCCACATCC
>Ga0209363_1001927_pt1 | contig 10491 bp, 9 predicted proteins | sample WorMetexBAHAMAS3_FD_187385 | JGI IMG/M metagenome (GOLD analysis project Ga0209363, IMG submission 187385) | Marine gutless worms symbiont microbial communities from Max Planck institute for Marine Microbiology, Germany - Inanidrilus exumae... | ecosystem: Host-associated > Annelida > Digestive... | reverse complement strand
ATGTAAAATATGCAGTTAAAAACAAGCCAAACTTACTCTATGTAAGTTTTCCAGTTGACGTTCTTCAGCAGCAGATAACAAAAATGCGTAACAGAAAATGCATGTGACCAGTTGTGGTACGGTGGATCGCGATAACCCTTCTTCACCATCAGAACAAACCTAGCAACAATACACCACAGTTTCAACACGTAATGAAAGAAAGCTGCCTGCATCAGCATCAAAGCTAGAAGATGGGACGTTGACGTCCCAGCATCGACGTGGATGCCTTTGACACCGCATAATGGAGCCTGCTGTGACCTTTGACCTCCAGCATCAAATCAGGTCATCAGTAGGGGCCAGCGAATATTCCCTGTCAGTTTTATCAAAACTGTTCAAGCCATTCATGAGATATTGTTGTAACAATATCTCACCGGATGAACGAACGGACGGACTGTAAACATAATGCCTTCACCAACAACTGTCAAGTGGCAAAGGCCTAAAAAGTTTGCAATACGTGTCCATGATATGATTACACATTACTACTATTGCATTAAATGCACTATGTATTGTCACTGCTGCTTAAAAGCTGTCAATTTAGCTGGCTCAAAATTTATTTATTTATTATGAAATCGTACACGAAGTACAAAATAGTAAATGGTAACTTACAACTCCCAATTTTGAAACTATGATGGCAAAAAATACATCAGGAGCGAAAGCATGTCGCACACAGCACAAATGAGAAACAGTGGGACAGTACATTGTGGCACATACCGTGCTAAGCGGTCAGGAATAATATGATGCCGAGAGACGAAGCCTAAATCATGGAACATGCTCATCACCGCCTGTAGTATCAGCCAACAACTTCACAAATTTACTTTCACTTATAACAATACCAAATGACACCATACACCTCTCGGGCAACATGCCCCTTTTGGGGAACTTATCCTCCATTGGCTAGTATGTATTAATTTCCATGGTCAATGCGTGTATAAAATTAGAAATGCCTGGTTTCACGTATTCCGAAATATACAGGATGTCCCAAAACTGACCCTCATCAGGCCATTCTTGTGACAATTTATCACCTGTTGGCTAGAACACATCAATCTCTGTACTAACATTCCATTAAACAGATACAGTAAGTACACCAAAAACTAAGTCCATCTTGGGGCAAATTTTAATGTTTTGGAGGATAAATGGGGGTTATAAGATCTGGCTGGTTATTGAATACACCTGCGACATTATGCCCATGAACATTCTGACCAAATCTGGTACAAATCCAATACACAGTACTCAAGTCAGAAACTGGAACATATTTCTGAATGCCATCAATCGTTCACATATTCCCATAATAAGTCTGTCTTAAGATGGACGTTTTAAAAGACAACTGTTGATGTACCATTAGTGCTGTGCAGTCCAACATTTGAGGTATCACACAAGACTATCTGTGATGTGTGACTTTATGTGCAAAAACTGAGTAACTGTTGCAAGATACTGTTCCTTCCTGTCAGCAGGCAGCTGGTAGATGCAGAAACGAGAAGACCTGGCCACTAGCTACAGTCATGCTTTATGTTTTCTTCACAGCTTTGAAATTGTCATATCACTCCCATCCTACACTCTCTCCACTGGCTCAGGATCACTGAACGCATTGAATACAAGCTCCTCTCACTTACCTACAAAGTTCTCACAACTACCCAACTTCCATACCTTCATAACCTCATCTCTGTTCAACGTCCTCGCAGTACTCGCTCTTCATCTGTCGTTACTCTTGCTCGGCCACCGACATCATCCTCTCTAAAAATAACTTATCGCTTCTTTCGTTATGATTCACCTTGTCTCTGGAATCAACTCTTTATCAACGCTTTATTTCTTCGTCAACCTCATTCTGGTACCAGTTCCTCCATTTCTGACTCACATATTCCTTCATCCATCACTTCTTCCTCTTTTGATTCACCACTCTGCTCATCCACACATTCGTTTTTCACTCCCGGCTTAAAACCTGTTTCACAAATCCTACCACCCATAGTTTCACTTCTACCCCCAGACTGCTTTCACAGACTACTGCCCGGGCCGTTTCTCCTAAGCTACTCTTGGTTTTTGTTTTTAGTTTTCCTTGTTTTCATTTCTGTACCGTGCGCTAGATTAAGCTGGCCATCTCATCACTGTATCGTATTGTACTGTAGGATGTGCGATAGGGAGGACATCGAGCCCGTAAAAAAATTATTCCCAAAGGTTCTCTTCTAGAAAAGTGGAGGAAAAACTGAGGGGAAATCAGCTAACCCAGGCTAAACTAAAAAATATCCATTAAAACAAAGCCAAAATAACCATTAAAATGCAGCCATTCCTGACGAGACTAGTAACTCATGTATGTCAAATCCTGATCATCTTGAGAATCCATCACCTTAACCACTAAACCACAGATGCTCTCATTAAAACATTCTTTAATAATCAACACATACAGTATTATTCAACAGCCACTGAGCCACAGTCGGACATCCAACAGATAACATTTCACATAAGATACCACAGTTCAAATATTTCTATATCCGCTGACGCATTATTAAGATCAATTTGGATAATTACTGGAAGTTTACTTGTACACGTGTCTCAAAAATGACCCACTACGCAATCTGCAGTAAATTTTCTTCTAGAGTTACAGTCCGTGAGAAGTAGACAGCATAACTTACTATGTGCTCATATATTCTCACACAGTAAAAAAACACTACTATGTGAGCTGGAAAATTATGCACACATGTAGTAACCACAGTATCAGGATACTACAGGACAAATTTCACTAAATGACTTATAACTTTAGAAGACACCGAAGCCTGCAAAGTTGGTCTTTTCTGAGACGTGGTGCACAATACTACAGTAAGTCTCAATTGTGAATAAAGTGGGAATTAACATGCAACATACCAATGGCGTGTCTTCATTATTTATATTACGAGGTATGCATGAAAACAGCTGCATGTCATCAAGAAATGCACTCGGTGATGGCAAGGCAGCTTCACATAGCCGCTGCACATCGGCGTCCGTTACCTGAACAACAAACAAACGGTTCAGGCGTCTGTCATGTCTTAGCAGGGCGGACTGATGGATAGCGTGTTCCAACAGCTACAGCACGCCCACTTGTGTTGTAGGTGTGATAAAGCAGCGTGCATGTGCACACATACAGACTGTAGGCATATAGACCTGCGCTGTGAGACACATGTACACTGGTGTCGTGTTGGAGTTAATGTGATTTTTTGTATGGCATTTATTGAACAGTTATAAAGTTTTGAAATACAATAGTACTATGGTTGTGTGGTTGTGAACGTAACAGCATCACACAAGATGGTTCATACAAAATGTGTAAAAATGTACATTCAGGTAGAATACAACTAACAGTTATACTGCTATTAGTAAAGTAAAGTAAAAAGTAAAGTATACGTCGATTTGTATAGCGCATTTTTACGCAAATCGCCTCAAATGCGCTCAGACATGGATCACACAGTTTTACCTGCAAATTACACCATGCCTGCCTTTACTACCCAGCCGCAGAACATCGCCGCCCTTTGGCTGGTACTCATTTAACCATCCCATGAGGGTAGAAGGCTGAGTCGACCTGGATGGTCGGTTACAAACCGAAATAAAGTGCCGCCTTCGGGAGTCGAACCCGGACACGGTCACCCATCTCACTACATGACATCCTGTGTTATGTGCAACTGAAGGTATAGTGCTTCAAAAGCAATCTTAAGTTCACACAGCTCTGATTCGCTCACAACTAACAGCGCTTTATAAATCTGTTTTCTCTGATGAACTGACTGAATCCATCGCTGGGCAGTGTCAAACACAAGTCTCTGCTGCCGCTGACAGACCTGTGCGACGCAGTGCCTCGCGCCACCATGCTGTACACAGATGTCGACGGTCAGTGTGATAAACTGTGATGATGACAGTCACCAGTTTACCACACTGACTGTCCATCTCAGTTGACAGCACCTAAGATGATCAGAGATATGGTTGGTGCCCACCAAAATTTAAATAGTTCACGTGACCCAACCTAACCTAATTAGCACCCTACCTTCATATGATAGATCATCATTTCGTTGGCAAGCGTGAAACGTAATGCTGACTTCTGTGCAGTCGCATACAATAAACTCTACAACAACAAAAACCAGTTTCCTAGATTAGCATCTTCCTGAACCACAGCAAGCGATGCACAGAAACAAGAATGTTGAAACAGATAGCAAAGCACAGTCGTTCACAGCCACTTACATGAATCACGCTCATGCTGCAGTAGACGGAAAACGCGTGAGCAATCTGCTCATCATAGCGAGTAAACGGACCGCCACCTTTTTTATTGCACAGTTCCGTAACTCCAACAACTTCACCTGATTGATCACAGGCACAAAGGTATTGTCTTAACTCTACAAAGGCAAACTCGGCAGATTATTCACTGCACATGTTACAGCATTCACAATAAACACACACAACACATACTAAACAAATACAATATCATGTCGGCAATGCAACACATCACACCGTATCTAGCAGGGTTACAGCAATATAACATTACAACCCATTTAACAGCCCTTCATCCAGGACTACCCAGGTGACCCGGCTCCAGAAAAACATTCATTCCCTCACTCCCTATCTTTGACGATATCATACAATGTCTTTAATTAACTTTCTCTATTTACTACGGTCCACAGCATCCTCCCTATGTAGTTGTCGAATCTGACAGTCCTTTTCTACATCGCCACTCCAATTCTTCTTTGGCCTACCTCTAGGTCTTACAGCTTCCATTTTCATAATCCATGCATTATTCGCCCTATCATTCTCATAGTTTCTTAAAACATACCCGCACCATCACAACCTGTTTTGCTGCAACGCTGTACAACTCACTACACGTAAATCTATGAAATTTGCATATGTTTTTGCCCACGTGGAATTACTATGGAAAATTTTTCCATGGAACTTTAATGGATTATTTCATATGGAATCCCAAGGATTCTCCACAGAAAAGGTTTTCTATGGCAATTCCACATGGGCGAAAAATCCATGGAGATTCCACATATTCCATGTGAAATACTCGATGGAATTTTCATGGTAATTCCACGTGAACAAAAACATATGAAAACTCCATGAAAACCCATCATATTCTATGGTAATTCCATGAAGTATTCCACATGGAATTCCATGGTGTCTCTATAGAGTTCTCAGATTTTTTGCCCATGTGGAATTACCATGGAAAACATCGTCTTCCATCGGAATTTCACTGAATGATTTGCATGGAATGTTTTCATGGTAATTCCACAAAGTATAAAATTGGGACCTCTAAAATGCAAAATCGCCCACTAATCTATTCCTAGTCTCTCTCTCAATTCACTACATACAGAATGAGGTCCAGTGTTTTCCCTGGTTGGTATCAATCACACAAAAATTACCCACCATTCTCCTTCACTATCAAAAAGCTCACCTATATAACCTTAAACCAGTTGTTTGCATCTGCATGATGCATATCCAAAAGTAACAACGGGGCAGATTTATTTGTTGAACTGACTTCTCTGACTCTACAGCATGCTGGTGGCAACATTATAAGTCAATGAGCTGTTTCTAGTATAAAAAAAACAAATTACAGCAGGGCCCATAGTATCCATTCGTCTCACTAAAACCAACTGTGCTTTCAGAAATAAACAGGTCCACATAATATGAAATAATGGCTGCCCTGACAGTGAATCAGCATGCAAATATTTTTTTAATTTCACAAGTATACACAAACACGTTAAGAAGAACAACAGAATACAATACCTTTGGCATTTCTCAGCGGAATACATAGTATGTTCCTGCACAACAAAAACTTCATTAAAAGCTCATAAATCACAAAATTTTAAAACAAAATTACACTTCATTGCTAAAATATTCAACTATGGTGACAAACGAAAACGAGCAAAAACATGGCACAATGATCAGTCCAGTAAGAAGTTGGCAACATGTTTGCACACATCATTAAACAGTGTACTAGAGTTTAATCCACTTAAACAATTTGTCAACATAGCAAAACATGTTTATTGGATAACCTCCTCACAAACAGAAACCACGTTGATGATATCTAAAACAAGTGTCCAAAGTAAATTGGCAACAGGCCACATCGCCACCTTGTCACCCTTTGCAGCTGCAAATGGATTCATCTGAACTTGACCATCATCTAATACATGGCTCCTTGGCCCAATATGAGTCAGCCCCTCAAACCGCATTTTAATCAGCTGAGCCATTTTTGAACAGCTCACCCGTGTGTCCAACACACAGACTCACAGACACAGACAGACAAACAAACAGACGTGTGACATCTGTAGCAAAAGGCCGCATCTCATGCACTGCATGCAAGCGATCTGGCCTGAAAATGCATGACTTTAACTACAACTACTTTCACTCATCACTTTCAAAGTTATTACCTCGTCTTGAAGCCTGTCATTTCGTCAATACCACTAAAGAAATTGGGATGAGTGTACGCATCATGCACGTTGAGCATTTCACCTAACGTTACAAAATAAACACACACGTGTAAAAGAAACATAATCCTCTTAAAACATAGTACCAAGTGGCAAACACCGACAATCTGGAAAGTCCCATGAAAAAAAAAATCAGAGAAAGAATTGTATAATTTCACACGCGAGATTTACAACAGCATCGGTGTGTTTGCCACTTGATTTCACTTTATTGAACTGATACATCTCTTCACTTCATCCTCCATTTTAAAGCTGAACACTTTCCAGAATGCTTTAGTATTTTTAGAAACATACCCTGGATGCAAGCTTTGCATCAGTTTGTCTGTCCCAACACAAGTCATTTGAAATACTGATCACAAGTAATTTGAAGCATTTAACTATATTGATTACAATGTTTAGCTTTTGATATTTAGCACTGTTTTCTTATGCTACAATTTTAATAAATTTACTTACTTTACTTTACTTACTTACATTTCCACAGATACATAGCGATGCTGGAGGATTTTATGAATACTTCTCATTTCTTTGGTATCTTGGAATTAAATATTCATGCTGTCATTTTTAGACCAAAGTTCCAGATGGCCAACGTACCGAGGCATCCTACTATTGGCTGCATCACTGCCTTTGATAGTCACCTCTGTCAATGTGATATTGTCTATGAATTTATCGATATTATACAAAAAAAGATTCAAATCATCAATATATATGACAAAGATCCAATGCATGAACTTGCGGCATGCCTCCAGTCATTTCAGCCCACCCAGAGCACAGGGAATACAATGAGCATGCAACCCACATTCGTTTCACAGTCCATATCATGAGATGAACTCGGATTATCTCTTTTCATATGAACCCAAGTCAGACTTCGGATTACCACTAAGGAGGCTAACATTGTTACATTACTATACAGTGTTAGCATATCGCTGCATGTTCCTACTGTAATTAAAATATATTGTAAATTTTACTGCTTTGCTTTTCTGCACTGTTACACGGGTCTATTGCCCAATTATATTTAGTAGAAAGTCACCAGCAACACTGTGTGATCATAGACACAAGACAAGTATGTACATGCTTGAATACATATTATTTGCTATCATTCCACAGGTCCTGGCAACAGATGACCGGCTGTACAAAAATACACACAGAAATTCTAGACATGGCTAACAAGTCAAAGATGGTGGACACATCCACAACACACAGCTACTTCAGCTACTACAGCAAATTCCCTGGCTTCCTTCAAAAGACAATTAAAAACATTTCTTTTCACATAGTTGTTCCCGGAATTTTAGTTTGTGTATCGTGTCCTAGAAGCACTTTTGCTCGTGCCAAATTAATCTGTACCTTTCTAACTAACTAACTAACTAACTAACTAACACATCAAAGGCCTACTAATGCCAGCAAAGAGCAGCAAATTCACTATGCTGGAGCTCAGTCTTATACTGCATCAAATGCAGAAATGTACACGTACATCCAACAACTGTCAGTTGGACTTAACTCTTTTTGGCACTGACGGTGACACAAGTAAACAGCAGGGGCTGGGTGCGGATATCAACTAAAGTAGACACAGCGGCGGGTGCTGAGGTGTTGCAAGTCAACAGAATGACGTATTGTTATTCCACTCACTAGATGGCAGCACTGGGCAAAAAGTAACATATCACAAATTTATTCAGCATTGAAACGGTTAAAGGCGTGATTTTCATTAGCGAACACGTTCGCGTTTGTGTTCGAGTTGGTTCGACTTGTTCGCAGTTCGTAATGAAAATCACTGTGTTTCATTGTGTTTAACCCTAGGGCCCCCTACAAATTTTTTTATCCACAACACTAGGCCTAGTATGTGTATTTTTGTAGCTCAACTCAACAGAAGCTTATTATAATCTGGACTCAGGCATAATAATTCATGTATGTGTCTTTTTCGTAAAAAAATTGTATTGTTTACAATCAATACGCAATGTAAACAAAGTACACGGACCGCTGAAACAGCGTCCTGAGCAGGTTGACTTGTTCGTCAAACGCAAACACAAACGCGTTTGCGTTCGACCGTAAACGGCTAATGAAAATCACTGTGTTTGACGAACGCAAACGTGTTTGCTAATGAAAATCACGCCTTAAGTGAGATGGTCACTCAGCACAAAGAAACACCACTCCAGCATTCTTCGGAAATTTCTATAACAGATCTCTGGAGACTACCAACTAAACCAAGTGAATATGAGAATAGTTTTGCGTGTGTGTGAGTTCCAGAGACCACGTTTTAACTATCACGCAGAACTGACTAATTGACTGACCTGTGGTGGCAACATGACCAGCGATTCCCAGTGTCGCTGAAAATCTGATGTCATAGCTATTCTGATAACACCAAAGACAACCGACTATCACGAAGACATAAAACGTTACAGCAAGAAATACTGCTAACCAATAACAGAATAATTACACTGAATATATCACAATTATACTGTTACCAGTTCACAGTTTTAAAACACAAAAAAAAACAAAATTATTAGCATCATTTGTATGAAATTGGGGAAGTATAGACTGCACCTGACACAAAATAAAAACTGAGATGGTAAACACTTCCCTAAGGATATTCCATCTTAGAAGCTTACCTCATTGAACCTGAGGGATTACATCATATTAGACTAATTACTCTTTTGAGGTTTGCAGGAACCTCTTTATTCAGCTTCATAGCTTTTTCGTGTACAAAAGCTGCTTGTAGAAACTGACTGCCTCGCTGGGACAAAGAGAAGTCGAGTAGACTTACTTCTTGAAGTCAGAGGTACCTATAACTATTGCAAGCCAAGGAAACTCTAAGAAAGAGAAGTGGAGACTGAATTGGCACTCTTGGTCTCTTGGAGGGAAACAGTAAGACAGTTGGGATTATGTTTGGGACAAAATAAAAACTGAGATGGTACCTACTCCACTTCAATTCTTACCCTATAAAACATGATAAATTACATCATATTACACCAACTACTCTTTGTGGTTCATTTGCAGGTACCTCAAAGAGGTTTTTTTGGTGACCTTCAGTTGGATTTGGGATGCACATTGGGTGGATCTATATTCGGCTTCAGCACTGGGCCACTAAAAGTTGTCCACCCAAAGGTAAAGATAAAAGTAAAGATATGAAATCAGAAAATAATTAAACATGTGCCACCTTTGCATCAATATATAAAACAACGCTCACTAACCGGTCGACTAGTGCCTTCAGTAACATCACCATTAAACACTTTAGCGACTAACTGATTAAGTCGCATGTCATACAGGAATACAGAACAGCTGTAACATACACAAGAACAGCATCATTTGAACCACTAACACTACAGTAACCAACATCATAACAACTACATACACAGCAATTAATCACAACAGTAGTTTTGAAATTTACGGACAATGTAAATATCAGCAAAAACAGCTTGTACCACAAAAACATTTATATTGACATTCGACATATAGTTGACGGAATAACTGCTTGCCAAAAAAACAAAACGACAAAAATAAAACGGGAATACATAGTCTACATACCACAAAGTGTAACTAGAAAACCCTCAATCAAAGCTGCACCAACCACAAGTAAAAACATTTTAGTCAACCATGAAATTTTGGCTGGCTGTGACTTATTCAGTTTCCAACTGAGGTTTGCTTTTAACCACGGTGCCATAACCAATTTCCCCAACTTCACTATTATTTTTAAATACCGTAACTCTAACCCTAGCCCTAACAGTAACTTTGACCTATGACCTTCAAACTTGATTTACATGCACATATGACCAAGATGAACAAGCATGCTAAATAGGTATGTGTACTGGATAGGTCAATGATCATTCTGTTTGAAAGCTATTGTCCAGACATACATTGACCAAGTGCTCTACCTGCACAACTGAAGTGATCACTAAATATAGATCCAGGAATGTAAAATACAGAAGAGAAATAATGACACACCATTCAGCATCTGTCAGTCGTTTTGCTTCCTGCATTATTTCTTTCAGCAGCCGAGGTAAACTTTCTGTTTCACACACATACACACATATAAATG
>Ga0209363_1001926_pt1 | contig 10491 bp, 9 predicted proteins | sample WorMetexBAHAMAS3_FD_187385 | JGI IMG/M metagenome (GOLD analysis project Ga0209363, IMG submission 187385) | Marine gutless worms symbiont microbial communities from Max Planck institute for Marine Microbiology, Germany - Inanidrilus exumae... | ecosystem: Host-associated > Annelida > Digestive... | reverse complement strand
CCTTAATAAAGGCTAGTTTAACAAACAAATTGGCCCCGTGCGGGACTGACGGTCGACTCTTCAGTCACAACTGACGTTTCTACCAAGTTCAAAGTTACGTGACACAAAAACTAGAAAAATATCAAAAATCCGGCCGTTTAAGAATATGTGATCATAATATGTGGCAGCCAGCTGCCATTGTAAATGGCAGAGAAGATAGCTTTTGAAAATGGAAGGATTTCCAACTTTCAAGCAATGGCTCGTGACCTTGACATTGGATGGGTCATACTGCATAGCGTCGTGCATCACTCATCGACCTCTACCTAGATGCCAAATTTCATTGAAATTGAAGAAACTTTTTGTGGACAGACGGACGTACACACGGACGGACATTTGAGACCCACTTTATTAGGTTGACTCAGAAGAGTCGACCTTAAAACAACTAACAACATGACATTCATAAGTCAGTTATTACTCTAATTCTAAAACTATAGTACCTACGAAGTTCTTAAGGCCTTACTCATTAAACATTAATTTATCAAATGGTCAGTCAAACCGTCAAGAACTCCAGCATGCTCTGCCTAACCCGAATGCACTAGTTCCCCTCAGCAATGGCACGTGGGCAGTAAAATGTTGCTCTATCAAAATCCTCCACTTCTTGACTGTGGGTGTTGACTAGCACAGGCAGACCTATACAGTGGCCGCAAAACCGTCATATTAAATCATATTTTCATGCTATCTTGTAAAACATATAAATATATAGCGATTGGTAGTATTGATACAAACCAATCCCTTAGCATGTGAATGCTTAATGAAACGAGTATGACTTAAGTATGTAATACTTACTTTCAAACTGAAAATAGCCAACAAAAAGTATTTAACTACATAATGCTAACAAATGACAAAAGGCTGAGCTGAGCTAATGAACACAATTTGCAACAATGATAACAAATGTCTGTTGCTCGTAAACACGTGAAGGAGAACAGGCTTCCAGCAGACGTGACTCAGTCATCGGCCGACAAGGTCTGAAACAGATGAGACATGGACTCCTGATTGTGAATACGACGTATCGCTTCTGACAACATGCTGCTAATGTCTACCGTCTTGATCTTGTGACACTGCATCTTCTGCACTTCGTGCGGTACTGTGTTGGTAACAACAACCTGTCATGCAGTCAGCAACATGCACAGCTCACTGCTGTTCTGTTACCATCACTAAATGCAACCAGAGAGACAGAATCAGCACGTGATGCTTCACAGACAGAACGCCGAGAACTAAACACAATTAATTCACAGTTAAATGTATCGTCGACTCCAGAAGAATGTTAGCAGAGAAAATGCGGTCAGTGATTGAAATAAACAAAAACTATAAAACAACAAATTTTAGGCTGCATCACAGCAACAGCTAGATGCAGCCTATTGCAGCAGATGGAGTAGCATAGTCTGTCTGTTGGTCACATTCGTGAGCTCTGCAAAACAGCTGAAGCGATCAAGATGCCACTGGAGACTGTCCTGCATGGGTCTAAGGAACCATGTATTAGATATCCTTCCACGGGAAGTGGCATTATTGTTGAGGGCTGTGCAGCCCATTGAAAAGCAATCAGAGTCTCTGCTGTGGTGTATGCAGCAAAAGAGATAATTCAATCCTCAATAACGGCACAACATATGATGCAGCCTTTCGTCAAAATTCTTTGACCATTTGTTTTCATTTCACTACCCATGTTAAACCAGGTCTCCCAAAAGTAAACTTTTGGTACTTGAGTTTTTTATAGGCCAGATGACACTTCAGTTGGTTGTTGGGAGATTAACGTCCCCTTTCAGCACAAAAAAGCCATATCAGGGACAAGGTCTTGGGTGGAGGTTTAGTTCCACCAGGTTAAGGATGGCCAACGACACAGTAAACTCCCGACCTCATTGCTTTTTGTTCACCGACGACCCAAAATGGGGAAATATTGGGGAGGCTCATTTAAGTTATTATGCTAGCACATAAAACAAAGTAGGAACGAACCAACCACAACAAGACTTATGTATCAGTTCAACGTGATAGCTTGTGTAATTGCTGTTCATCATTTCCTATAACATATCAGTGCCTAACGACTCTTGCTGTATAATGTCTTTTCCGTGCGGGTCTGGCTTTGGAATGCTTCTCTTATGTAAAACTCAACAGAAGCACCTAGAGGACCTGCCCAAATAACAGACTTACCCCTCCACTCCACAGAAGACTCTTCCGATCGCCCTATCGTCAGCATTACAGCAGTGAAGAGATTAACTAGGAAAACCATAAAAAAAATCAATTGTCATTTCTAAACACGTGCATAAAGGTTGAGGGACACAACTTAAACTTACAATTTCATTTACTGTCATTACTGCATTAATTATGCTATCATCACTTATTTTGAAAAAGGGGCTATTTCTGCTAAGTTTTCCACAGAATATAACTGGCTGTAGTATCTCATTCTAGCTGCTATAAGTAAGCTATAACTAATAACTAAATGATTCAAGTTTGACATCCATACTCCATGAATAAAAGCAAAATTGACGTACATATTACGATGAATTGTGGACATGACTATGCTCGCTGACAGATTCCAGGAAGAAAAGTAGAATTAGTTCGAGTAAACTATATTTACTAATTGTTTGTTATATTGTTGCATATCCTACGAGTTCATTTAATCAGATTTATACCTCATCAATAAATGAATCTTCTATGAGACGTGGAGCATCAGCGGATAGCAGACCATGAGTTGCAACTATGTATATTTTATACGCACCACGATCATGCAGAATCTGAGCAATACTGACGAACGCCTCAACATCATCAATCATATCATCCTAAAACAACAACAAACCACAAATACAACGTCAATTAACAAGCTAACTTCACAAGATAACAGCATTTGAATCCGATGGTTAATTGTTCAGCCAGACAGCTGACGCCATTTTTGATCCAGACAGCTTCAACTAGCTGACATATACAGTTCTTCTTCTTGCGTATGCATCAAGAGCCATAATTCGTCAGCCAAGCAATGGCTTCATCATGAAGCCATTACCTGGCTGACGAATTAGCTGACGAATTATGGCTCTTGATGCATACGCAAGAAGAGCTTCATCATCAGCAGAGTGTAGCTGAGACAAGCTGCCATTTGACTTCGTCAGAGAACAGGAGTCGACAAAACATCGCTTGTTTCTCACTGCAGGGACACAAATCAGTGGCTGCCTGATTCCATAACTTCTTACAGACACCATAGTAACCCTGTGCAGTCCGAAAACAGTTAAGCAGTGACCACTGTTGTCGTGGAAGGTTGACACCCGGTTGTCGGATTGTGGGATCATCCACTAGGTAAAAGCTGACCACCTGAGCTGACCTCCAGTTTTCTTTCCATTGACTTCTAATGTCCAAAGATACCAGATCCTGCCACAGAGGCTTCCAGGATGGGAGAAAGGAACAGGAACATATACAGTAACAAGTGTTCAAAACAATTTGGATAATGGCCGTACCCCCGTCTTGTCACCCCTGACAATGGCAAATGCATTCGTCCAGCGCATGTGCTGGGCAGGCACATTTGTCATCAGCGTCAGGCAAACAACGCAGAATGCTGTTGTGCATAGATATGTTACAATGTCCGGCAAATTCCATTCAAAAGTGCCATTCTCATGGGAGGTTCTGGACCCCATCTAATAAAAGATTCCCTTTGTCCACGAGCATGTCCCCCAAACGACATCTCGATCGGTTCAGCTGCTTTTGCACAGCTCACCGATGTGACTAACACACGCACAGACAGACATATATACCACAATGCATGCAACATCCGTAGCAACAGGCCGCATCTATGCACTGCCTGCAGGCGATGCAGCCTAAAAATTGGCTGCAAAACAAAACAAAAGTGAAGCCAATCAACTGGAACTATTGCTGATCAAAATTTTGTAATAAATCTATCAATAACGTTTAACTCAAAATTAATGAGAAAAACATTCAATTCACAAGCCATCATATGTAAATCCTGAATTTAAAAAAAACAAACAAATTTAATTACCTTTAGCAAATAACAGACAGTGCCAGTGTTCTATTAAATTAAGCCATTTGGCAAAAGAAATCAAATATGTATGCAACACTGTGTATCTACGTGTATGTGTGGACAATAAATAACACAACAAAAAACAAGGTAAAGCAGTTAGTAAACTTCAATTACTGCAACTAACAAACACCCGTTAAACATCCTCTTTTCCAGGACAAGCTCGATGAGCCAGCACCAGAAAGGCATATCCATTCTTTATTTTAACGAAGCAAAACAATGGGCTATCAGTGGCGTCAGCTAAACCATATGCAAATCATTTGCACCTCTCTGCAGACAGACAATCATGCCAGCATGTCATCACTCAATTTTTACTCGCCTGATGCTCTTCTTGACGCCCAACCAACAGTGCCAACACACTGGAGGCAAATCAACATCCTGTTGGATGTTGATCTGTTAAACCAGCTTCAAGACTCAAAGACGTAGAAACTGCTAAACAAATTGTTACCACTTATCCACAGCCTCTGGCAGTCTACAAACCTAAACCAACAGTCAACTGAAAAAACCCTTTATATGTGTTCGTATCACTATGCACAACTGTCATACACAACAAAGCATAGAACTGCGATTACTGCCTTTAAAACTAAGAGTGCAACCCAGTCAATGTTAACAACAATTAAAACTTGAAAGAAAAAAAAACAAAAAACACAAACAAGATGACATACAACAACAATGGCAATGTGTCCAGCAACATCTCCGACGACATTAATCGGAGGTTTCTCCTTCGGATGAACCACTGCAATCCAGTCACAACAGAAAACCTTTCCAAAATACCAACAGCAATGCAACAGCAAGATAAAATAATTAAAATTAAACTGAACTAAAAAGTCTGCTTCATAAGTCTCTTGCAATAATGTGCCAGATATTGATCAGACTTCAACTATGATGCCAGGTCACAATAAATGGACATATATTAATCCAATACATAATTACATAATTTCACAAGTAATTAATTAGATACAGATCTGATGTATTTGCACAGAAACACATTAACTACAGATGCACAGACTTACAGCATACGTTATGTTTACAAAGACAAAGAGAGATGACAGAACATCTCACCAGGAAGTAATTTTAGACCCAAGTCAAAGTTCCTGGATGACTTTTCAATTTCACTAGGTAGCAGCAAATTTCGTCCATCATCGTGATCAGTCTCATCTTTCTCTTCACCGTGAATGACAGCAATATTGAGCCGCAGTCGTTCGGCATACGATGTAGCTCGTTTCACAGCGCCTGGATGACGCGCTACAATAACTGCATTTCGGTAATCAGGAACCTAAACGTGGCACACACAAAGCATGGAGGAAGTTATTCTATACTCAGTCCTCAGTTAATTAAGAACTACGTAAGGCAGCTGAAACACAAAATTGAACAGAATGAAAAAGTGCAATGACAATTTACCAAAAGGCTAAACGGTTTAAACAAATCGGCGTACAATGAATGGCTAAAGGTGCTGGGTCTTCGTAGATTGGAGTTACATTGTCTGCAGTTTGACCTAATGTATTGTTACAAGGATTTGGCCTTGTCACTGTAAGCTACAGTGATTTTTTCATTCTCAACCCTGTAACTAGAACCAAAGGTCATGCCTATATTATGTATAAGCTACAATGTACCAGCAATAGTCATAATATTTTCTTCTGGAACCGAGTTGTTCATGTGTGGAAAACTCTATGTCTGTAAACTTTCCACGTTTTGCATTACTGTATTCAAGAGGTCTTTAAAGCATGTGGATCTGTCGGATTACATGACTGGTAAGTGACACAGTTGTGTAGACAAAGATTATTAAACGTCAGCTGTTAGTGTTATTTTAGCCCTACTGTTACTGCCTATTTTTACTGTTTCAAGCTAAACAAATAAATTAACAAATAATTGAAATCCTGCAGGGGGAAAAGTGTGACATGTTACCACCACCAAGATGCAGTACCGGTATTTATATACTGGAACACTTAGCTATTAAAAGAGGCAGAAAAGTTTGAAATGTTTGCAGTCTTGGCAAAAAGCTGAAACAATTTTAAGTATGCACACATGCACATACAGGCAGTGTTTTAACTGCCATTTTCCCCGTTAATCTGTGTCCGGCATTTGCCCCCCCCCCACGTTGATTGTCTCCCTTTCTTTCTTTCTTCTTTGCGGGGTGATGTTGCCATCAGTGCTGAGGCCTCAAATGGGCCCAATGCGCAACCCCACATCCCTAAAGGTTTAAAATCGCTGAGAGGCTTTTGCAAGCCTCAACAGAGCACACCAGTGCATCTTACCTAGTTCCTCATAACAGAGGTATGGGGAGCCTAGTATATTTGCGCGTTTAACGACTAAAGCGCTACATTCTCCTAATAAGTGGAGTACTGTTTCTTCATCCTCCTGACACAAGGGACAAACTGTGTGAGTTCAGATCTGCATAAGAGTAAGATGCCGATTTAAGTCAGCGTGACCCATTAACAGACCGACGAGTATTCTCAAATCGGTCCTGCATAATCGCAGAGCATACTTGGTATAACTGAGATTTGCTTGTCTCAGAAGATGTTTAGCCTGGCGGAACTGATTGTCTCCCATCACCTGATCAAAAGATAAGCTATGGGTAACGTTTGTGCCCGTTTTCAGTCCAGATGATCTTTGTGTAGTGGTTAAAGAAAGCTAAAAAGCACCGTAATGCCATTCCGGGGCCCCCAAATTTGTCCCGTTAGTATTCCGGGGCATTTAAATAAGTAAAATTAAACCAGAATGCATGTTCCAGGGCCCCAAATATGTATAACATGAAAGGTGTGCAATTTGATGATCTGTTTCTTGCAGCTATATTGTAGTTTTCATGTTGTTTGCAGTGTACATATGCCACAGTGTGTGGCCTTTGACTACTTCAGCATAGACTGCGAGAAGCAGTCTGTGTCAAAGAAACTCCTTAAGTTCTGGGGCCGTCATGTAGCATTGGGGCCCCAGAGAAAGCAGGGGGCCCTACATTTTAAGAGAGTTCCTGGGTCCCAAAAAGTATACTTTAGCCACTGTCTTTGTGTCACGGAACTAACAGCGTCCAAGCAGTCACGGAAACTCAGAGCACTGACACAAGAGATAGAATATCAGGACTCTACTTATCAGACACACATGGATCATTGTAATGAACCTGCTAGCAATTCCACTGACAGAATTCGTCAAACTAACCGACTGTGTGATGAACTCGATAAGAAAATTTGATGCACGCAGATTGTCAATCGGACAGTTGAAAAATCCCTGAACTTCTTTTTGGTGCAAATCCATCGTCAGAATATGACTGAAACCTGCATTGATGTAGCTGAAACTTACAGTAAACTGACGAAAAAAAGCATATGCATTCTTCAGACACAAAAGTTACTATTAAGCTGTGTCAAAAAATGCAAAAACATCGGACAGAAAAACTGCCAACATGTGAGACATTTTACTGCACCCCTCTCCTAATTTGTTGCATTCTCTTACTGTAATAATAACAACCGTTTTCTGTACTGAGTTCTCAATATAACACAACAAGAAAGTGAAGCAAAACCCAACGTGTAGCCTTCCTGGCGTGCGCAAATACGACTGTGCATTTCTTACTTATTTACAGATTGGCCATTTTACTGCCACCTAGCAAATAACCTTTAAAAACCATTGCAGTGCGCACTTTTGCCTACGTGCACCCATACACCCCTGCAAATTCACCAAATGATCTCGGAGGTTACTGGATCAAAGTTCACAAAATTTTTATCAGCCATAGAGGAATCATCGTCAATGTTAAGGCAACAACTGACATTGCAATATTCCTATCAAACGTTGAATGCCAGTGCACAGAATAAAGACGGGGTGTGTCAATTTTTGCTGACACTCACCACAAATCGGCTATCATAGCAACATACCTTGAGCGAGCCGTCACAATTTCAATACAATATTATAAAGCGCACAACCTGCTCTGTAATTACCGAAAGTTTGGTAGACATCAGTCTAGGAACTCCTAAGAAAACAATGCAAACGTGCATATTTTCACCTATGTATTGTACACCCAACGACCCCCTGCAAAGTTGCAACGCACCACTGGACCGAAGTTCCCAAAATTTGTACAAGATGTAGAGGGTACATCCAGGATCTCTGTATGGGTATAGGTTTTGTAATCCTCCCAATAGTTGTCAAATACCAGCTCCCAAAATTAAGACAATGTATGTCAGATTTATCTGACTTGTGCCACAAATCGGTTACCATAGCAACATCCCTTGAGCAAGCCCACTAATCGCCCTACATTTGCTGAAAGTTTAGTGAAGATCAGTCTATAGACTTGTTGCCGTTTCATGCCACAAAATTTGGTAACTTCGGTCAAGGACGTTGTCCCTTGACCGAAGTTCATCTGATTTTTAGCCATAGGAATTTTTCATTGACAGCGTTAACGCAACAATCCATGTTGCGATCTGCGCAACCATTGTCAAATGAGAGGGGTGACAGTTAAAAAGAACGTAGATCGTTGGTAAAACATAATCCCGCCGGTGGCATTGTCATGCCTGTCGGGCGTGCGGTTGGTTGGGAGATTAACATCCCCTTTCAGCACAAAAATAGGCTATATCGAGGACAAGACCTATTTATCAGTTCAATGTGATACCTTGTGTAATTGCTTTCTTTAGTTCCTATAACCGATCAATTCCTAACAACTCTTGTTACATAATATCTTTCCTGTGTTGGCCTGGTTTTGGAATGCTTCTCTTAGGTAATACCCAAAAAAAGCATCCGGGGGACCTCCCACCCAGATCTGCTTCCGCCGGGTTGGTAATTGATGCAAATCACAAATCAGCTGGTCTGTTAACAGGATGCTGCACAAAATTACACACTATAATCACCTTCTTTAGATCAGAATGCTGGAAGGTTAACAAGCAGTAAATGTCATATGGCCGATGGATATTTACAAAAAAACACAGTTATCACAGTGAAATAACATGGCACTCTATATCATAGGACATTTCTCCTAAGTTAATTCGCAACAACAGTCTATGAAAATTGGCCCCAGCACCAATAATTATGGCCAAATGCTGTAAACAAAGTAAGATGTTCAGAACTCAGTGTCATCAACAACTTGCAACAGTATAGTTGCATTTGGCCGACAAGTGACAACACTTATAGTGCACTGAAAAAGCTCAGCTGACATCTGCATAGTTGTAAAAGATTAAATTTCAAATGGTTTGCAATAGCTTAAATTCCTCAACAGTCATTCCATGAGCACTGTCATTACGTATGATTACCCATTCGTCAATAAGTGTGTGCCAGCAAACATGTTCAGTCATACTGGATTTAGAAGATTCTAAAATAAGTGAAACGACAATCAATGTCACTAATCAACAGATCTCCTACTAGTCTTCCATGCCACTATCTTATACCATTTACAAAATAGGAGCTTATGTGAGTGTGACCACACAACTTTAACCTTAGCCTTTGGTCCAAACACAACATCAGAAATAGTGGCTTACATAGGAGTGATGATATCACTGTGATCAATTTTGTAGGCGATATATGCTGTACTTTTAAGACAGTTGCTTAGACAAGTTAAAGTAGACAGGCCTAAATGAGCATCCAAGGTCACTCATGATCATCAGCAACATCACTGTGCTATAGATCACATGACTTCCTATTAGTTTTTATAGCAACTATATCCCCTATCTTGTGTATTGTTTCCAAGATATAATGAGACACTGGTTGAATGTAGCATATTTTTCTTACCTAAGCCACTTGCCACCATATAACATTTGGGGACAACAATCAGAATTTCACGGAACTAGACATTTTCAACCTTTTAACTGGATGCATGAGTGTAAATACCGGCATTGATAGCCAAACATAATGAGTAGCTGTCACGCTCGGCGATATGCTGGCCAGCGCCGGTGACGGCACGTGACGTCTAGGTGTGATCAACAGTGGAACGTGGCGTACGTGCGTGTCCTACTGACCTGTCGACGGCGTACGTGACTGGCCGCATATAAAAAGAGACTGTCCGAGCACGTGGCATCGTGGCATAGTCAGTCGATCAGTCAGTCAGTGGAGTGTGTCGATTTAGTCAAGTGAGAGATGCTGTGGGCGACGTGGAGACTTCTAGATTTTGACTGGAATAGCGCTGTGTGTCGTCTTCAACAGTCCAGGAAGTCGTGTTTCTCGCTGGATGCCATCACATCGTCCTGGTGTGCCTGACGTCGCGTGGTCCTGGACGTCTGGATGTGAGCATCGATTGTGTAACCTTCGATCCGAGCTGCATTAAACTGCTCTGATCGTTGGTCGTATAGAATTCTGAGAGTTGAGTTACTGTAATGTTCTTTAATTTTGTGTTTGTTTTTGTCTTATATTGTCTTTATTTTGTTTTCAAGAAATCTCTATAAAAATCTGTTTTCTTTATTGAATATGCCACCTGATACATATACAACGTCACAGTAGCATACTGCCTTGCACACAATGTGCCATACCAATTACAC
>Ga0209363_1001925_pt1 | contig 10492 bp, 7 predicted proteins | sample WorMetexBAHAMAS3_FD_187385 | JGI IMG/M metagenome (GOLD analysis project Ga0209363, IMG submission 187385) | Marine gutless worms symbiont microbial communities from Max Planck institute for Marine Microbiology, Germany - Inanidrilus exumae... | ecosystem: Host-associated > Annelida > Digestive... | reverse complement strand
GTCAACGCGCCTCTCCAGCTCGGCGGAAGGTCAAGCCTCAAGGTCACAAAGGTCAAGGACACCATACACCCTCGTCAGCGTCAACGCGCCTCTCCAGCTTGGCGGAAGGTCAAACTTCAAGGTCAGGTACCCGGACAACGTCATTCGTGACGGTTTCGACGGCTGCATCAAGAACGTGCGACACAACGGACAGGTCACTGATAATAATAATAATAATAACGTCACCAGTTCACATTGTTCTTATTAGTCCAACAAGACATTCAACTGTCGTAGAGGGACCGCGCGACGCCCCGTGTCACTTGAAGACTGCTCAATTAATTAAACTATTCGCCGTATTGGCCTATATGCAATGTGTGTATCAACTATACATATTCATCGAGATGATGCAGAAAAAACTCGAATAAGTTAGTCGTTTTGTGTTCTGTTTGTAAGGAATTGTTGATTAATGTTGTTGTTGAAACTTCACTAATCTCTCTGCTGCACGGTTTTCAGCTGTATGACCTACACGTCGGGTCGGTGGGCGAAGGCCGAGCTGTTGAGGACGGCTGTCCACGCGAGACCTCGGCGTGTCACGTGACCTCGCCACGTGACCGGAAGTACGGCCAGGAGTCGACACGGCGCTGTGGACAGAACGGCACATGTGTCGGCTCTTTTCACGGCACGTTTCGCTGCGTGTGTCGACCCGGCTGGCGTCGTCAAGGATGCAGTGAGGGTAGGTTGATGGTTAATCTGCTGTGGTCTCTTGTATTTTAATGATGCACGGACGAATAATCGTTTTTAGCCTTCAGTTGTGCTATAATATTGCACTGTCTGCTCTCACTGTAGCAAGTTGGTTACGTGGCACAGTGGTATAACGTCGGTCTGTGACCGGCGAACTGAAAGTGGGTAAACCGTCCGCTACAAGGTCAGCCAACTAGGCCAACTTAGCCTTTCATCCTTTCGAGGTCGATAAATGAGTAGTTAGCTGTAATCCGATGTGCGCTACCTTGCTCCGGCGGTGCCATCTTGTGAATGCTTACGCAGTAAAGGCAGGATGGTTCATTCCATTCGTGGATAAACGTGTGGGTGGCAGGTAAAACTGTGTGATCCCTCAAATACGTGCCATTCCTGAGCGCATTGTAGGTGATTTACGACCACGCGCTATACAAATCGACGTTTACTTTACGTTTACTACTTTACAAGTGCATTTTCGTCTTTTGAAATAATTCATCTATCGCTGTAAATATGTGTTTTAGCCGTCAGGTTTTTTTGCTTCAATGGTCTTCTCGGATAGGCCTACAAAAACTGTAATGTGTAGAAACATATTAATAATATTTTAATTTTTTTATATTTGCAAATAACACAATTTCAAAATGCAGCGCAGAGAAATAAATGCACTGAAACAGGCAGTGTTGTGCGCACTAGAAACATCATAAACGATTGCAAGTGGGTGCAGAATTTGTAAAATTTTATTTTTAAAAACGGATATTATGATGAATTTCAGAAGAATGGGCACAGGCTCTGGATACCCAGTGGAAAGGGATCAATGCCCTTTACTATCAGGAGTACGGTGATGGATAAAGAAAGGATGAGTCTATATAATGGTGTGTGGTTTTTAGCGAACGTGAACTCACGTTCACGTTCGCTATATGCTATCGCCGTTCCGTCTGTCTGTCTGTCCTCTGTCTGTAACGTTGTTGCACCTTATCTATTTTTATAGTTTATGACCATATTAATACCATCTCCGCAATTATTATTCAGCGATTATTTAGGCAAAACAGACTCTGATAACTCGGTTTGATGGGCGTAGGTGCAGAGATGATTGGGTGCACTGCGTAGATTACCATTGACGCTTAGTTATAGTAGAAAGTAGGAACTCAGTTCAGTGGGCGTAGGCTCTGGCCTCTACATGTACGATGTGGTCGTAAAACGTTCACGTTCGCTATCTCATCTTCTGATGAGCTCTTGTTCTCTTGTCTGAAAATGCATTGTGATCACAATCATCAGTGCTTTGACGCTGTGGGTTCAGAGTCTGGCAGGACATTCGGCCCATTAGAACCTGTGTCGTTTATTCCCAACGCAGATCCTAGCAAAACAAGATGAGGATGAAAGCTGACAGTGAATCTGTTAGGCTGTTAACACAGTTTTTATACAGTTTTTTCTCAAAAGTGCCGATAAAATGAAGATGAATATCGTAACCGGAGTCGCTCGCAAAACCGTCGTAAACTCCAGCGTTTTGTTGTGTTATCTCAGAGACTCCGGCGCTCGACTTTGGACGACGAAGTTTCATCGAGTGGGACTTGAACAAATGTTTACTTACTTAGACGAAGAACAGAAATTGAAACAGTGAAGATGGTGATGTAGACGAGAGAGGTCATTGAGTGGGACTTGAAGAATCGTTTCTACGAGCGATTAGCTCGCACATGGCACATCACCAATCTACAACTCATGTTCAGGACTCGTCGCCCTTCTGGGCTTCTGTTCAAGGCACAAAACGCTCAGAAGTCCGAATACATTCTCCTCGAAGTAGGCAGCCACATGCGCTTTGATTACCTTTAATGTATATTTTTACCGCGCGTCGCATGTGCATAGCGCGGCATCATCGTCATATATACTGCATGCATGGCGTATCTGTTTACATTGTGTTCGGTTGATAATGCATTAAAAGTGTTGTGCGCTATAATTACCTTTATTTACTTACTTACTTACGTGCTTACTTACTTATAACAACGTCTGTTGGTGTTCCTCGATGAAGTTCAATGCTGGATGCAGTCTAATCGTTTCCAATTGACATTGAATGCTAATAAGTCGGAGCTGCTTTGATGTGCTACTGCTCGTCGGCAGCATTACTAATCGACTGCTGCGGAGCGCATTTATGTTGACCTCAGTATGCGGTCACACGTACCACGGACTGTAGTTCGCTGCTTCGCGGCCTTACGTCAGCTACGTAGCATCGCCAATCTGAACCTACCCCACCTCTATTTGGCGCCCCCGTAGGGGGTTACTCCTTTGGAATTTCGAAGAGATTTTTGGCATCAGTAAACTAGAGTCTATGGGCTATCGTAGGGTATTGTTTGCGTGATGTTATGTTTAGCTGTTTTGGTACAGTGCCGGCTTGTGACGGACAGACACTCGACGATAGCATATACGGCGCTAGCATAGAGCATAGGCCACTAAAATAGTATGCTAATGTAATGTAATGTACTTGTAATTTCGTTTCATTTCCATTCTGTTTCACCGTTTTAATCGCAAAACATTTTGAGTCATGAAGCAAGCGATGACTTAAGTATTTTCGCTGTTGTAATATTTGAAGTCTGCTGACCACATTTCTCTTCTCATCTCTCTGCCAAGTGTTCTGTGTTCGTTGGAGTTAATGAATATTCATAGCGTTGCGTCACGTGACTGCAGGTGTCTGATTATCGTCTGCGGACGCGGTACAATGCCGGCGACGGAGAACAGCGCCTGCAACTGAGCTACGTCAACGTCTCTGACGGACAGTGGCACACAGCCGCCCTGGACAGAGTAGGTCAGTGGGTCACCTTGACCTTGGACGGTGGCGAAGGTCGAGAGGTCAACGAGACACTGGGTCGTGTCGAAGGTCACGTCGAGCTGCGAGTGAGTCGGACAGGGCTGCTTGCTGGAGCTGATGTCCACTTTCCACCGGCCAACTCTGATCCAGTTGTCAGCAAAGACTTCGACAACGGTATCTACTGCAGCAATAACAACATGTGCCCATAATATTTCGGCAACGGGCCGCATCGCCGACTTGTCGCCCCTTGCACCTGGAGAGCTAGTTATACATATAGCTATTTTCACTCTTGCCCGTCTTGCATATAGCTACGGTTGTGTCGATAATCTTTAGAGCCTGTGACGTATCCCACTGTCACTGCGAACACGTGCGTTTGTTATACGCTACATACGATACGGTACGATACGGTACGATACGATACGGTAGATTGACGTGCGCTCAAAAGCTGACGAGATGGGCAGCTTAGTCTAGCGCACGGCACATAAACGAAAAAATAAGGAAAAAATAAAAACAAAAACCAAGTAGCTCAGAAGAAACGTACTTACTTACTTGTTTACTTACTAGCTGTGGCCGTTGTAGGTTGTATGAGTGACGTGCGTTTTGCCGGTGAGTGGTTGCCTATGTTCGCCACGGAGAACACAGACAGTATGGCGGCTGAGTACCTAACACGAAGTCAACACGTTCAACTCGGTTGCGAGTCGAAAGCTTGCGGACGTCTAGCCAAGACATGTCTCCACGGCCTGCTGTGTGTCGACCTGTGGAGATATGCCGAGTGCCGGTCAGTCAGTCCCGCTATAAATTCTATACACGCTGGTGCAAAAAAACTGGCACCATTGGCCACTATGTGTCAAAACGGTGGCACCGTGTATTTCACAAGGTGGTGTAGCAACATGGTTGAGGTTTGCTGGAATCGTATTCGTAACACTGACGACGTTGTTCAGAGATGTATAGCCGAGTGGCGTGTATAAAGCATTTTTAAAATCGGTGAGCACGTGATGAAGTAAGTAACGCACCTTGGCTGAGAGATCTCATTATTTGCCAACTCCACCCTGAAAAACGTACTTCCGAAGAGTTGCGGCAAAGACAACAAGAAGCAGAGAAACCGCGCGACGCGCTACGTTAGTCGACAATCGACATCTTGTAAACTGCTGCTCAACAGTACAAAAAGTCACACCTGAAAAGGCTTGTAATAAATAGTGACCTTGAATGTCATTTCAAGGTTATCGGTATTACCGCTGTTGGGTAGGCCGTTATCACTTCGTAACAACGACTCTATCTTGCACAGTTTCCGCGATATTACCACGTTCAGTACGTAAGTCAAGAGTTAAGACCGGAGATGTTCATCATACTGAGTCATAGCGAGTTGACAGCGTAGATGAAAAAAACGTTTGCTGTGTTTCATTCGCATTCGCCAGGTGTCCTGCCGGTCGCCGCCTCGTTACGCACGGCACAGCGGCCTATGACGTCTGTGAGAACATCGACGAGTGTGCCGAATTCGCTGCGGCCGGAGTGCCGCTGTGTCGACACGGAGTGTGCCGTGACCTGGATGACGGCTATGTGTGTCACTGTGACCCAGATTACGTGGGTCCCGACTGTTCCACGAGGGTCCAGGTGTCGTCGTGGAGTCTCAGTTCCTCGGCGCTGGTCGTCGTTAGTTCCTCCATCACCGTTCTTCTTGGTAACTGCCTTCGTCCACTGTGATATTGCTAGTCATGGGTTTGGGGCAGGCCCTGAAATTAGGGGGTTTGGGGACACAAATGTTGCAGTGGGAATCTGCAGGTGTAGAGTAGCCTACAATTTTAGGAAATATCAGCAATTGTGCAATAGGCTTTAGTACAATTTTGTGATCAAAATCCTGCATTTTGCTTCGTTTTAGGCAAGAAAATGTACTCCCGTCACGGCCGGGTTATTGGGGTCAGATAGCCTTGACCCCCACCTCTAACTTTGGGGGACTTCTCCAAAGTAAGTAGGTGGGGGCCACCTAACCCCCTGACCCTCCGGCTCGGCCACCACTGACTGGTGTACAACGGGTGTGTGGGCGTGATTCTCCAAACCACTTATAAATATTCAACAAAGAGTAATATTTTTTTGACTTTTTAAAATTAATTATAAACACGCGTGAAGATTGTGGTGATGTTTATTTACTAACACTGCCACTTGAGAAATTGCAGATAGAGCATATAGTACGCTGAAAATTGTTTTAATAGTTTAATCGATAGACGATCGGCATTTGGCAATGTTCAGCATGCGTTGTCACAACGCGCGCTCCCGTGAGTAGGCCATCATGATGAAAACTGTAAACATCATCCAATGGAAGTGAAGTGATGGAGCACCTTTGTTTTGCCGCCGTAACAATAGTGTGACGATTTGCACACTTACTTACTTACTTACTTAACTAGTCAGCGCCGCGTGGGACGGCCAGTGCTTTGTCTGTCTGTCAGTGTGTCTGTCTGTCTGTCTGCGAGTAGTGCTGGTGCTACTGCTGCTGCTACTGGTGGTGATCGTACGACATCATCGTCATCAGCACGACGCGTACGCTGCGGTCGTCAACCCGGACGACGACATCCGGGAAAACATCATACATTATGATGAATAGCGTGTCCATAAATTGGCATAAATTATCATACATTATGATGAATAGCGTGTCCATAAATTGGCATAAATTATCATACATTATGATGAGGAGGGCGTCGGTACGTATGTCGTCATCATCCTATCATCGTGCGTGTTTCTGGAGTTGGCGTGGAGTTGTGACGCAATATGTAGCCTACGGCGTTGGACTGGCGCTAGATCTGCAGGTTGCAGGTCCGAGAGCGGTCGTTCCTCTGTCACACAGCGATCTATAGACAAGTGGTTAACACATGCACGCCTCTGTTCACCAAGCAGTAATATAGTGGTACCGGCCAAGGAAGGTGACGCTCTCAAGCCGGGAAGGTAACCGTGGGCATGGCAGAAAGTAATGGCAGCCTACTGTTGGGTTTATGAATAACGTCACCTGCAGCCAGTCTGCCTACGAAACCAGATATCAGCATCGGCCTGTGTGGACCTTATGTACCTTTAACACAAAAATAAACGTAAAAGGGGGCGAACTAGAGGTTCTCAGGTTGGAACCTTTGAGTTTGACAGTTACGTGTCTGATAGCCAACGCTGTTTCTATTTTTTGGTAGATACGTTTTAATTTCGTGCGAGTTCCCATACAAAATGGAGTGCGGTGGTAACGAAACAGTGATGTAGATAGCTGCCGATGCAGTGCAAGTGCGTTTTCTGTGTGAAAAGTCATGCGGCGTAAATAAAAACCGCTATCGGGCCCGCTTCAAAAAGTTAGAACTGAAAACTCGCCAATGAGCGGCGTTCTTGTCACAATGTCCGTCAACTTTGATGAAACGAGCTGTTTAGACCGCAGCGACTGTAATGCAGATGATTTGAAAAGACAACTTATATACTGAGCGCTCTGGACGTGACGGCAGCGCGTATACCGTGTCGGCTGATGTTAATGGCGATACTCGGTTGTGTAGGCGAAGAAGATCAGACGTCGTACGATATCGAACGACTCAAGAAACCGGTGGAAGTGGACTCATCAACTTTAACCCTTACCCTAACCCTAACCCTAACCCTAACCCTAACCCTAACCCTAACCATGAGCCAAGTGGACTCATCAACGTTCAGTTTGCCGTCGACAACCGACAACATGGCGCCGAGATTCAGCAGCTACGTCACTGACGTCACTTCCGGTTTCCGCTGCACCCACTGCGGTGAGTCGTATAGGCCGGTATGTAGTGTTTTAAACGTCGATGACAGCACCTACAGTAAACATACGGTCGTGTTTAGTCCGGGCCCACATCTGCGATGCCTTCCATGCACAAAAGACGAAAAAGATTAATAATATATCTTTAACGGTCGTTGATGAGAATGAACGAACGAGTAGTTGTGTCCAGAATGAGGCGAGTCGTCGAGAACACTGCGAACGACAGTAAGAAGAGGTTGAAGAGATAGATCTTCAGCGGCGACCAGTGGTACAGAGGCTGCCGGGGTGATGTGTTGACGAGAACTGTTCCATGTACCATGACGTCATGGCCACGTGCTCTTTTTGGTTGTGCGAAGTTGCCAGGGTTCGCATTAGACTAGAGTAATTTGTCACTATCATTGTCGTATTAAAGGCTGAAGTTTTTTTTTCTTCACAAAATACCAACTGCTTGAATTTCAGAAGGTATGTGCAAATCATCGTTCAGTCAATGCAATGTCACAGTTCACTCATATCCGTCCACTGAAGGTGACCTTTGATTAGGTAGGCCTACCAAACGGCGAAGAAAAATTGCCGAAAATTTCAACCGGCTGAATAGGGCGCCCGAATGTTACAGACAGACGACAGACAGACGGACGGGCGATAGCATATAGCATATAACATTAAGTAAAGTAAATTATGCAGCAATTAAGCGCAAATTTTATGCTTTGTGGAAAAGTTTTTGTGCCAAAATGCAATGGTTTGTGGATTTGCCGTAGGCATACTTATTTGATGTCCTGCAATTGATGCAAAAGCCACTCTTTTTTGTGTTATCTTATGGCCAAAATGCGATTTAACAGGGCACCTGCCTATTGAAAAGCCTACCAGTTCCACCTGCAGACTGAATAGTTTGTCCTAAGTTGTCAGTCTATCAGCAGTGCATAAACATTCCATTCTCAACAGCTGTCAGTCATTAGTTCATTGATAGGTCTTTTAAAAAGACACCAGTAGTGGTATAACCACTATACTATCCCCCTACTGTCATTGGTCCAAAGTAACCAGTAAATACGCCTACTGAGCGATGATTCATCGACAACGACGTTATTGACACGTACCAATACGTCCCGTGCAACAGCGCAGGGCTGCGACCGTTACGTGCCTGCTGAGATGCCCTCAGGCAGGTAGCGGGCATCTCAGCAGGCACGTAACGGTCGCAGCCCTGCGCTGTTGCACGGGACGTATTGGTACGTGTCAATAACGTCGTTGTCGATGAATCACCGCTCAGTAGGCGTATTTACTGGTTACTTTGGACCAATGACAGTAGGGGGATAGAACTGTCCTTTCTACACTACTGTCACGTTATTACTGGCCCGCCTACACATATAGTGTAGGGGGCAGTACTGTTTTGCTCTCTGGCGTCTGTCGTCGTCTGTAACACTCCACAGCGGGCCTGCAGGCGCAGGCCAGGCTGCAGGCCAGGCGATGACGTCATGCCGCCTCCAGTCTAATTATAACTCCACATCCACGGTAACACTGCACGGCGGGCCAGTAGTGTTACGTCCCGTTAGGGCGACAATCGATAGGTTTAAGAAAAGCTTATAGCGCCATCTCGGCGATCTGACTGTAAGTGCTGCAAAATGTTTACATTTTCTTGCCCTACAACATGCGGCCATAACTGCGACTGCGAGCATAGATAAAAATGTCGAAATTACGTCACTGCAAACTGCTATTACTGGACGGAACTTACAACGTGATCTGTTGCAGTGGGCTGTAGGCTTGCATCAGCAGCGGCGTAGGCTATTCATGCGGAAGACAATAGTAGTAGTGTAACGCGCCCACCTAGATGGCGCCAGTGCAGAGACCAGAGTACGTATGTATGTGTCTAAACCGAAAAAGTTATGAGGCGGAATGGAAGAAGCGCGCCTTAACACGATAGCGGGAGCCCGGGCGGTCTATACTGCATTCTAATAGCACATCGTATGTCACTATCGTAAGTTGATTTTACGATAAAGTTAGGATAATCATATGATAAATCGTACGATTTTTTGTAAATCGGGCCCCTGGTTTCAGTCACATTCAACTTCTACGGATACGTCACCGTGTCGTCCACTCGTCCTATATGGTTTATGCTGCCAACGAGATGACTGCGAACGTCACAAAAACTGACGCCATGCACTGCTGTGTGCCGTCCATAATATACGAAACACGATGCGATACGGTATATTTACGTGCGCTCAAAGGCTGACAGGAGCGCCAGAATGTATAGTGCACGGCACAAAAAATGCTCCAGATTTCATCGAAATCGGTTAATTCACTTTCGGTGGAGTTATATAGCCGAAGTTGCCGAACGCATGATCACTGTTTTTGCCCCGTAGAGTATTTCCATGATTCGCCCGGAGCAATGCTTCGCTTCGGGCGAATGATAACAATAGAGTAAAAAGTAAAAGTTGTTAGCTGCATGCCCTGGTTTTAGTCACGAGGATGCCCCCCAATTTCTACGTCATCATATCTCGACCATTGTCTAAAGGATAAAAGACAGCATGCTTCGACAAGTAAGCGGTCACTCAACGCGACAGCGGGTTCGATATTGATATTGACGGCTGCGTGAAGAATAGACGAACGAATCAAGCGTTGTATTGCCGGCACTGCAGCGTGGCGTCCTTAGCAACGGGCCGAGATCAGACCCCCAGACGGTCGGAGCAATTAATCACTCACGAGAGACCTACGCAAGTGCGCGAAGCGGCGAGTCGATTAGTTACGTTACCATGCACTATAATATTCTGCCACAACTACATCAAATATCACGTGACCGATAGACTTAGTATTTTGGATTAACAGTGCATGTATCAGTATCACGGTTACAAAGACGCGCGAGCGCTTGACGAACAACGCTGTTTATGCACAGCGATTGATTTAGTCGTATTAAATGATTTCACCGGTGGCTTGGAGTCTTCGGATAGGCCGCAAAAAATCAGTCTACCCGACCCAGTTGCCGACAAATTGTATTCGTACCCGTACCTGTGGCGGACGTAGCGTTTTTTTGGAAGGGCCCCGAAGCGCCAACGGCCGGGACAAATTCGGGGCCGCGAAACTGCGTTCCTGTGCGTTCCGGCTTACTTTAACCAATGTAGGCTACGATCGCTCCTTCCGTTTTGCTTCACTTTGTCTATGGAATCAGCTCCCTTTGTCTCTTTGTCAACCTCATTCTGGCACCAGTTCCTCCATCTCCTGCTCACCTATTCCTTCACCCATCAGTTTCACTT
>Ga0209363_1001924_pt1 | contig 10492 bp, 5 predicted proteins | sample WorMetexBAHAMAS3_FD_187385 | JGI IMG/M metagenome (GOLD analysis project Ga0209363, IMG submission 187385) | Marine gutless worms symbiont microbial communities from Max Planck institute for Marine Microbiology, Germany - Inanidrilus exumae... | ecosystem: Host-associated > Annelida > Digestive... | reverse complement strand
CTACAATACTTTGCACCCCTACCAGAAATCATAAACCAGAACGAAAGCGGAATTTTCTCGAGACGCAAATTCATGAGAACCTTCATGAAGAAAAACCGGAGATCACTTCAAAGTTACAAAACATGCGCCGTAATCTCTAGCTAGCATATATAAAACGTTCTTGGACATAGCCTATGTGTATGCTGAAAATAACGAACAAATGCGTACGAAATTCTGCCTTTGGAAAATGCATATGCTACAGCAAAACAGAAACTGTTCGTAACACACTCCAAAGAAAGACGCCGCTCTCAGAAAGCACCGAAATCTACTCGATTTAACGTACGTTATAACATACAGTATAACTATATAGTGTTACGAAGACAAACCCCACGGATCTTTGGCAATAATTTCCCTGTCGGTGGTCAGTGGTTCGCTTTGTCCCAAGGCGTTGTGGCAGCTGACTCGGAAGTTGTACGCGTGTCCGAGCTGAAGGTCTGGAATGCCGCACTGCGTATCTCCCTGCACTCTGCCTTCTTCGGTCCACGTGCCCGTGCCGACGTCTTGCACTTCGACCACGTAGTACTCGATCTCTAGACCGCCATCGTCGAGCGGCGGTGACCACGTCAAGTGGCAACGGTTCTGATAGACGTCGAACACTCTCAGCGGTCCTTCTGGTTCCGAAGGCGTGCCTGACGTCCAAAAATACGCGTTTTTGCCAACCACTTTAGTGGCCGAGTAGAGCTATCGGTCGATTGTGTGCGTGTAGTGTCTGTGTGTCAAGACAATGACATAGGAACGAAACGATTTTGACGTAAACATCTGGCACCATGGTTCATCTTGACCTTATCTAGGTCAAGTTCATCGGTCAAGGTGATAAGTCAAGGTCAAAAGTCACAGCAGAAAATGTTTCTTTTTCGGCTAAAGTGAAAGTGAGATTCGTAAAAACAGTTAGGGCGTACTGCGGGCTGAAAAAACACGGTCGGTGAAAACTGACATTTTCTGTATCTGTCGAGCTCATTGCGGTAAAGAGGTCGGTGCGAGCTCGAGTGAGGGCTTTCTGGTTAGGTTGAGAACTTGTGACAATTTTAGCCGAATACCCCTTCTCATTCGACTAATATTACCACTAGTTACATTATCTACATTCAGTTTAAGCTGTTTTACAAGCGATGATTTAATATGCTGGAACTCTTTAGGTCTTCGAATTATTTAGTACTAGAATTAAACCTCATGAATTTTATGGTAAGTCATTTGAAACGAGAAGGCGCGCTCACAGAGAGTTAGACAGGAAGACAGAAATACGAAATTTTTATATGACATAACCTCCTACTTCGTAGTGGTAATAAGTTAATAACTTTTTGGTTTTAGTGACACATGTATACAGTCATAAATTAACGGTAATAAGTAAATCTATAGGCCCCACTGTTTATGTGCCAGACGCTGCAACGTTAGACGCAGCTTACGACGGAGTCAGAGCTTCTCCAGTATGTCTAGGGTCACACAATTTGTTGCAGCAGCAGCGGCGGCGTAGGCTATTCGTGCTGATAACAGGTTGCAGCATCATGTGCCCAGTTAGCTAGCGCCGGATCAGAGTACGTGGCGAAACAGGTGAGCGCGTCAATCTGTCACGAATAAAGTTAAGAGTAATCAGTGTAACTTGCCGATGACTTTGACGGTGATTGGAACGGATTCAGTTCCGCTGTCGTTGCTCAGCTGCAATTCATACTCAGCGGCGTCCGCTCGCTTGACGTTAGTGATGTGCAGAACGCAAACGTCTGCCGACTGGTGAAGGTCCAGAGAACCGCCGTCGAAGAGCGCGGAACCGTTCTTGGTCCATTTCATCTTTGGGCGTGGCGTGCCTATCAAGTAAGTAAGCAAGCAACGCCGTACACACTTACAACGGCGCAAAATCGTAGAATAGTTACACCGGCATCGAATACAATATTGTCACGTCAACAACATGTACTTCTCAGCAATGCAATTACAACATGACTTTTCATTAAATACCTTATAAACAGGATTCTCGGCAGTTTATTGTAACAAAACAAGATTCAGTCGGAAACAGCAGACTTCGCCCCTGGTGCCGCCACCTAGCGAACTCCACGAAACATATGCGTCATCTCTGATTCTGCCCATTCGCTCCATTATGTAATAACACGACGTCATCCACAAAACTGGAAGTACATAAGATATCTGTCGTCAAAGGAGGATCGAGCCACGTCCACAGATAACATGTGTGGAAATTTCGTGAAATTTGGAAATGCGGTTTTTGACATACGCCAACGGACAGACAAACAAACAGACAGATACGCTGATCACACCGGGACGAAGTAAAACACAGTAATCCCTTTCAACAACGATAAATACGATTAGAACTGCCAAGAATTGTTGGCCTAATTACAGTACACGTATAAACAAGATAAAACATACTAATGATGCCATACATTCTGTGATTGTTATCAACGTAAAAGATTAAGGCCGGTTTTTCCACCGCAAATTAATCTCCCATTAACGTTAATGGTGGATTAACTCCCACTAATTAATGGGAGTTAATATTCCATTAACGTTAATGAAAGATTAATTTGCGGTGGAAAAACCGACCCTTAACGAGATGAAAGAATCGTCATAGCTGTAGGAGATACTAACCTTTATATGGGATTTCAATACAAATATTTTGTCCACATTTCACAACCAGCTCACGGGGAACTGTGTCCACCTTGACTTCAGGAGGTGAGTGACCTTGCGCAACACAACAGAATGGTTACAAGCATCATGGTAGTTAGTAGACATTGAAACAAAGCATAAAGTAATTAAATGTTTAAAAGACAAACCACCTAGCAGTTTCCGGCGCCTCCTATTCAGATATATTACACATCCTTAAAATGTGATTAATACTACTACTACCACTGCTAACTAGAGAAATGTGCAGTCGCATCGACCTGCAGACCCACGACGGGCGAATGTAAGTTTTGATTGCGCTTATTGCCACTTGATAACCCTGTGACGTTGTCCTTTCACTTCTTGACCTCAGAGTAGATATTTACATATAACAAATGTGCAAAAATAATGTATGGTCTAATCCGAGGTTAGGGTTAGGATTTGACCTTTGACCTTTGACCTCAGGGTCAGTGCATGCCGAGGTTCTGCCATGAACTATATGTCTACCGACTTTGGTGCTGATAGCTTGAGCCGTTTTCCTTTTAGAGCGCGGACAAACAGACAAACAGACAGACTCGACTGAACGCCCTACCCCACGTCGAGCTATACAGCCGGCGTGGGTAAATATTGCACGTTATGCCAATGTTATAACATCAAACAATTGTGCGTTTGATCTAGAAAACTCTTGTTTTACTAGCTGCAGGAAGAAAATCAAATGGAAAAACCGACTGATCCATGTTCACTGGAAATACCTTTGTGTTTGTGTGTGTTACTTTGTGATTACTATATGGTATGCATCGCTGTAATAGTGTTTTATGACGACAATTATTCTTGTTCTCGTCGTTTTATGACGAAATAAATTTCACTTGACATATAACTATCACGCATTTCCGCACACATCATTATCTATTACAGACACAGCAAGTTGACAGAGGCTCACGTTTCCAAGTGAAACAATGCAGTCGTAGATATCAGACTTCGCTTGCGCTGTGCAATCCCACCACCTCCTTCGCGGCCGATAGGCCGCATGGCCGCATCGCCTGCGATCAGAAATTTTCAGAATACTATTTGCGCTTGCCTAGCATACTGAATGATCCCTTCTGCTGCACGACGTTATTGAATGATCCCCTTTGCAGCGACGCTGCAGTGACCGCTGTATCAAAGATTGTTAATGCTTTTGAATGGCCAGGACAACCCCCGAAAATTGCCCCTTCTCCTTGGGGAATCGGGTCCTCTATCTAACACATGGTACCTAGGGCCCACCTGAGTCATCAACCCAAACAGCATCTCGAGAGGTTCAGCCGTTTTTGTATGGGCCCCAAATACTATGCTGTACAATGAATTGTCAATGGAGAAGAAAACCCCCAAAATTGCCCCTTCCCTTTGGGATTTCGTCACCCCGCCAGAAGAGGACTGACCCATGGACATAGGCAACATCCACAAAAAATTTGGTAAAGATCGCGCGTGTGGTTTCGGAGATATCCTCGCAGACAGACAGACAGACAGACAGACAGACACACACACAGATGCACTCATTACGATACTTCGCCATCGCTGCCGCGTCACGCGCTTATCCTGAACTTGTATCGAGAGAAGACACGAAGACTGTTTACTTTCTTTTACGACGAGCGTGGCGTCGGTGTGTCGGTCGCCGATCTTGCACGTGTAAACGCCGGCATCTTTTATTGTCAGGCTCCGTATCAGCAGTGAATGTGTCTTCCCGTCTTTGCTCTCCATCTCATAGCTGCAACACAATCAGCAGGCTGTATCGGTAGCAGTTTCAACATGCACACAGGCCTATGGAAGACGTAACGTCAAACGACTGTGGACCTGAAAAACATACTATTCTAATGGTTGACCACCGCTCTCGAATCCGCGACGTGGACTCTATTTGCCTCCAATACCAAGAGTCTGGAATCCTTCCACGTGAAATTCCAGAGGCACGTTCTTCGGATTCCATGGTATGACCGTATCCGTAACATCGAGATAGCTGAGCGTACCGGGCTGTCGCCACTCATAGATCTAATTATCAGAAGGCACAACAGCCTGTTTGGTCACATATAGCCAGGCTTGGGAAGGACATCCCAGCACACCGAGCTTTTCAGCGCCAGATCGGCATCTGTCTTTGACGTGTTCTTGATCGCACTTAAAAACGTCCCACGGTTGTCCAAGAAGCAAGTGGCTGGATCAGACCTTCTCTGACAACAACCTTCCACCTGTTGATCTATGGAGATGTGCCATTCGTCGAGGTCATTCTGGGGTGACGCAACAGTTTCTTTTTTATTCAATGTACCTTCTCCGAGATATGACAATATAGAGTAATTTTGTTTCTTGGTTACGGTGAATGAATACAATATTGTGCAGCCTAAAATACCGTAAATGACTTTTAACTATACTCGTACATGACTCAAAAATCATCGCTAACTAAGCCTCCTTAAATGGCAAATGCCACCAGTGATCCGCTGTCTACGCCTATAATAACACAAAACAGACTAAAACAATAAGTAGACCATTTTGTATTTTCGTCAGACTTTTTTCTATTACTAAAATATCACCACTTAGCTTAGCAACAGAACGCAATATAATAAATAAATAATTAGTTAAGTGTCGTCTCGCTTATATTTTGGTATTTTGCTTGTTTCCTTTTGTTCTATTTTCTTTGTTGCTTCTACCAGACATGGTGAATAAAGACTTTCATAATGCTGAATAAAAAAACGTCAATACTCACCGATCATCTTGTTGCAAATTTTTGCCATCTTTGAGCCACGAAACTGGGTAGATTTTGGGATTTTTCACTTTACACTGTAATTTCACGTTTTCATTCTCCACTTTCTCGGTGTCTTTCAGCCGTTCGCGAATAACGACGTCGGCTACAAAGAAAAGCAGATACCGTCAACCTCTGCATGTAACGCTAATTGTTGCCGTACACCTTACAGGTGCTATCTCCCTTCCTTAGGTCACAAAGCCCGTAAGTGGATGAATCACAGAGTCTGTGATGCATGGCCGTTGCCACATCAGACCTACGATTACTTTACTGCCATTTGCCCTTTGGCTGGTACTCATTTCCCATTCAGTTGAGCGTAGGAAGCTGAGTTGACCCAAGTTGCTGGTTAATCCAAAATTTCGTGAAAATCTACTTATAACTAGAGTAAGAAGATGAGTCTGGATGGTGGCGTTATAACTGTTTACAAATATACATAGAATTAGAACCACCTACGTGCAACAAGTAGTTTTGCCACTGATCGTTTGTTTTGCACTGAACAGGAGTATGTTCCTTCATCAGCTGCGGAAACATTTGTGACCTGTAGCTGACGTATGTTGCCATTCTCCACAGCAACGTATTTCGGTTCTTCCACTTTCACTCGCTACAAATGTACAGCAGCAATGTAAGATCTTCAGCATCTTTGTCACGCTAATTTCAGAATCGGTTTTCCGTTTTAGCTGCGTGCTCTTGGTTTGCATTTTGCGCTACTTTGTACTGATTATCTTCATATTTTAAAAGTCAAATATAACCAAAGTCGATGTTAGAACGGTTGAATAATTAAAACGTACTATAAAAACTTGCTAACAAAATGCTAATGTATGTGCAAGTATTAAAAGTTTAAAAGCTAGCAGCAGAAAGCAGGACTTTTCCATGTTTGCAAACAAGTGCTGGAAAATAGATATTTTGTTAACAAAATGTAAAAATGAACAAGGCAGTCGTAGATATCGGACGTCGCCCGCGGTGTGCAATCGCACCACTCCCCCTTTTCGGCCGATAATAGACTCGTCCAACGCTTGCAATCAAGCGTCTGCCCCTATCTGGACCACTATATTCTCAGAGGCTCAATTCTCCCTAAACTCTACATGCTTCGTTAATCTAAGTCCCATCAGCGCTAAATTAACTTCGCTTTCCTACGTCCATGCATCAAAGTATATTTGTTTCTCCGCCAACGTTCACCGTTACCATCATAACAATAGCTACCGCGACGTGCGTTTCGGTAATTCAACCCATTAATCGTCAAATTATCAGTTCCTCTTTTACTTTAGTTTGCGAGTAATTTTGAAATAGCTAGTCAACATTATGTCCTTTAATAACAGGAAATTAAATTATGTCCAACTTTACGGTAAATAAGTAAATTTAAGCAAAATCTGACCTTCATAACGAAATTCATACCGCTATGCGGCCCATTAGAGAAAAACAACATGATGTCATTCACAAAACCGGAAGTACATAACTTATTGCGACGACACCGAAGGAGGACCGAGCCATGAGCATAGGCAACGTGCATAAAAAATCTGGTAAAGATCGCGCTTGTGGTTCCAGAGATATTCCCGCGCACAGACAGACAGACACACAGGCACAACTCATTACAATACTTCGTAACCGCTCCCACGAGCGAAGAAAAAATAGAATTATCGAAGCCGCAAACATCAAGAAATTCTGAACGAAACTTGCCTCGTCGTCTTTAAACCACGCTAAGGGTGCGTCGTCGTAGTTAAATTGACATTCAAATACAGCTGTTTCTTTCTCGTAACAGTCAACGTCGGATAAATGTTTCACAAATCGATAATCCGGCTCTGCAACATAAATTTGGCGCCATTCAGCAGAAAGAATACATCAACTGTTTGAAACAATGAAAAGCCTTGTTCAGTAGCATATTCAGTAACTCTTACATCTGTGTTTCGGTTCTGATAAATTATTAACCGTAAAATCGACAAATTCGTATTCAAAAGTTGCGTTCACAGGACAGACATCGATGAACTACGACAGGTGAATTGTAAAACAAATAAAATTCTTAATACGTCACAGACCTTGTTTCACCTGTTACTGTAACTAACGAGGTCCCATATATTATTTCACGTATTAATCAATAATATATTTAAAGATAAGCTTCGTAGCATACAAAACAGTATATCACAAGTAGGCTGTTGTCTTCCCGTTCATATACATCAGCCTAACTTGGCATTGGGACACTTTTACCAAAACGATCATTGATTGGAACAACAGTGATACTACAATAGTGGAAGCACCATCGGTTGACACAATGAAGGATCGTCTACATCCGTAGCCCCACGGGCGCTAGCAAGCCGCAGCTATAGTCCCATCGGCGTCATGTTCCATCAGTAGGTTTGCCGATTATCGCACAAGACAAGACAAGATTGGTCACTGAAGACGAAGTTTTCGTCGAGACTCCAGCGTCTAGTAAGTGACTGATGCTTTAGTGCGCTGACTAGAAACATTTTACTTACTTACTTACTTACTTACTGTATTCCTCTTGTAAAACGTTTGCTTCAAGAACAAAGAACAAGCCTGCAATCGTAGACAGCAGCTTTGTCCCCGGTGCCGCCACCTGGCGAACTCGACGAAACATGATCGTGTTTGGTTCTGGCTCACTGCCTCCCTTATGCGAAAACATGACGTCATTCACAAAACCGGAAGTACGCAACGTATTACAATTCCGTCAGAATAGGATCAAGCCACGGCCACAGGCAATACGTACAAAAAATCGTGAATTTGAGCATGTGGTTTTCGAGATATGTGAGCGGTCAGACAAACAAACAAACAGACTAACAGACAGACATGCTGATCGCAATGCTTCGTAAAGTAAAGTAATTAATTACCGTCGACAGTGAGCGTACAAGTGGTCACATCGCCGCAAACTGTACACGAAAATTCGGCGTTGTTCATCTCCCTCTGCACGTGGCGTATCTTCAGTATACAGCGCTCGTCTCTTCGAAATATCTCGTACAGCCCAGGAGTGTACTACAGCAAAGTCGCACAGAACGTTTATAAATGGCAAAAACTGGCCAGTTTACAACCAAGTGTAAGGGCAGCAGAGTCATAGCTCTAAAACGGCAATATCACTTTGGTAGTACTCCGCCCAGAACGTTAAACACGTCCTTACCAGCGAAGTCATGTGGCAGTTAATGGCTCTGAGCTCTACTGACATTGCTAAAATGCCATTTATTGAATGCTACAGTCACACTCGTATTGAGTTATGATTTTTGACATAGCTTTGCTTGTTAACGAGGGATCACACAGTTTTACCTGCCACCCACATGTTTATCCACGAATGTAATGAGCCATCCTGCCTTTACTCCAAGCCGCGGAGCATCACCGCACTTTGGCCAATAGACATTTCTCGTCCACAGAAGGTATAGGAGGCTGACCTGGATGGGTGGTTGCATACCGAGGTGGTACGCCTGCCCAAATACGGTCACCAATCCCAGTACTAACCGGGATCGACGTAGAGTAACTTCGTTGATACGCCTAATGCCGTTACCGCTACGCCAAACCGTGTATCTTTGCCGTAGAAGCGAACGGAGGTTAAATGTTGGGGGGAATATCGCTGTGGGTAGATACCCAGGCAATGTTGGGGACGCGTCTATTCATTTCATTTCCCCCGCAATGACGCCTGCGCTGCACGACGATTGTTCGTACTTCAATGACGTCGTCGTTGATTCTCCAGACAACGCCAGGTTTCTCATCGGACAGCGAACATTCAAGGATGAGCTCACTCTTCTGCCGCGCAGCTGCCGTATCCGACAGTCTCTTGACGAACTGATACTCCACTCTCTTCGCTGCTCACAACATCCAGTCACAGCTGCTTCAATGGATGTTTTACTGAGTCACATTTATGTGGACGAGAAATGTGTTCTCTATGTTCCACTTCTATTGTATTGTTATGTATATTGATGTGCGTTTCTCGCATCCTAATAAAGATTACTTACTTACTTACAACAAATCTAATGCACGTTCCCTGGAAAGGAAAGGAAAGGAAAGGAAAGGAAAGGAAAGGAAAGGAAAGGAAAGGAAAGGAAAGGAAAGGAAAGGAAAGAGAGTATTTATATAGCGCCAATTATATACTATGTATATCTCGAACTCGAAGCGCTCAGGCATGGATCACACAGTTTTTTCTGCAAATACACAATGCTGGCTTTTCCTTCGTAAGCGTTCACCAGATGGCGCTACTCCTAACTGGAGTAGGAGACATCCACTTGCAGCTTACTACTCATCTATCGACCCCGAAGGGATGAAAGGCTGAGTTGGCCGGGTTGGTTGACCTATATCGGACGATTTACCCACATAAGTGGTCACCCGTCAGCTACAGGTCTCGCGCATGACAGGGAAAGTTCGCCGGCCAAAGACCGACGTTCTACCGCTGTGCCACGGGTTACATAGGCCTACAGTGGATTAGTCGGTGCTCAGATCTCCGCGGAAATCTTTACAGATTGTATTGCCATTTGCCACAGTGGTATCTTCCTGATGTCCAACCAATATTTCTATGACATTTTATTATGCTGGCCGCGTCTATACAGCGGAAAGCGTAATGTGACGGTTTGGCGTGCGTCTGTTTGCCCGTCTGTCTGTTCCTGTTTGTTTCTGGGCATTCTCACCGTGACTTACCAGGGGGCAGCATGTGACTCGGCCAGCGTAAATTTCGGCCAGACAATAAGGAAGATCGACCTATATACTTATTCATCAGATCGTCATTGATATATGATAACAACTTGCTGCGGTGATTTACGAACTGATGAAAAAAAGATCGCATACCTTCAACTGTCAGCCAGGCCGATGTCTCTTTGTCGTCCGTCTGGCAAGTGTATCGTCCTGCGTCTTCGAGCGTAATGCGAAAGATAACAAGACGAAACGTTCCATCGTCGTCGACCTGGAAGTTGTACTTGTGTCCGTGAAAGATCTCTAGATGATTCTTAAACCAGCGCAGCTTGGCGTTCGGATTGGAATACTTGCACGAAAACGTGATTTTGTTGTCCTTTTCGATGCATGTCGCGTCAGCCATCTCTTCAATCCACGAGTCCTATACACACAGGTTTTTACCGCGCGACGCTATGCTAGCGCGGTATATATATATAT
>Ga0209363_1001923_pt1 | contig 10492 bp, 6 predicted proteins | sample WorMetexBAHAMAS3_FD_187385 | JGI IMG/M metagenome (GOLD analysis project Ga0209363, IMG submission 187385) | Marine gutless worms symbiont microbial communities from Max Planck institute for Marine Microbiology, Germany - Inanidrilus exumae... | ecosystem: Host-associated > Annelida > Digestive... | reverse complement strand
GCCTACGACAGATAAAAGGCACCCGCCGCCGCCGTTGATATCAGTTAAGGCAGCGTCAGACGCCGTTATCTTCAGTCACGTTGTATGACGTTTGCTCACTACGCATAGCGGTATCGTATCGGTATCGGTTGAAAATGATGTACTTGGTCTAACACTAGTTGCAGCAAGTGTTATTGGATAAAATTCACTGAATTCATCTTGACAATTTCAGCATAGAGACCTGCCTGAAATCCATCAATTCCGGCGGGAAAAACTTAGGTTTTGGCGACAAACGGTTTTGGGAAAAAAACCTAGGTTTCGGCGGCGGTTTTGGTTACCGTAACAACACTAGAACTGACAGCTTAAGCCACATAGCTTCTGTCATGTTTGATGTGCTGTAGTGTCTCAACTGCTGTTTGTAGATCTGTCTGTCTGTCTGTCTGTCTGTCTGTCTCTGAACAGAATAACTCAAAACGTTATGGATAGATTTTCGTGAAATTTTAGGAATGAGTAGACTATGGCCTAGAGAATAGTTGACTAAATTTTGGTAGGTTAGGGTTCACACACCTGCTGTTTTCTAGCAATGACATTGTGCATGATGTATGCACTTTGTTGAATGCCCTCCAGTCTCATAACAACTGTTTCTACAAAACAACATTTTTGATGGTTTGTTGTATGTATGTGAATACAGAAGCAATCGTAGCTCAGTGATTAATGTTATGATTTGTCCCATCTCGTGCAATATGCACTGTCTGAGTAATGATAGTATTGGAGACCGGGTATCTTATCGAAGGTATATACCCGATCGCCTATGCTATGGCTTGGATGTAGCACACTTGGTTGAAAGGCCTGCATCAAAATTATCGCCCATCAGCCTCCTCAGACTAGTCCAAAATAAGCACAAGTTATTGTGTCCTCTGAATTTACTGTAATTCGACCCGGTCGCCTTGCTGAGCTCTTGTATGGAAGATAAGAAGGAAATTGTTAAAATGATTCTTGCTATGTTGTGTTCCATAACTGCTCTGTGATAGAACCTCATACAAGCAGTTCATACAAATGACTGTTGGTTTAGGTTTATGTCTTTGTGAGTTTTTGCATCTTTTTCTTAACAGTATGCTTCTGTTAATATTAGTTTTTTGTGTCTTTTTATATTTTATGTTTTTGTGTGTGTATTTTTGGCTATTGTGAGGTTTGTTGCCATTGTCAGTGTAATTGCTTTCCTGGAATGACTTGTCTCCAGAATGACATATTAAGTGTCGATTGGGAAATTAAATACTGGTCACTCAGTCACTCTGCCAGTTTGATTCCTGCTAAGAGTATATGAGTTGTGGGTTACATTTGGATGAGTATCTAGCAACAGTTGCTGTATTCCTCAAGTCCCCAGGCTTTTAGAAGCACATGATGTTGCATTGACTGTCTTGTAAACAGCGTAATCTCTTGCAGGTTGAATGACATTTCATGCCTGTGTGCGGAGCTGACCGCCTGCTGCAATGCTCTGAGTTCAGAGTGGCTTGGGGTGCTCAAGGCACTTTGTTGGTCGTCCAATCACAACTGTGGATTTATAGATGTTCTCACGCAGGTTGATGTATGTATTCACTGCATGTTGTCCTTGTACTGTCTGTGTCTCATTCAAATTGTATTACACATTACACTACTGCTTTTGTTCATTTGATGACCCTAGTTTTTTGGAGCTACTCTGGCTTAGGCAAGAGAAAACTTTAATGGAGCAGTTTATTTTGGGCCAGATGCAACTAACTGTGTCAGTGCACTGAAGGGACACGACATAATATGGATGTAAAAATTCTCCTAAAGTTTATACAGAAGTTAATAGTAATATGCATGTCAGAGATAGCAAGAATCATTCAGCGTATGGGCAGTCAGCCCACAGGTGACTTAAGTCATCCACCCGGCGGTGCCATTATTTTTCGCCAGGCCTGCAGGTTACCTTCCCATCTGCAGAGCATCACTGCCCTTTGGCTGGTACTCATTTTACCATCGTACGGAGGGTAGAAGGCAAAAGGCCACATCACTGTTTTGTCACCACTCGTGATGACAAATGCATTCGTCTGACAGATGCGCTGGGCAGGCATGTTCTGCAGCGATGGCAGGCGAACAGTTTGCAGTACACTATTGCATAAGTATGTTACAATGGGTTGGCACATGTCACCTCAAAAGTGCCCTATCCTGTGGGAATATCTAGATCTCTGTCTAATATATGGTTTCTTGGGCTCACATGGGTATGCCTGCCAAATGGCATCTCGATCGGTTCTGCCATTTTTGCACAGTTCACCTGTATGCCTGACACACACACACACAGACCACGCTACGTGCGACGTCTGTGCTGATTGGCCGCAGCTGTGCACTGCATGCAGGCGAGGCAGCCTAAAAAGGAATGGTTGGTTATGCAGCACATAGCCTATAGTTTGAATCAAACTGTTAAAAATCAGTTGTTGTGAGCTGTAATTTAACGTACTACAGGATGAGTGATGTATGTTAGGTGGACTTCAGCATCCATGATTCTATAGCAGTATTCACGGCAGTGCTGATTGCACGACACTGTTTCACTCTGGAAGATCTAGTCCGCGTTGTGGCTCTGCAGTCACTGCTTGCCGCTTGCCCATCAGGTAATTTAATACTCACTAAAACAGTTCATTGTTTGTTGAGAGCATTGATCTGCACTGAGTTTTACACCTAAATTCAATTTTCCACCTGTTTAACTGACTGAAGTATAAGATGAATTTGGCAGTATTTCAGTCTATAATGCACAAACAGATGTAGACATCTCGTAAGGATTAAATATTGATAACACACACACAGTTTTTTATTGTTTTTCTGGTTTTGCTGATGATTCCCCAACGATCTTCTATAAGGTGTTTGTATTGTCAAACCAACAACATCAAAGCTCTGAAGACAAAAGGACTAAACATTGATGATTGGATGGTGCTGGCCTTTGCTAATGACATCTGAGAGAGCCAATGTGAAGGCAACATTGCCCATTCCGTTAGGAGTTGAGTAGTGGATGAAGAAAGGATAAGCCAGGCCACTGGTTGGGTTCACTGTTTTGTTTTCTTTCAATGCTTTGACACTGATGGTTGGGTGACAAGAAGGAACTAAATTGTGTTGAAAGTGCCATGAAACTCTAACCAACCAACCATTTTAAAAAGTCAACTTAACTTCTTATGTACTTACGTGTTTTGGGGTCTTCGCAATTAACTATCAACTATAATTTCTAATGAAAGAAATCTTACACAAATTATACTTTCTCAATTAAATAACTTACCTAATTTCAGTTTACTTACTCAGTCTAAATCTACTATTATTGTTACATTTTTTCAGTTATCTTACTCCATGAATTAATACCTATTAAATTTTCTGCCCCATAAAAACTGCACCACATCCCAGAGATACTTTTCTGGAACAATTGGAGGAAGAAAACCAAGTGGACTGGACGTTCACGTGACACATGGTCGTTAAAACAGAAGTAGTTACGTAAGTAGGAGTGATGCATAGCATGATGGCAAACCGACAGTTTCAAAGCACTGGAGTCACAGAGATTAAATATTATTGATTACGATATTATACTTATTCATTAAATCTGATTACTGAAAAAAATTTCAAAGCAGCATTGTTGTTAAACTTTTGAATTCATAGCGGGTGCTGCTGCTGCTGCTGCTAGCGCCAGTACTGTTAATGATGGTGTGATGGTGTCAGAGGTGTGTGTGAACAGTTTGCTGTCATATTGTAGTTGGGTCTGGTGGAGATCCAGATGCTGAGACCGGTGCCCGTTTGACGTGTCATATGCTGCTCCGGCTGTTTCAAATGATGAACACGATGCCGACGTGCAGCTCTGATGCAAAGCGCAGCAGCGTCTTTGTCCGTTCGTCGTGTGACCGACATTTGTTGGAAGCTGCACACAAGCGCATCAACGTTGGCGCCGTGGTTGCTGTGCTAAAGGCAATTCTGATGCTTGGTATGCTTCTTGTTGCAGCTCTGTACATAGTATTCGTTGTTCTTTTGTTTTTATTTTTAGGTCGACTATCTTGAGTCGACCTAATAAAGTGGGTCTCAAATGTCCTTCCCTCCATCCGTTTGTCTGTATGTCCATCCGTCCACAAAATGTTTCTTTGATTTTAATGAAATGGCATGTAGGTAGAGAGGTCGATGAGTGATGCACTATGGTATGCAGTAGGACCCGATCCAAGGTCAAGGTCACGAGCCCTTGAAAGTTGGAAATCCTTCCATTTTCAAACGCTATTTCCTTCGCCATTTGCAATGGGAGCTGGCAACTGACCACTGATTCTCAATCTAGGGCACAATGTCTTAGTTCGATCCGGCTATTTTTTATATTTGTCCTAGTTTTTGTGTCACATGACTTTGAACTTGGCAGAAACGTCAGTTGTGAAGAGTCGACCGTCAATCCCACATTGGGCTGTCATGCATGCACTCACACTCATGCATGCATGTAAAGTGAAAGTTTGTACAGTACACAGGAGCAAAGATTAAGATTGGATGTCCTGCCTGACATTATGTTACGATAAAACTTAGTATTATGCTAATTGCAAATAGTCAAAACCGCTGAGGAAAACTGTAGCTAAAGTCTTCTTCTTAATCTGAATGCACTATTAGCTGCCGTGAGCAAGGGCATGCAAGCAGTAAGCGTTTGCTAACATACGTTGTCATGTATAGTGGTCATAAAATGGTTGTTATATGGTAATTATAAAGTTAAGTGTTCAGCAGAGTTGTAAAATTGTTCATTATGAAAATGTCCCAAATTGCTATATTGCCAGTGTGCAATATTGGCAAATACAAATCCCCAAATAAGTGACATTTAGATAAGAACTCAGATCTGCCAGGTTTTAGTCCATTGATGGCCTTTACAACCTGCTCCTTACCATTTACTTTTAAAAAACAACAATTTATAATTTATGTTTTTTGTGCCATATTCTGTGTTTAGGTGACAGTTCAAATGCCGACGTTAAGGAGCGCACAAGTCCGAGTAAGAAAGACTCTATGGATAACATAATGACCAAGCTTTTTAGTGGCTTGGATGATGACAGTGACCTGGGAATGAGGAACGTCAGCAGGTGAGATAGTTTTCAGAGATGAATTTTTTCCCGCTCTGCTCAGTCTTAACCTGGCTCAGTGCTTCATATGGACAAACTTTTGCACTGTCTTTGGCTTGATTGTGATTGTCATGCATGCCATTCTCATACCGGGTTTTTGGTGGATTGTGATAAAGTGTGTGAGCACTTGTTTGTAAGGAGTAGAATTGATAACTGATCAGACTGTGCTAATGCTAAACATTAGGAGGTTAGCATTTAAAGCATTGTGATTTACAATATACTAGTGCTCCACCCTCGCACATATGGCGCTTGGTTACATTCGTGCCTATGGCACTCGCTCGATCCGTTACGGTTGATGGCTGCTAGTTCCGAATGGCTCGGCGGAACTTGCCACCCATTTGCAGCAGCGTATATAGACAGCGCATGGAGCGCAAGCCTGCGGGTGCGAGCGTTGCTCACTAAACAGCCCAAGACCATCTGAAGGGTATAAGGATGTCACAAGCCAAATTTGGTCCAGATCCACTCAAAACTGTGGCCAGGCATAAGGAACAAAGAAGCTGACACACAAGCAGATTCAGTTTCATATGTATAAAATGTTGTCCTTATTGCAGAACATGCATACTTGAACAACTTGTATGCACCTTGTATGGGATTCACCATTCTGACTCTTGTTAATGTTTGTAATGTTTTTGAATTGTATGAAATCACCAAGGCATTGGCTTGAGAGCATTGCTGTGGCATTTGTAGCAGCTCGAGTCGGCTGAAAGGTCGGATGGACAGCACAGGGTTGAGTGAATATGCCAAGCATTGTCTGCGTGAAATATGTAGCCAAGAATGGGTTCGTGAGAAGTTTCTCAAAGAGCCAGAGCACCTGTTTACAGTAGACCTTCTGCTTGACAAAATGCTGTCAAATCGTCAGGTGATCAAATGAGACGATCGTGTTACATAGATCAGCTATTTACAATGCAGCTGTCAATTATTCAATACTAGAAATTGTATAGTTGATTATATAACAATATAACCAATATCACAAAAGCTAAACAACTCAGTATAAATACAACAAAAGAGTTATAGTCGTGAAAAAAAACATAAAATGTGAAAGTTACAAATAAGATTGCAGTTTAGTATAAAATGTTATCTATTATAAGTGGTTTTTACCATGTTGTGAGTGATACATTAGTAACACTGTAATTAGAATTGTTTCTCTTGCTTCTATAGACATTACTGTTCTATATAAAATGCTGATGAAAGAAACGTATTTTTGTTCATTGGTTTGACATCGTTTGACATTGTCAGTTGGGTGACAGTAAAGGTAGTTTGCTGTGATAAGCCTGTTGCATTTGTCTGTGTTGTTTGTTATTTGGGGGACCTGGTGCCGCATGAAGGAAGGCGAGCTAAACAGAAACTGAAGTGAAAGTAGAGATTTTTATCTGAAAGTATGACGTATATCTGTATTTATGAGTAGCAGTGTTTGTATACTGATTCGTGACATTATCAGTCACCTAGTTTTGTGCAATAGTCAGATACTCATTGCCACAACGTGCCTCTGATTTGCTTGTGATCTGAGGCATCATGTAAATTTGTTTTCGTCAGTTGATTGGTTGATGGTGTGATGGGATTGCAGGCTGAACAGCTGGTACAGATGATCTGCTATCCCGGCGGACTTCCCAGCATTCAGTTGGGTGACGATGATGACGACGACGAAGAGCCGAAACAGCGTTATCAGATTGCGCGGATTCTGCGCAGTGTGGATCAGTGGTCACAACGTGTATCATGGCTTGAACTCCAGCTGATGATTAAACAGGCACTGGCGACTGTGAGTTCTTCTGATTCATTTTTCTGTGGCACCTTGTTGAATTCTGTTCACACGTACACACCCACCCTTCTCCCCTTCAGAAGACAGTATCAGAGCTGCGATGATTGTCTGGGGGCTAGGTTGGAAAAATAATCAGAAATGTTCTGAGCTGTGTAGTGTACGAGTTGTGCACATTGATTCACACACACGCACACACACATGAACAGTTTTTAAATTTGCGTGTTGTTTTCGGTTTAGATTTCGTTTGTGTGTGTTAGTTCATGTTTAGTATTTTTCATGTTTAATTGAGTTAGCTTAGATCATTTTATTCATGTGTTGCTTGCTTTTATTGTTTTGGGTTTAGTTTCTTCAGTACCAAGCCAAGAGACTGGCTGCGAAGGACGTCTCCAGATTGTGTCGATTGGGATTTAAAACCTAATCTCTAGTTAACACACATACGTACCAATTTCCAAATGAAATTGGGTTGTCCAGTTGGTTTACTTTCTCCGCTTGTACTATGATAGTTTTCTGTGACAGATATGGCGCGTGTGCAGGCCGAACAGCTGCTGCATTCTATTAGATATGTTAAGCGTTTGCTGTGGTCAGTTTTTAGGTCAACCTAAATGTCCATTCATGCGTACGTACCTACGTATGTGCGTGCGCACGTTTGTACATTCGTCCGTCCTCAATAAGTTTCGATTTCAACGAAATTTGGCGTGCAGGTATAGGTCGACAAATGATGCACAATGGTATGCAGTATGACCCGATCCAAGGTCAAGGTCACAAGTTTTTTACAGTTGAAAATCCGGCTGTTTTCAGAAGCTATCTCTTCGGCCTTTTACAATGGGAGCTGGCAACTGACCACAGATTCTTAAACTAGGGCACAATATCTAAATTTGTTCAGGCCGGATTTTTGATAGTCGGCCCATTTTTGTGTCATGTGACTTTGAAGCTGGCACAACGTCACTTGTGAAGTGTCGACCGTCAGTCCCCATACGGGGCTAATTTCAGTGAAGTGGATAGACTGCCTCTTATAACAAGTGACATAAACTGTCAGGTGGCTTGAATGTGAGCATTGAAGCCAGTTCACTATATAAGGGCTGCACGTACAGTCACAGTCACCGTTAATGGCTGATACAGTATGTATTGGTTGTTGGTGTTGTTGACAGGAGATGTCTGCATTGCTGGACAACATTGCCAAGTCAACTATTGATGTGTTTCGGCAACATGCTACCATGAGGCAGGACTCCACTAGCGGCTCAGGCCACCATGCACGTCATAGGTCAGTGGATCACTTTATGTTTCGCTAAGACCAAGACCAAAGTCTTAGACTTTAGTCTAAGACCGAAAATCCAGTCTAAGATGTAATTAATGCAAAATATAAGACGACCGCTGTTTATCAACCCCAGCATACCTCGCCCGTGATATCAGATCGCGTCAAATTTCACGTCATCTTTGTTTCTCCGACACGACTTTACTGCACAAACCTATTACCAGAACTCACTTTGCTGACCATGCTTTCGGTTGTACTGCTCCTACAGTCTGGAATTCGCTTAGCAACGACGTTGTCTCTAGCACTTCACTTGCAGCATTTAAGTCTACCCTTAAGACATTTTTATTCCGTCAGACCTTTAGGCCTAGTCGGTTCTCACGACACGACCGTAATCTGTCTGTCAGCGCCTCTGGAGTTTTTGATATACTGGCGATATACAAGCTAGATTATTATTATTATTATTATTAAGTGAACTGCAAGCTTGAGACAGCAACACTTAGCATTTATTATTGTGAATGTCTATTTGGATGACATGATGCAGTGATGCCGGCAAGGACAGTGTCTGGTTGATTGCGCCATTGATTGCCAAGCTGTCGAGCATCGTTCAGGGTCGTATACTGAAACACGCTGGACAGGTTCTTGAGACGAGCAACAACTTTTGGACGGCCAAGAACACCAAAGAACGAGAACGCTGTCTACAGAAAAGGCACATTACATTATGTTGTTTTTTACCGGCCATTTTGTTGACTGCATTGAGCAGTTGGTCAGTTGTGTGTATGTGTGTGTTCGTGTCTGCACAGGTGATAACTTTGTAAAGGAATGACCATTGACCTATAGATATTTGACGTTGTCTAGATCGAGTTTGCAGGTCAAGGTCATAGGTTGGAGTTCAAGGTCACGGGATGTTTGATTGTCAAAGTGAAAGTGAAAGTCATAGAGCAGGGAAACCACAGCTGAAAAGCAGACCCGAATTGGAAACTGTAAATAATTTGTGCCAGCTGAAAATTCAGTTAGCTATAAATGTTGCTAAAGTGGTCATTGCGACCTCGAGTGTAGGCTGTGTAGTTTATTAATAGTGAAGTTTTTGAATGTTATTTTAATGCATGCCATGAATCTTAGTCCCTGTGAGCATTGCATTTGGTATGCGTCAATCTCTGTAGTTGTGGTTACAAGGTCATGAGCCCTTCAAAGTTGGAAATCTGGCCATTTTCAGAAGCTGTCTCCGCCGTTTACAATGGGAGCTGGCAACTGACCACGGATTCTTAAACTAGCTAGGGCACAATATCTAAATTTGATCGGGCCGGATTTTTCATATTTGGCTTAGTTTTTGTGTCACGTGACTTCGGAGTTGGCAGAAACATCAGTTCTGAAGAGTCGACCGTCAGTCCCGTACAGGGCTAATTTATTGGAATGTAATTTTTATATGTATGTGGAAAAGTGTATTACTCCATGAGCCACTGGTTGGAAAGTTGGACATGTTGGATGCTGATGTGGTTCTGCTACAGTACATCTTTACTGGGCAACCAGCCGTTCTTGTCGGTCGTATTGACATGCCTGCGTGGTCAGGATGATCAGCGCGAAGGTCTGTTGAAGTCTCTGCATGATCAGCTGGAGAAGTTTGTTACTAATGCCAAAGAGGTATGTAAGGTTTCATCATTGTAGTCCAGCTGCTTGTGCATCAGTGGTGTTTTTTGAGACTTACAAGTTCTTATTATAATCATTGTTCATTGTGATTTAGAAATGAAAATGTAGCAGTGAAAGCCTGTCATGTGTAAGTGGTGTAATGGAAACAGGTAGAATGCTGTATTACAGAATGTTAATACATCGAAAAAATTTTCGGAGTTATTTTTAGAGTGGCTTAACTAATTCACCTATTATACTGAAAATAACAGGCATTCTATATTTGAGTTTTGTTTGTTTTGTTTCAGCAACAGGATAGAGTTTTGACGACAGATGAAAAGCTACAGCATATGATGCAGGAAGCACTCTTGCTGAGGCTAAGCCTAGTAAGTTGTCGTTTATTGAGAAGATTTGTTTAAATTCATGTCAGGCTTAAGTGAATGTTGTGAATCTATATATAATAATCGGATTGTGAATTTTGCCATCGGCGTGGCTTACGTGGGCGGTCGGACAGGCGAGGGCCGGGTGCAGGCGGCGGGTGCGCACACACGACGGGTGCAGACCTGCTGTGGGCTGGGGTAGGGGGCCCCGGGCGGTGGCGGGCAAGCCAAAATCACGATGTCACGCCATGGGCATGGCTTACGGGGGCGGACAGACGGGCGGGCGGATAAAGCCATCCCACCGCAGAGCGGCGTGACGGCTTGTGACATTTAGTTTTACTTGCATATATTTTCGTGGTTCTGATGGAATAGATTATAACAG
>Ga0209363_1001922_pt1 | contig 10493 bp, 8 predicted proteins | sample WorMetexBAHAMAS3_FD_187385 | JGI IMG/M metagenome (GOLD analysis project Ga0209363, IMG submission 187385) | Marine gutless worms symbiont microbial communities from Max Planck institute for Marine Microbiology, Germany - Inanidrilus exumae... | ecosystem: Host-associated > Annelida > Digestive... | reverse complement strand
ATGAACTGATTATGGTGACGCTTAACATTGAAACGTCACACGACGCGTCTTATCGTAGTACTATGCAGCAATTGACAGGATTCAACTGACAGTGCACGCGTCGCGCGGTCCCTCTGTCAAAGGGGAGCTTCTTGTCTACTGCATTTCAGTCAGCGGCCTGTCATTTAATGTAAAACCTAGCACGTGTTTGAATTTGCCGATAAAATTTTGATATCTGCTGTTTTAAAGCGGCGGCTTTTACAACAAATTAAAAGAGAGATTGAAGGCAGTTTTTGTTTTTATATTTTTGCGGTTTTATCACGTAAAACAGTCAGCGTTGTGTGTGAGCTAGCAGAGTAAAGTTCATTGAGCCAAAATTGTCTTCATGCCATATTTCCCGGCGATCCTTCGAACCGATGCTGAGATATAGCGATTTAGCAGTTTTCAAAATGGCGGCAGCCGCCATCTTGAATTATGAAAAATCGAATTTTTCACTGCGATTACGGTTCATATGGTCAATATGCCTCACTGTGCCAAATTTGTTGACGATAGATAAAACCTGTTTCCAAGACATGACCATTTGTCGTTTTTACCGCGTCGCTACACCGGTATGGTACCGAAACGGCTTAACGTAGGATCATGCAAACAACACCGTATGATTGCCCAGGGACTCTAGTTTACAGATACCAAAGATTTCGGCCTAATTTCAACGAGATCACCCTCAAAGGGACGCCAAATAGAGGTGGGGTAGGTTACAATCGGCGATTTTCGACCAATATCTCGCCGTACCTCAGAAGCGGTGCAAGATAAGCACATATAGTTACTATATGGCACGCTAATAGGAACTCGTTACTACCCAAAACCACCCCATTTCCTTCACAAGCCGGCACTGTGAGAAAACGGCTGAACAGATTGAGCTCGTTTTGACACAAAGGCTTCCCGGCTTATCCTACACTGTATTGGAAGAGAATTCGGGTATCTCCAAATATAAAAGGTACTTCTATCTAGAACTTTCACCCAAACTCTTGACTTAGAAAATTTCGCAACTGCACGTCGATCGTCTCAGGTGCTATCAACTTAAGTGGACGGCCAATGTGATAAACTGGTGACACACTGACCGTCGACATCTGTGTACAGCATGGTGGGCTTGAGGTACCGCGTCGTGTGATCTGTCAGTGGCAGCGGAGACTTGTTTTTCAAGATGGCGGCTGTCCGCCATCTTGGATTTTTAAAAGTTCGGAGTTTCACTCTGCGTCTCCAATGAAGTTCAGTAAATACGTCAACAAATTTCCCGTTTTGTGGACGTGTTCCAAAAAAGATTTGGAACGTCGGCTCAAATTCGCACATAAGAAAGATGGGCGCCAGTGTATTGCTAGTCAATACGTTTGTGATTGTTTTGAACTTGATATCGCGGTATGGCAAAGAATATAAAAGCTTACGAGTCAGTTTTTTGGGCATTAAGTGCTACTATTATTTACAGTTTTGTGTTAAACATATAATGATATTTGAACTGCGCCTTTAGTAATCAATGTCACCTGCTCTAGCTACAGACGTTCTGCAGCAGCCAGTATATCACGCAACTGTTGATGTTAAACAATAGGCACAAAGATCCTTCTAGAGTGACCTATGTACTGGTAACCAGCTAACGCAAGTAGCAGCAGACGTATTGTTGCGGCATTGTTATCAAACATACCGAAGTTCGCTTTTCTTGCAGTGCTAAGACACGCCCTAATTTAGGTCGATCTTGTTTGTTTAACTCACTTCGATATCAAAGTGTAACAAAAACACAGATTAACAGACAGCAGGTAGGAGCGACGCCATAATTTTGAGAATAGGGATACAAAATTGCGATGGAAGTGAGAGAAACAGAAAAACTGTACCACACTTGGGATATTTGGGGGTTCAGCAGCAAAGAAAGTGAGTAATTCGGAACAGGTGTCTAACTGCGTTAAAACCATGGTCATATTTGCTGACTGATAATGATGTTGTATTATAGACTGTAAATGACAGTAAAGGCGTGGCGTGACAAACTTTTATTTGGCCTACTGATAATCGTGCACTATTAGACTTTAGCAATATGCAAATTAAAACTGCATTATTGACATTAATTTTGACATTAATTTTGAACTATTTGTTACTTGTTAAATGAATCCACTGGACAATAATTAACTCTTACATTCCAACATAACTCGGATATTCAGACGTATTGTGCCGATGTTTTAGTGTTACGATAAAAATGACGTGTACGCCCAACAAGAACCCAATTGACACTAAGTCTTGTAAATTTCAACTTTTTAAATCCAAGATGCTGATGGCCATTATTTAAAAATAAAAAGTCGCTCTTTGTCCGCAATGACTGAAATCCAACCGCGGTTGACAATTTTACTTTTTGAAATCGAAGACGGTGGTCGGCCGTTATTTTACAAACATTTAAAAACTTAAAAATCGCTGTTTCTCAGCTACGGTTCAAGCTGTTGCAATGAAATTTGTTAGGACGACGCGCAGGACAATTGTGTACCCAATCGGCACCTGAAAATTTAATTTTTTTAAAGATGGTGAACAGTTCAGGCTATCGCAACAAAAATTTGCAAGATAACACGTAGGCCCTGAACCCCATCAGCAGATTAAATTTTTAATTTACTTAAAATCTAAGAAGGCCGACGGATGTAATTTTGAAAGCGAACAAAACTCAACAGCCAGCACTCACAAGAGTGCAAAGACCCACCCGCACGCCGGCAATGTTTTTGTGACCGGTGAGCTTGACCTTTGATCACTGTATTCCAAAATAAATGGATTTCGAAGACTAATCGTGGAACATTTCTATCTCAAGTTTGGTGATCCTTGTGGCATCGGTTTTCGAGTAAACAAATTTTATAGTGGCCATAAATAGCAACGTTAGCGAGATATGTGCAGAAAAGCAGACAGACACACGGACAAACGGCAGTGAAAACCCTACTCCCGCGTGTGCCAAATAACCACACACACAACAAGTAGCAGGTAGCAGGTTGCTGGAACGGGCAATTAGACGACGCCATTCCCAGTGGAATGAGTGGATGCACTCGGACGACTACCTAGTGGACAGATTTAAACAGGTGCGACACAGCGCAGGCGATCAGCTGATCGGCCGAGTAGCGTAATAGACGAGTCATCGCCAGAAAACATGTCAACGCGGGTTGACCGACGTGCAATAAACACCGTACGGTCGATAGGTGACGACTTGTTCTTGATTGATTGAGTTAAAGGTTTCACGTCCTACTCGACACAGGTCATTTCAGAGACGTTCTTCCCAGCCAATCTCTTGGCTTGGTACTGAAGCAACTAAAACTAAACCCAACACAACAAAAGCAAGCAGCACAGGATTAAACTGATCTAAGCTAGGCCTAACATATAAATACGTATATAATGTTCAGCATAAACAAACATACAAAAACGACATCTAAACCCAAACCAACATGTCAATTATGTGTGTGCGTATCATTGTGCACAACTGTCACAGCAGAGAACAGTGATTATTTCCCTCCTAACCTCCAGACAATCATCACAGCTCTGATGCTGTCTAAGTTCGAACAGCAGGCTACCATTACAATCAGTTACCTCACGACGAAAGCTCCAAGAAGATATAAAAATCATACGCCAAAAACCTACTAGAAACCGGATAAAAACTGCAAAAAGCACGAGACTGCAGCGTAATGAGACGCAAACAAAAGTTACGGGTTGCAGTGTATGCTGTGAGTGATGAAACGCATGACAGAAAACTTATTTACTAAATAACTACACGAAACGGCAAAGATAGCAATGACGAATATTAACATTAGTAAGTTGGTGGAGCAGTAGTAATGGCAATGCTCGACAACACAAGCAATCACAGAATACAGACAGAACGAAGACAACACCAGTGCACACTGCACAAATTCACATTAGAACATATTAAACCAACCCAGTGAATTCTAAAGTTTTTTATAAACTGTGCAATATAATGGCGATATAATGTGCCATTAAGCTTACCGTACCGGAAGCGAGTCCCCATGCGGCGGTATCCGGATTGTGGAAGACGATTGCGAAGACGATAGCGACAGAAAGACCGACAAGCAGTCCTGTTACTGCCAGCACGTAGCGACAATTCAGCTGTGCGTCTGTTGGAGGATTCATTGTCAATAGATCGGCCTTCGTCCTGTCGCCTGTACACCCGTGTATACACCGGTGTTCCGCGCACTATGTCGTACGTTTTTACCCCACTTGAAGAGCTTCAGCAGCCTGTACCAATGTGACACGTCGGGCTATTTCCTGTATTGTTGGATACGGACCTTTCGGGCTAAACTGCAGTTGAGAGTGCGGATCGGGACTCATAGTCATCGGAAATACAACTAGAAGAAATCAGCTCTCACAAGAGTGCAAAGACCCACGCCCACATTATTTTTGCCGCTGGTTGCGTCTAGCAGATAGCGGGTATGCAACGGTCTGGCGTCCGTCTGTCCATCTCTCTGTTTGTCCCATGGCTGCGAAAAACTCCACGCACGGAAATGGAAATATACAGTAATTACACACTTGGTTATCATTGTATTGCAGTCATGGATGGCATTGTTTTTGTTTTAACACGCTTGTACCAGTGGCATCGTGCTACAGATGCCCGGGGGAGGGCAATTTTTTAAAGTTTTATAACTTTCTTCATAACTTTTTCGTAACTTTTGTATTGTATTTTACATAAAGCGTGAACTTCATTCTTCTGAGTCCTAAGTCCTAACTGTGTTTGCCTGACTCAAACAGCGCTCTGCGTCTGCGTTTTCTGTCGGCTTTATTTTGTGTTCAATTTTTGTTACTTGCTGATTGCTTGTCGTGGCGTTTTTGTTTTGACACCGGGCTCCCGGCCCTAAATTTATTTTTAGCACGACGCAAGTGGCTTGTACAACGGATTATTATACACATCCACGAACTTTTGCAGCTTTCTCAATATTCAATAACGTCTCCGTTACTGTATATCCCCTCACGGCTGACACTAATCATGGCCTATAGTCGAAATTCTGAAGTGTGCGTATTGTGGATAGCGTATCGGCGCAACAGTGATGGCATCGAATGTGATAAACACGCAAAGGTAAAGAACAGTCGCACACCTGTTGGTATGGCCGTCACACGCCACTGATCATCATACCGACAACGAACTGTATAGAAGTTCGTGCTGAAAACCATAAAAGTTAATTTTGGGACCATCAGAAAACAGCCGCTTGCATAGTACACAACATACCTTACGACCATAATAGCCATGGTCCTTTATTTTCGGTACCGCATTGACGGTCCTGCGTTTTCTTTTCCTATATTTTCCGGTCCTGACATTTGGTCGTGATCTTTTCGGTCCTGTATTTGTGGTCCTGCATTTTAATCGTTCCCAATATAGCATCAAGTCTGTCAACCGCTTTGACTCCGATATTTGATAACCAGCAATTTTCCTGATCAGCACAGTTCTCGTATGCATTTCATTGTAAATACGGGGTAAAAACGGTCTTCACGCGTTCGGCAACAACTCCGCTGAAAGTGAACTGATTTGGATGAAATCTGGAACAGTGTAAGCCAAATGTGGGGGCTGGCCCTGACAGATTTTGGGCGCGATCCGCGCAGTAGCGACAGTTTGAGAGGGATCGTTTAAAAATGCAAAAATTGTTAACAAAATATCCAGGTCTTGTTAAGTCAGGCTGTTACAACGTCGCAATGATTACAAATGCCGAAAACTCACGGCTAATAGGTCCCCCTACGGAATATCTACTTTCCATTTTTACAGTTAGAATCACTTCAGAGTCTTTCCCCTGGGATGTACGCTGCGTACCAGAAATGAATTTACCCACATTTTCGGCAACGTCCGTTGTCTGATATTGTCCAATAGTTCGCTGCAGTGCTGGTGCGGCCCAGAGCAGGCCCATAACAGGCCCAGAGCCTGTCTATATCTATATCTATATATGGCTCTGTTGCGGCCTAGTGAGCGATATATTGAAGAAAAGCAGACTGGATTAAAAACTTAAAGTAAGTAACACGGCAGATAACGCTGGCATCACTCAGTCGCAGGCACGTGACACTAGGTATCGTCAAATGCAGGAGCTAAACAGTTTGCGTGTCAGTAAATAAGTAAACAGTTGTGTCACCTGTCGAGTACGCTGGTGGTAAATGCTCTCTTCGAGCCAATATTGCGATGTGTCTCCAGATACACTGCAACCCGTCTTGTTCATTATGTTTCCTTATATTTAATGGTATTGGCCTTTATAAAAAAAATTTAATTATTAAAATTTTGTGAAAATAGGCTACATTATATAAAGCGGAACAAAGCTCTACTCCAAGAATAATAGTTTGTCGTTACGCGATATGGCGTCGTAAAGAAGGAACAGTACTGTTCAGAGTGCAGTATCGAGTCCACTCTATAATGTGACGCAGTTAATTGCTGAGTTATGATGTCCTTCAGGTTTTCATCGCGCAGCAGACGTGAATGGCACGTCGAGAAACTCAACAGACTATGTTACGGGACAGCTGCGTATTTATAATGCTAGAAATGTTTAAATTTTAAAATTAAAATGTAGTTAATTGTACGTGATTATTCAGTATGAATTTGTAAGCTTTTTAGCTAATATTTTCTCGAACTTTCCGATGGGGCAGACGCAAGGACTTCCGGCCGTCGACAGCAATCGAACGTGTGCGAGCGAACGCGGGGACGGTCTCAAAAATCATTGAAGGCGTGCTAGGGCCGTCGACGTCGTGCACACGCTAGATTTTTGAGACCGTCATTCGCACACGTTCGATCGCGGTCGGCCCTGCCCATTACCGCTGCACGCAGTGAGAACGCTACTTTTGGGTCGACACAGACAATGATACAGTGACATCGACGGTCGGAGTTGGAAAGTCAGCGGCAGCACGAAGGAGGGCCACCTAGCCTATACACGGCGTTGTCGCTGACGTTCGACTCTTTCGCTCGTTAATGCTGACCGCGAGAACTCAAGTAATCAAGTCGCTCACTCATCTATCGTGAGAGGATCGTCACGAGCCAGCAGTATTGAACACGCTTCCACATAGAACGCACATAGCGACTGGTGCTCTTCGCAAAAAAGCCCGCTTGGCGTCGGAAATAATTAACCGATAATTCGCGGTGAGCACGACTGTCAGGCCGGTGAAAACGACACCGGCGTGGTGTCAACGACTCGCCAACGTGCAGGAAAACAGGGGATGTAGGCTGCGATCAAGCGGCCGGCCTGGAGTCGACCTCAGTTCCACCTTATCCAGTCAGCATCCTCCCACCCGTGATCCGGCGTATAAAGCCCAATCACGGTTACCAGCGGTGATCGTATACAGCGCGTGGTTCACACAATTCTATCGTCATATGGTGTAGTAGTGATCGTTGACGGAGAGATGAGTTCATCAACAACAGATCGTGTCAGTAGGCCGAGTTCTGCCGTCGTCCTGCAGGCAGCCGCTTCGACCAGCTCGACGACGGCCGGCGATGACTGGACGACGTCGACCGTGGCTGATGGCGTCGACCGCCCGGCCGTAGGCTCGACCCGCACCGAGGCGTCTCGCCGGAAGCGCGAGCCGCTGCTGGGACTGATCGTGGCGGCACTGAGGGAGGCGGGACGTCGAGGACTCGTGCTGTCGTCCATCTACCGATACGTGACGGAGCACAGTCGCGACTACTGCGAGATCGACGGCGGCGGCGGAACGACAAGCACGGCGTGGCGCAAGAACGTCCGTCACATCCTGTCGGTGAGGAACTTCTTCGTCAAGACTGCGGAACAGAATCCAGACGGACGAGGCAGGTTCTGGCGTCTGGATGAAGGCAAGTACGCCGAGTTCGTTGCCGAGCGTAATCAACCAGCAGAGACGCGCGACAGACGACAAGTAAGTAACGCAGTTGTCATTCTACACCGTGGCCCATAAAAATATTAAAAACGACCCACTTTATTTTTGGCTATAACTCCCACACGTCTTGGTGGATTTTGTACACTTATATACCAATTGAAACAGGAAAGAATGTTCTAGAATGATTTTAATCATTTAACGGCTTGCCTCACACTGCTATGTTCACTTCATCGAATTACTTCGTGCGTAGTAATAATACGATGAAATGAAATATGTTGAGTTCTGAAGATAAAATTTTGGTCCACACATTCGTAATCTAAAAGATATTTCTGCCCGAAGACTCATCAAGGAATTCCGTAACGAAAATTGAAAAAGAGAAACTTTGGATGACTTCTTGTGAAAGTTGCGCACAAACAGTTCGATCGAACGCACTGCAGGAAGTGATCGGCCACGGTCATCCCGAACTGAAGATAAAATTTCCGCAATTGAAGACACAGTTAAGGACCTGTGAAGTTGTAGATTATATAATAATTCTGTAGACCGTTTATCTCTGTTTCCGTTGGTCCAAAAATGCAACATCAAGCAAAATGCGGAATTATAATTAAAAATAGTGCATGTTTTATGGACGACTAACCACGGTGTACAGTGTAGAGATGATGATAATGATGATGATGATTATGAGGAGGAGGAGGAAGAGAAGGAGGATTGATAACATGTTAAACATTTTACCCGCCAGAGTTTCTGAAATTTAGTAGTCTGGACTACAAAATTTCAGAAACTGTTTAAGACGTGAACGATGACTGCAGGACACGCTGAAAATTCAAGACCTGAAAACGAATTCATGAAAAACGTTTAAGCTAGAAAATCGTAATTTAAAAGCGGTGTGGTCAGGATCACGGTTGAGCCATGACTCATTTTTTAATTTTGACACTCAAAATCATATCTCCGGGACGACTAAAGCGACAGTCGCCAAATTTTGTATGCAGGTAGAATATATCAATGCTTGATGGCTTTCGATATCAGACTACTCCCTAATGGGCGTGGTCAGAGTCACGTGACTCGTTTTCTTATTTTGCCCCAATCATAATTATCTTTGGAATTGATGAAGTTACGCACTTCAAATTTCGTGTGCTGATTGATACATATGTGTACTAGTGCACGCATGATATATTACCCCAAAAGGGATGTGTGATGTGTCACGTGGCCTCCTTAAATTTTGGGAAACAACTGATAATATCTCGTTAATGGTGCAAGATAGAGAATTGCAATGGAAGAATAATAAGAAATCGTATGCGGCATATCGAATGGCACCACTGCCTATGCCCCATAAATGACCTTAAAAATTACTTTTGTTGTTTGAAACCTTTCGAACTCCCATACCTCGTAAAACATAGCGCGAATTTTCTAACGTAACTCGCCGCTTTGAAATCGTAATTTAATGGGCAATTTTAGTTCCTCAGCAACTAAATATGAGATAGACATGTTATTAAAATCGGTAGATGCGAAAAGTCAAGGCTTTGTAGGCCTATGGGCCTATATAAATGAGAATGGGCTTTATCAGCGTTTATAGCTACTAATTATTATTCTCGGTAGTGGTCTAATTCATCGTCTTTGACTGGCTTAGCCGTGTTATTCATTGATGCTATTCATTTAGCGCCATAAATTGTTCACGCCAAACTTGATTACTCTAAATTTCTTCACTGCAAGCTCCCTCAGGCTCGAATAAGCGGTCTCCACCAACATATTTAGAACTCTCTTGCTCGTGCTGTCGTTAAAGCTCCTAAATCTTGTCATATCACTTTTATTCTACGCTCTGCCAACTGGATCAGAATCACTGAACGCATCGAATACAAGCTTTTCTCACTTGCTAACAAAATACTCTCAGCCATCAAACCTCCATATATCTCTATAATCCTACTCTTATCTCTATTTAGCGTCCTCGCAGCACTCGCTCTTCATCTATTATCATTTTTTCTCGGCCACCAACATCATCCTCGCTAAGAATAACTGATTGCTCTTTTTGTTTGCTTCATCTTGTCTCTGGAATCAACTCCCTGTGTATACCTGCGTCAACATCGTATCAGTTTCGTCAGTTTCTCTATTCCTTACTCAACTATTCCTTCGTTCATCACCTCTTCCTCGTTTGACTTACCACTCTCCTCGTCCGTAATTCCCTTACTTTTGACTCCTGGCTTAAAATCTGTTTCAGATATATTTCCCACCGTAGATTTAGGCTACTTCTTCCTTCCGGACGCCTCTACGGACTATTACCCGGACCGTTTCTTCTGAACAACCCGGTTTTGTTCAAAGATTTTCCCCGTATTTTTTCCGTTGTTGTCTCCGTGCGCTAAATTAAGCTGGCTGTTCGAGTCTTCGTCAGCTATTGAGTGCATGTAAATGTATCGTTTCTTGTCGTGTCGTATCGTATCGCACACTCCTGCATTATGCTCACTTCACTAGCTCAAGCTAACTGATCGCATCGAATACAAGCTCCTGTCACTCAAGTACATCCTGCACAACCAGTCAACCACCCAAAGTAAAGTAAAGTAAAGTAAAGTAAACGTCGATTTGTATAGCGCATCGTCGTAACTACCTCTAATGCGCTCAGACATGGATCACACAGTTTTACCTGCAAATTACACCATGCCTGCCTTTACTCCCCAGCCGCAGAACATCACCGCCCTTTG
>Ga0209363_1001921_pt1 | contig 10495 bp, 7 predicted proteins | sample WorMetexBAHAMAS3_FD_187385 | JGI IMG/M metagenome (GOLD analysis project Ga0209363, IMG submission 187385) | Marine gutless worms symbiont microbial communities from Max Planck institute for Marine Microbiology, Germany - Inanidrilus exumae... | ecosystem: Host-associated > Annelida > Digestive... | reverse complement strand
CCCCCATCGGTGCAACGTGTCACCCCTGCGGGGCGAAAATCCTCAAAATCGGCCTCTGAGTAAATTAAATAACCGGCACTTTGCGCTGCGCGCAATGCTGCCGGTTAATAAGCAAATGTCATGTCAAGGTTCGTGCAAGAACACTTATACTGACTGACGTGGTATTCTAATACATGCGAATGTCGGACATAATTTTCAACATTGCACATATCAATATCTAATGAAACTAGGAATTTAAACCAATCTTAAAACACAGTCAATCACGGCATAATATAAAACTACTAAGATCAGTAAGTTCGTTCTAGCGACCGCTTGGAGTTGTTTAGACAAGAAAAGTCATCCTGCTGAGCCGGCAAACTGTTCCATCAACAACGCACAACTCGGTGGCAGAAAAAGTATTTACGTACATCTAGGCGTGACTGTGGCACAAATAGTTTAAAGCTGTGTCCGCGTGTGGCAGTACTAGCATTACATACTCTGAACTAGAATGTTGGCAATTAACGTGTCAATTCCCAACCTGAAGATCGCCCGTCTTGTGCAGTTCTGACCGTGACAATTCGATGTATGAACAACAAACATGAATGCTCACACTTTGCTTACTGAATAGGAACACCGGCTGTCAATGCTGCTCAGTCAGGTGTTTATCCGTTAGTGAACGCCATCTTGGATTTTCAAAAGTTTTTTTTAAACTGTCGGTTCGGTTCGGAAGCCCAATATGCATCATCGTACCACATTTCGTGAAGATCAGTCGAACCGTTCCGGAGATATGGCCGATTTTCGATTTTTAGGATGGCGGAAAAAAGCTTTTTTACTTTTAGACGCCCATTGGAAGCGGCAAATTTGCACTTATTCTCCTTGTATTGCAGGCTCAGTAAATCGCTTAAATTTTTAATCCAACACTGACAGTGGGGGACACTGGGGGACTAGACCAGAGCGCGGACATTACGGAATATATTGTCCACGATAGGTCACGAACTCAAAACAGACAGTAAATAATAGTTGCTGACTGCAGTGCCTGTACACAGTAACCCTGTCCCTGTGTACCCACTGGTCTGACAACTTAAACGTGTTGTCAGCAGCATTCATGCACCAACTGATCCTCACAAAAAGTGCGGGGTCCACATCCACATGTGGACCCCGCACCTGAAAAGTGGGGGATCAACTGACCCCCTTGATGTATGTATGTGACTGGCCTGTAGACAGTGAGAACTGAGAAAGATGACCTGTTGCTGATGGTGGTGGACGGTGACGATGGTGTGTTTGTACCGAATATTCAACTATATATATCTGTGGTTTGTACTAGGGTGAAGTGATGACGTCAGGCGCAGTGTCTATAGACCGTGAGACCGTCTCACAGTACACGCTGACGGTCATCGCCTGCCAACATGCTGCTGATGCGGGTGACAGCTGGTCGTCGTGTGCTACTAACGTCTCTCTGTCGCTGTCAATCAAAGTGTTCGACGTCAATGATAATTCTCCGCAGTTTGACGCGCCTTTCTATTCCATCACGCTCGTTTCAGACGCGCCTCGTGGATCTCGCGTGATTCAACTGACCGCTGTGGACAGAGACGAGCCAGGTCACAACTCGCTCATTACCTACCACCTTGACAGCCACCTGTTCACCGTGGACGCACTGACCGGCTGGGTTACAGTGATTGACAGTTTGACTGACGTGGGTGAAGGTGTGCTGACGTTGTGGGTGGTCGCTGAGGATCACGGCTCACCTGTACGTTCTAGCAGGACCAGTGTACACGTCAACGTATTGAGTCAACGACGACGACCTGTTATCACGGCACCTCAACACAACGCCACCGTGCTAGTCGGACAGGTAAACACACACACACACACACACACACACACACTGCAGGTGCGCCCGTGACATCACAGGTCGTCGGCTGTCAGTTCTATCACTAGCAGTAGCAGTTCGACTTCGACATAGGCGTTGAGTTGAGTACATCTTTGACAAGTTCACCAAGCACCGCTGTTCTCTCATTTGCCTGTTAGCGTGTTGTACCTGAATTTTCAGTTTGAATTTAGAAAGATTCCCAAAATTTCTGAAGTTACTCTGCGTCCAGCCTGGTTAGTACTGGGATGGGTGACCGTATTCAGGCGGGCATACCACCTCGGTATGTAGCAGTCACCCAGGCCAACTCAGCCTTCTACCCTTAGTGGGAGGGAAATGAGTACCGGCCAAGACGCGGTGTTGCTCCGCGGCTGGGAGTAAAGGCAGGATGGTTCATTCTACTTGTGAATAAAGGTAAAAGGTAAAGGTAAAGGTCGGATTCTTCCGTAGCGCTACTTACGTGGCGATGCCGCGACCAGCCGCGCTGTACAATCACAGGAAGTGGCAGTTGATTGGCAAGAGCCAATTGTGCGGGAACGCAATGCTGCAGCTACAACACACACCACCGCCCCAATCAACCACACCAGGCCTTCACCCCGTAAGCATTCACCAGACGGCGCCGCCCGTGCGAGGAAGCAAACATCCGATTGCAACTTACTACTCAGTTTATCGACCTTGAAAGTGAATTGGCAGGTAAAGGCTGTGTGATTGATCGCTCGTTAACACGTGCCATCCTGAGCGCCTTAGAGATGAGTATCGCACTCACTATAAGGCGCTATACAAAATGTCCCGTTTACTTTATTTTACTTACTTAGTAAATAAAATTATGAAAAATATTTAAGACTGAAACTGTACCTGGTTTAGGAAGGCCACGACGGTCAGACTGTGCTCACGGTGTAACGTCATATCACCATCCTAATGGCCATAGTCAATAGAAAAAGGTATTCCCAAATGACGCCAAGTTTTGCGGTGCAATTAATAGTTTGCTGTATTTTGGAGTTTAGCATAACGCAATTAACGATGCTTCTAATCTTGTAAATTGTAATGTATGATATGTTGTAGGCCTATGAATAATGAAATACATGCATTTTCTGTACCAGTGTAGTTGAAAGTGAAGTGAGCAGGTGCTGCCACCTAGCGAGTTGAAATGTGTTACAGGACGTGTCGGTGGGGTCGTTCGTCATGTGGGTTCAAGTTGCTGTTACTGACCCCAACAGCACTGTCCAGTACAGGCTGGTGACGTCATCGTCGGTGACGCCGGGTTTTTCCATTGATCATGACTCGGGCGTTGTCAATACGGCAACTGTATTGGATTCGTCTACAACGTACTCTGTAAGTTTACAACATTACCTTACATTAGTCGTTATCAGTCTTGTGAATACTAAACGTTGTTGCTATTAGGCTACAACGCCGTACGGTCCGCACCACCCGTGAATGTGTTCTTTTCACATACAATATTAGCCTATCGCGCTCCACGCGCTCTCTCTCTCCTCCCCTTTTCTTTATTCCCTTCTTCCTCTCCCTTCTCATAGTACTATCTGCCAGCGTGCGGACGTCACGTAGGCCTACTGTGTGGTAGACAACCACCCATCCGACACCCGAGCGGTGGCGGGGCAGGTCTGGTACCGTGTCGGGATGTCCCCCGGATGCTTCTTTTAGGTTTTACCTAAGAGTCCGTGTTTACATCAAGGGCGGAAACCTGCAGTTAATGTTGGGGGACAAAATCGGCGCGAAGCGCCGAAAATTTATTTTGGTTCCTCCCAAATCCTGAATTTTTTTTGGGGGGGGGGACGCTGCAACAATCTACCTTGCTCACAGAGTCAAAATCGAAGTTCAAATAATGATCAGTAATTAGGCCTAATATACTTTCTGAGTATCTTAATTTGTTGTAAAACCAAATTCAGCCATTGCCATACTGCTGCAGCTAGTATACTCATTTCCAAATATAGACAGTCGTGTCTCATTTCTGGACACAAAAATGTCAGTGAGTTTCTTCCCATCAACGCGATCAAGAAGGTTCTGGTGAACATGGCATATTGCCACAGTATTGAGCCTGGTTTGTGTAATTCCACCGTGTGGGGCACATAGGTCGGATCTGCAGTCTGCCTTTCCTACGCCTATGTCTGACTCACAAATCTTAGCAAATGCAGTTCGACATTTCAACGACAGTGAAAACAGGTTGCCCAGCTCCTGCAATGACGACATTGCATCACAGACTGGGACCGCTGTCACTCTCCAGTGCATCGTGTCTGCCCGACTAACGTGACACTATGTATGTATTTCACCATACGCCAATGCGTGACCAACTTGATGATTTATGTGTTCTCTGATAACCTCTTAGTTCTCATTGTACTTGCAGTTGAACTGGCGATGATTTATGGGTGTCAACCCCACTGACTTCTCAAATTGTTGGGGGGATATCAGTAGCTATATCCCCCTACCGTAAAAGTTGGTGGGGACGGTCCCCCGCTATCCCCCCTTAGGTTTCCGCCCATGGTTTACATGTATCTGTCTGTGTGTTGGACACACGGGTAACCTGTGCAAAAACAACTGATCGGATCGAGATGCCGTTTGGGGGCTGACTTACGTGGGACCAAGGAACAGTTTATTATACGGTGTCGAGATCCCTACGGGAAGGGGCAATTTTGGGGGTTGTCCAGCCCAGCGAAAAGCATTGGGAGTCTGCTACGGTGTGTGCAGCAATCCTCAATAACGGCAAGACATCAAGACTCCTGCAGCCGACTGCAATGCTCCGACTGGTCTATCTCACATTACGTTTTCCCTCGTGAAAAATCCGCCCCCTACGATGTGGCCTTTTTCAGAATTATTTGACCACTTGCTGTTATTATTAGGCGGCATTGCAACAAGCGATAGCACCCTGCTGCTACACACGGAGTAGCGTGGTCAGTCTGTCTGTCTGTCTGACTGTGTGTGTGTGGGTGGGTTGCATTCGTGAGCCCTACGAAAGGGCTGAACCGATTGAGATGCCATTTGGGTTTCTGACTAGGGTGCGCCCAGGAAACCAGTACTAGATGGGTCCAGATCCCCCAAGGCGAATGGGCAATTTTAAATTGAAAAATTGGCGGCCCATTGTAAAGTATAAGGACACTCTACCGTGAGCTGTGCAAAAACGGCTGAACCGATCGCTGTGGCGTTTGAGCTGAAGTGTTGTGAGATGGAGCTTTGCTGTTAAGACAGCGGTACATCGGAACCGTATCCACTCTTGGACTTGATCGCGTGATGTGTTGAGAACACAGTGAGTCAGGCTGCAGCGTTGAGGATGGACTGAAGTCTGTCCAGGAGATGACCAGTGCTGACCACAGAGTTCGTCAAAACACTGAACGCTTTGTATACGTGTGTAGACAGCTGTGATGGCGAGGGATGCGTTGTGATGGTGTACAGGTGACAGTTGAGGTGTTCTCGGTGAAAGACAGCGAGTGGTTGAGTGCGAGAAGAACGTTCTACGTTGAGACGAGACGGGACAATGACACCGCTTACTTCAACGACTACATACAGCCCTACCAACTGACCGTCTCTGACGGCGCACTCGCTCCAGTACAACTGACCACCTTGACTGCTGCAATGCTCTCACCGACACCAACCGACATCTGCTATTACATCGTCGGTCTGTCATCAACGGCACACCCTCACCGGGGAAGGGTTAGGGTTAGGGTTAACCCTAACCCTCACCGGGGAAGGGGGCTGTACCACTTTACAGTTCGAACCGATAAATTAAAATGGGACATGAAAACGACATCTGTGAGCCGGTAGCATTCAGAGACGTGACGCGTGGAAATAGGATGACATAGATCGAGAGCTAGTGAATTTATTTACACAACACTGAATTTGGCTCACCGAAAGTACGTCGTCTTGACGGAACACCTGTGAACACCTCGGGACACCTGGAGACCGCTGTGGTGGCTGGTCGCATCCACCAGTGTTGTCTGTACGCAGTAGTTTGGGATGTAGCCAGAGTCAGTCAAAACGTAAATCGTTGTTTTGATTGACTTGTTACGTGAAGTTGAAGTAACACTCAGTCCTAGTTGTTAATGTTTTAATGCTACAGTGACTTCTCTTTGCGGCATTTACAGATACACCGTGTTCTGAATAGACTGTGTGTGTATTATCGGTGACAGCCACACGCAGTGATGGCTGAGTGACACACGCGCACTGTCTTCTACAGTTCATCTGTCACTGCTTACTCATATATCTCCCCACTTTACGAGAATTTTAAACGTGCATTTAGCAATATTTCAGTTAATAATTATTTAAATATTTTTTACGGTGGTCCATGACACTGTGGTCTTCAGTAAGGAACGCGTGATGTCACCTACTACAGTTAGTTTCTGTTTGTGAATGAGTATGTCTGTTCGTCCTGTCTGTCTGTTGGTGGCGCTGTCTATCAGTCTGTCTCGTGTTTTTCCGTTTCTTTTCACTTGCAATTGTTCATCTGGTTCATCACCGACTTGTCGTTGAGCTGGTCCTGCTGCTGCTGCTGCTGCTGATGATGATGATAATGGTGTAGGTGCAAGTTCTCTCATGTACCTGTCGTGGTTTGACGTGAACAAGACCTCTGGTCAGCTGCATCTTTCACGTACTGACCAATTGTCCAGTCTGCTGCCGAGTGCGTCTGTGGAGCTGGTGATCAAAGCGACTGATGACTGCTCGTCTGGCTACTGGGAAATGACCGCTCACCGACGTCACGTGACCTCGACTGCACACGACGCCAGTCTGCTATTGGTCCGTGTGACGGTCGTCATGGCAACGCGGTTTACGACGACGTCATTGTATGCTGCGGTCGTGCCAGAAACACAAGCCGGACATGACGTCATCAGACTGTCGGTAAATTGACCTTGACCACTAGTGGCCAGTACTGACCACTAGGTACTAGGTAGGACCCTCAGTGTCAGCAGCACTGTGATGAGCGTTGAAGACTGTTCTGTATGACGTGCTTACTTACTTAGTTAGCTGCTCGTGAGTTGACTGGTGATGAATCGACTTGCGACAGTTAACTATCAAACGCTTTAGCTCGATCCATCTCAGAGTTCAGTGTTTAATCCGTCTTTACTGCTGCTGTGTGATGATGATTGACAGGATCACGTGACGCAGGCTCGGCCAGGTGCCCTGCGCTACAAGGTGCTGCGGCCATTTCATCTGAGTGACGGGTCGTTGTTGCCCGGTGACGTGTTCGTCGTGGGTGGTCTGGACGGCGTCGTACGCAGTAACATGTTGCTACGTGACAGTTGGACTGGTCTGTCATTTCACTTCACCGTCACGGTGACCTTGGACGATCACGTCACTCGACCACACGCCGCCAATCTCACGGTATGACGTCACACCAGTGTTGCCATGGTGACGCAGGTGCGTTATGTTGTGATTGACAGAACAGTGACGTCATACACCTGGTGTTACGCAATAGACACTTGTCTCTACTAACTAGGAACTGTATACAGTTCCTAGTTAGTAACTTGTAAGCAACGACTCAGTCGCCGTAGAACCGGAAGGAAAGCCATACCGACCCACCCCTTCACCCCTAACCCTAACCCTAACCCATACCGACCCATGCACCCCATTCACCGTTCCGCGGTGTGAAACTTGCTAGCCAACGATGAACGTGTGAGACGCTGCATGTCACCGTGAATGGAATGCTGTACTACCAAGCCGTGCACGGTCTGTAAACACATCTGTAAACCTTTGCCATCCAGTAGTATCGAAATCGTTTCTGAGCTCAGAAAGTTTAATGGCAGTCTCGTGTTCACCATTGAATAACGTGACTACTCGCCACCCCTAAATTGTCGTGCGTGGTGTACAATTTCAGCTTGCCCGGTATTATACAAAATACTGTCACCCATGCGGGGCGAAAACCGCCCAAAACTGTGACTTTACCATACCAAATTTTTAAGTTTTGGGGGCACCTAAGTGATTCCTATGGGTATGTTTTATGCACTCTTGTAACGTCCGCCATTGGACAAGCCGAATGATGATAATGTGCCCACCGCCTTCGCTAATCAGCGCCAAATTTGTCACGGGAGTGGGACAGCCCAGAGGTGTACTGTGCTTTGCCTTATTTCACCGTAATCTGCATATAATGTCCGTGTGGCTCCTAGGCGGCCAGAAACCGAAAATTTAACCAATTTTGCAATTCCCGAGGGACTCCGCTAGTCGCACTCCTTGGTTCATCAGAGCCAAACTTCACAAGAGCGTCAGGTCTACGTGCATGCAGCCTGATGCAGGCCGTGCTCATATATCATAGTGATAAACAACCCTGTACGCGGTGAGATTTGATCTCTCGCGTGGCGTGCACGTTCGTACACACACTCGTACGCATGCCGTACGTACGTACACTAGACCCGCCCGCGCGTGTGTGTGGTCTACAGGTCCACGTGTTGACGTCTCGTGAGAACATCATCGTCTTGTGTAACCACACGCCAGACATAGTCGGCAACACGCGCCACTCAATGACGTCATTCCTGTCTGACGTCACTTCCGCTGACGTCACCGTCGACACGATACGACAGTGCGGGTCGACACGGTGAGTTGACTCTAAGTCATCGTACCGGTACGACTTAGGACTGTGTGTGTGTCGCGGTTTTTATCACTCGACGAGTTTCGGACACACACGATACGATACGATTCATGCGCTCAACAGCTGACGAAATGGCCAGCTTAGTCTAGCGCACGACTTGGTACCGCGATTGTGGCTTGTTCTTTATATTTGCTTCAGCAAAAGATAGTGATTTGGTTTAAGTATAAGAAGTTTTAACTCTAATAGTTTAGTGATAATGGCCTAGCTACATGCATTACGGACGTGTGGTTTCATACCGGATTGTATTGCCAAGATTAAGTTTGGTTTTAGGCTAAAGTTTAGCGTCACTTCACGTTTTGCATTAATTAGTTGTTAGACCGAACTTTCGGTTTTAAAGCAAAAATTTTAGACTTTGGTTTTAGCGAAAGATAGAGTGACCCAGTGTCTCTTTGATCCACTTGTTCAGTACTCAGCTAGCGCCTACGTCTGAGTCGCTCTTACAACTCCGACGACCTACCGGCCTCAAATCAGAATGATGCGCCGCCCGCCTGCCTGGTTCAACAGTTCACCGCGCGTTTCGGTGCAGTGTGGGTTAGGGTTAGGGTTAGGGTTAGGTGCAGTATGCTCGCTGTCGCTGTGCTCGTCTGTGCCCAGCCAGGGTCACGTGACCAAGGGTACCGGCCAGTCAGTCGTCGTCTAACCTCGTCATGACGTCATTCCTTCGCTAGATTTCTATAGAGAAAAGTTTACAGTGAAGTCTCTGTGGACTGTGTCTGTCTGTCTGTCTGTGTGTAGAACGTGCATGCACACACACGGACTCAACAAAACGACAGGACGTCCACTCAGCTCAGACCAACTCATTACAAGCGCCGCTGAACTTACGACCCTATGGCGCTATGCAAATGTGTTTATTATTATTATTATTACTAGGCTATGTCGGAATCAACTACAGTACCTACTAGTAGTCCAGTACAGCCAGCCACAGTGTGGTGATACAGTAGACGGCTGGCAGAGCTAGAGCTAGCCTAGAGCTAGGTTCAATGGCGCCCTCTGGCGACTGGTATTCACAGCTGTACAGCTTTCTTCTGTCTCTCAGTAGGCTACGCTGTAAATACGTAGGGTTTAGGTTCACATAGTCCAGGCCCTATAAATCGTAATAACATTTTTTCAAACAATTTTGATGAAAGGCTGCATCGCATGAGTGCCGTAATTGATGATGAGTGATCGTTTTTGCTGCGTGCACCGCAGCAGAGACTCCCAATGCTTTTCATTGTACCTGCAGTCAGTTCCCAAAATTACCTCTTCCCATGGGGGGATGTAGACCCCATCTAATACATGGTTCCTTGGGCCCAGTCGAATCATCCCCACAAATGGCATCTCGATTGGTTCAGACATTTTTGTAGGTTCACGAACGTGACCAACAGACAGACAGACACATAGAGACAGATTACCCCAAACGGGGTTGCTGAATACACGTGGGGTAGGTTGAAATCTCCACTGACCAGTATTTCGCTACATCTCAGAAACGGTGCAAGATAGGGACGTAGTTACTAGTAGAAGCTAATATGCACTCCATCGAATGCTGACCGATAAGTACCTCAAACCACCTATTTTCTACATTTACATTGCCATTTATGTCTTCATTACCAGTTGACACAGATATAGACTTCAAATGTAATAGTTAGGTTGACCATAGCTTGTCCTAGCCTGTGGACGACGAATTACCGTTGGTCTCATGACCCATTTTAAAATTTTTGTCTCCCACTTATATCTTTGAAACGGGTGAAGCTAAAGCTAGACATTTCAAATTTGGTTTGGTTTGGGTTAGGGTTAGGGTTAGGGGCAGGGTTGGTGTGCAGATCGAAACGCACGAGTACTGTTGGATGCGTGATAGATTACTCCTAAAGGGCTTGTGTTTGGGGTCATGTGACCTCTGTAAATTTATGAGTGGCGCCAATACCAGTGACCTTAAGTGACCTTGAAGATCACTTTTGCTATCTGAAACTTTTGTTACTCCCATACCTCGGGAAATATATAGCATGGCATTATTAACTACTATGTGTTTAAACGTGAATCAGACTGCGCATGTGACTTATAATTTCAACTGCCTTATCAAACCTGAAGGA
>Ga0209363_1001920_pt1 | contig 10495 bp, 10 predicted proteins | sample WorMetexBAHAMAS3_FD_187385 | JGI IMG/M metagenome (GOLD analysis project Ga0209363, IMG submission 187385) | Marine gutless worms symbiont microbial communities from Max Planck institute for Marine Microbiology, Germany - Inanidrilus exumae... | ecosystem: Host-associated > Annelida > Digestive... | reverse complement strand
GAAATACTGTTCAGTGGGAGGGAATATGTCTGAGACATTGACACATCTTGTGATACGATGCCGGAGCCACGCAAGCTGATCAGAAATCATGAATTAAATACATCAGAGTCGGTGGATAATGAATGATGAAGTAAATGTGCTTGCTTAGAGTGAACAGTCATGTCATGAGCTGCAGTCTGCCATTCAGCAGCACCAGACGCTGACCAAAGTCTGTCTAGATGCCCTGCATTCCTACGCTACAATCATCTCTCACGTACGTTGCAATAATTATGGTAAAGTATAGCGTTGCAAGATGTATTATAAACTGAATTTTAGCACCAAAGTCGGTAGGACCTTAGCATGCACTGATCCTGAGGTCAAAAGGTCAAAGGTCAAATCCTAACCCTGACTGTAAGCTTACAGTTAGCTCTAAAGGGAAAATGGCTTGACCGCCCGAAGTGGGTCGGCATGTTGATACTACTGCACATTTCTTTAGTTACCTTCATGTTTGCTGTGATTTTGTGCAAGTTAATGCTGAGGTGTGAGACATTTTTGTATTGTTTACACTTGTATTGTTTTGGCATTTATCGGATGTGTCTGTTGTGCATTAGCATCCACGTTCGGTTGAGAAGAAAAATCGCTGCAACATGTGGCAGCAATGGTTGCGAGATCTCATCTGTGATTTCACTGCAACTCGGTTACTTACTTTTTGCTAACGTCTTATATTACTGTACCAAGTTATGTGATGTTCTGATGTCTGTTGCTAATTAATAATGATTGATAAAAATTGGCCAGTTTACCACCAAGTCATTTGTTTTATGTTTGTTAGTGTATTCTCGTTATAACTATTATATTTATATTTTTTAAAACTTGTATTGGCACCAGATTGTGCTGAGGTGCTTTTAAGAATCTATTCATTCACTCACTCCCACTGCAGTGCTCGAATAAAGCTATACCATTGTTGATATGAGAAAAAACATGTGTGGCACGGTCATGTTGGCTTTGTTGTGGGTCTCTTTATTGAAGCAGAAAGTTAAAGTTATTGATTGCAGTTGACACTTGGGAAGTCTCTGTGGTTGAATTGTGGAATTTTGTTTGGTTTCTGGTGTCGCATGTTAGTCAAAGTCATCTGCATGCTGTTGTTAGTAGTTTAGTTCAGATATTTATATGCATTGTGTCTGAAGGGTAGTCCTGATATATGCCATCAAGATCTGGTTGATTAAAGGGGAACACGAGATAGAACTTAAATGTGTATGAGCAGATGGATACGTGAAAACGTGTAACTTATTGTATGGTATCTTTAAGAGTTGTGCAATATGAAAGAAAGAAAGAAAGAAAAATGCAGACGTCAAAACACAGTTAGGATCAGAGCCATTGAAGAAGATAAACTAAGACAAATGTCAAAGTTTCAAGGTACAGCAAGAAGATTTTGCAGAACCGATTTTATGCTATTTGATTTAGAGGATGTCAATCCAAGATGGCAGATGGCCATTATTAAAAAAAATTAATATTAAAAAATCACCATTTCTTTGCACATATTGCATTGAAATTTGGCTGCAGCAGAAGCACACTCTGAACCACATCGAAATTGAAACTTTGATGAATTTCTTAAAATCGAGGATGGCAGACGGTCATAATTTTAATTTTTCTTTAAATTTTAAAATCTCCTTCTCCACAACAGTTCAAGCAATAACAATTGTATTTGGCAACTTTGTTGCATAAACAAGAATTGACCAATTTGCATTCACAGCATTCTCACAGCAAAGCTGCATAGAATAGAGCACTGCTGTAGTGTAAAAACTTATAATTTGGCTGCCCTAAATGTTGGCGATTTAACATGCAGAATTATTTGGCACCTTCTTTTCTTGGCAAATTTATACCACACAATTGCAACACATGAGTAATACCAATTAAATTTTGTATAGTATCGTGTTCATGCCCTTTAATTTTTTGGTTTTGTTTAGCTTGCAAAATTCACGAAATAAAGGGCATGCGAACATTAAGGGTTTTACAGTATTCGGAAAAGGAGTTGCACAAGTTAAAAAGTTATGCGACACAATGTGTCCCACCTGAGATGTTGTCACATAAGAAAGTTGCGCAACCAGTCGTGTGACACAAGATCATACTGATTGGATGAAATTTTATGCAGTGATTGAGGCGGAAGGAGTTAGATGGAGAAGCCAAAGGAAGATGTGGTAGGATGATGTTAAATAGGATATAAAGAGTTTTGTTTTGTCTTAAGATAATGCAACAAAATGGCCATTTGACTGGTCCATGGGCACCTGGCTCGATGTTCTAGTCATTAGGGCATTGGACTTGCGACTCGACCGTCGTGAGTTCGATTCCCGGCCGCCACACTGTCGGGTAACAACCTTAGGCAAGTTGTTCAGTGTTCACACCCATGTGCCTCTGTTACGAAGCAATTGGTACCGGCCAAAGAGCGTTGACGCCCTGTGGATGGGAAGGGAACCATAGGTTCGGCATCGCACTGGCCATCCGTCATGGACTTTTGTTTTTTATCCATCTACAGACAGACCTATGACAGGGAAATGAGTAACCCGCCTTCACTCCTAAGGGGTACGGCTGACTTTTTTACGTGCACACGCACGTGTGTCCGGTTTTGAAATGGATAGGTGTAAAACTAATAGCGTATGTTGTTGACAATGTCTAAAGGGTGCAGCGGATTACGGCTGAAATGCACAGTCTGTATTCTGTGTCGAGCATAAGTCAAAGTCAGTCGGCTCACATAGTCGGTATTGAGCGTCGACTGCAGTCGGCCGTACTTGATGGCAAAGTACGTCTTCACAAGGTATGAAGATTGTTTGAGTGGCGGCCCTGTTGTTGTGTTTTGTACTGTCTTATTACAGTTTAGTGAACTGTACTTGATACGTTTTTGTAGCTACATTTGCCGTTTATGCCCCGTGTGGGTCCGGGGGCTGTAAGTAAGTGGGTAAGTGTCTAAGTAAGTAAGTAAGTGACAAATTTATGAAGCGCCAAAACCAGAATAGGCTCTCTCCTTTTCCAGGCTGGCTGTCGTAGGAGGCAACCAAACCTGGCTTTAGTTTTTGGGATTTATTTTATGTTGTAGTATATTTTGTTACTGATGCATCTTTCCTTTGTTGTGTTTTAGTTTTTAGTACTTAGCCAAGAGATTAGCTGAGAATAACGTCTCTGAAATTTTTTGTGTTGGGTGGGACGTAAAACTTTAACTCAGTCAGTATGCCGTTTGTGCATGTATTCAGTTCAGTGGAATTACACGTCTAGTAAGCTTGTGTCTGTGCATTTTATATATGCCATGATGAACAAAAAACAGTTCCAACATTTGCATTTTCAGTTATTTTGTGTGATTATAACGTTTTATTAAGTGAATGAAGAAGTAATGGGTAGTAACGAGACAGTATCACTGTCCACGATGCACCAACACTGTTTGTTACATGCTTTCTTCTTTGTAATGCTGTTCTCATTGTTTGGGAGACCCTTCCCAATTTTTTGGGAGGCAAAAAATGACAAGTCTTATTTTGGCAAGTATTTGCTTGTAGGGTCATTGAATATTTAATGTAGGGTCAGTGAATATTTGTAACACATTGAGCAAAAAAAATATGCAAAACACAACAGCAGTTGACTGCAGTGACAGCATATTTAATCATATGCACCAGATGGTGTTAACCACGCAAGACTGGGATATGTGCAATCATCTCTTGTTGATTGTTAATTTCTTAACTGTCTGTCTCTCTGTCCGTAAGCATATCTCTAGAACCACACACACGATTTTACCAAATTTTTTGTGCATGTTGCCTATGGCCGTGGCTCGGTCCTCCTCCGGCATCGTTGCAATAAATTGTGTACTTCTAGTTTGTGGATGACGTCATGTTTCTTTTCCATAATGGGTCATATAGCGATATGAATTTAACTACGACGGACCGATTTTTCTTAAATTCTACTTATTTACCACATAGTCAGACGAAATTCAATTTCCTAATACTAAAGGGCATAATTTCAACTATTTCAAAATTACTCGCTAACTGATTTAAATGGGGAACAGAGAAATTTGCCGATTAATGGGAAGAATTAACTAAACACGTCGGCGTAGCTATTGTAACTATGGTAACGGTCAGTGTTGGTGGAGAAACAAATATACCAGTGACTTCAATGCATGGACATGGGAAAGCTATAATGAGTCATATAGCGGTATGAATTTAACTACGACGGACCGATTTTTCTTAAATTCTACTTATTTACCACATAGTCAGACGAAATTCAATTTTCTAATACTAAAGGGCATAATTTCAACTATTTCGAAATTACTCGCTAACTGATCTAAATGGGGAACAGAGAAATTTGCCGATTAATGGGAAGAATTAACTAAACACGTCGGCGTAGCTGTTGTAACTATGGTAACGGTCAATGTTGGTGGAGAAACAAATATACCAGTGACTTCGATGCATGGACATGGGAAAGCTAAGTTAATTTAGTGTTAATGGGACTTACGTTAAGGAAGTATGTAGAGTTACGGGACTTCGCGGTTGGTGCGATTGCACACTCTGGGCGAAATCTGATATCTACGATTTATTTGTTTAATTTTGTAAACATTGACAGGATAGTTTATCATGTACATGCCTGCCTTTACATGTGGGCATATTCCTAGAGCACAGACTGTGATGTTCTTTATTGATTCAGTATTTGTATATTCCAGTAAAATATTACGATCTCTGTGGTATAGTGGAGTAGATAACAAGATGCTGTGTATGCTGTTTTCTTAATCGCTGTAGTTAATATTACTGCATGAATTAATGAACTGCAAGTATTTTGTAGTAGTCATATTTGCTTCAGTACCGAATGCAGCCGATGATTGGTGAATGTGTGTATTAATGATTTGTCTGTGTTTCAGTTGGTTGAATTGAGCAGTTCTAACAGTTCTGAAACAGCAGCAGTGCAACTTCAGAGCAGTGTGGCCGCCGTCACCCAGTTTGCCCACGGTGCGAGAATTTTTATAGTTATCTGGTCTAATGTCAAACACATTTTCGAAGTGCCTCACATTTCATACACAGGTTATAAGTACTGTGTTGATGATGCAGAAATGAGTAGCCACGGTTTAGTGGTTGAGGCAACTGGCTACAAAAGTTTGCTTTTTGATGAAATATATGTAGTTCATGTTGAATAACAATTTTGTGACATCAGCAACTTTATTTAGAGTATACAGAAGCGGTGATTTAACTACCGTCCGTGTTGCTGTGTAGAGTGTGGTGTTCCTGGAGCGTTTTCCGTAGCCGTTGTAGTTGTGACGGAACTCTGCACTGTGATACGTCGCTACCTTGACATTGAAGCCACCATCGCGGGTCTGTCAGCTCTTTTCCTGTCTCTGCAATCATGTTTTTTTCATAATTTTAGTGAATTTACCTTACTTTGTTAAATATATCTGTGTGTTTGTCTGTTTGTCGGCTCTCTAAAGGGAAAATGGCTTTGAGCTTTCAGCACCAAAGTCGGTAGGACCTCAGCATACGCTGATCCTGAATTCCAGAGGGCAAAGGTCAAATCCTAACCCTGACTCTAATTCAGTTAGCTCTAAATGGAAAATGGCTTGAGTGCCTGGCGTGGATCGACACTTTATGAATCTTTTTATACTTTAGATTAGGATAGATAATGGTATTGCCATGAATGATGCAGCACTACTTCTCACTGCGTGGGTGGATCCAGAGAAGTTGAGGCCTGTGATTAATTTTGCCTGGTTGTCGGGAGCTGCCTAAACCAGATTAAAGTTGTGTGTATGTGTGTTTGTGCATGTGTGCGTGCGTGCATACCAGTGTTATTTTAGTAACTATAACTAAAAACTAAAACTAAAATGATTGCATCTAGTGAACTAAAACTATAATGAAAATGATTTTTATAACTAAGTCAGCCCCCAAACGGTATCTTGATCAGTTCAGCTGGTTTTGCACAGCACATCCATTTGATCAACTCACAGACAGACAGACACACAGACCATGCTACGTGTGACATCTGTGGCAATAGGCCGCATATATGCACTGTTTGTAGGCAGTGTGGACCAAAAAATGTCTACTTGACTGATGTTGACTACGTTGCTGTCTAATGCTGGTGTGTGTTGCAGTTGATAGGATTCGTCTGAGTGAGACACAGTCGCCGGGCACTGCGTGGTTTCTCGATCAGCTGATTTCTACCAGCACTGTTGCCAAGATGCTGTTTGACCTTCTTACTGACTCCAGTGTTGTAAGTCACCCGCGGCACCTCTTAACCAGTTTGTTCGAGATTTGTGTTTCGTTTGAGATGCTAATATCAGAATGTTAACTTTTCTACCACAAGTGTGTCAGTGTTATGTATGTGTTTGCGTGTAATACGTCACTGTCAGTTTCTCGTGAATTGTCAAGCAAAGATTATGACAATTTATGACTGGACTGTCGCATCATAATTTTTGAAAACCCAGATGTGTCACATGATATATAGAAGATTTTCAGAAGCATAGAAATGTAGAAGTACCGTTTGTACAAGAAGGGACGTGTGTAGTGTTATTATTTTCAAAGCACTGGGTGAGTAGTTGTATATACTGTTGGAGATGTGTTTGTGATTCAAGATTGGCTGTATATGTATACTTCAGAGTGAGCACCTGCAGCATGTGGATAACGTTGGCTACACACAAGTCCAGACTACTACTCATTCTCTTTACCTGTCACTTCAGGTACTCATTCATAAGTGGGATGTGGTATTTCTGTTCTCACCTTCACTGTTGACAAGTGCAGTTTTATGTAGCACATAGTTAATTCTTCACTCCGCTGCAGTGTGCTGGTTTGCCGTTATTGACTAGTTTAGGATGTAGACTGCTGTTCTGTGAAGATGTGTACAAAATAAATATTTACTTATTATTGATCTGTTACCTGATCGGAGAGCCCGCATAAAGGGAAGTCCGTCTTCCTTTAGGATTCCGGTGATGGACGAAACCATTAAAATGGACGTGGTGTTTGTCGTTTACTGAAGTGCTGCCATCTCGTCGTATTGCAGGATCTCAACTTCAACTTTCAGACAGTGATATTGCCGGAAGCTCTGACAGCATTCCAGGCCGAAGAACCGTCTGTTCTGAGAATCGTTAAAGATCTGGAGGTGTTGGTGTCATGGGTCGGCAGTCCTATGGACAACGTCATTGAAACACTGGAGCAGTTGGTTGTGAATGCTACGTCGTTGGGTGGAGTGGCCTTCACGCTATCGGTTAGTAATTTGTACACTGATATTATTTTAGTTTAGTGCTTGACAAAGTTAAATGAGTTGTGCTGTGCTTTGAATGTTCTGATAATGTAGTCATAGGTTAATAATGTCATTCTGAACTGTTAAATTTTTGTCGGCTAAGTCAAGTGGGCCCCAGGATGTAGTAGATTGGTCGTGATGGGGGTGGTCTGCCCCACTGAAATACATTGGGAGTCTCTGCTGTGGTGTATTCAGCAAAAGGATCATTCAGTCATCAGTAATGGCCTACAGCAAAAGGGATCATTTAATTATCAATGACAGCACAACATGCAAGGCGGCCCTTCGTCAAAATTCTTTGACTGCTTGTCTTTATTTCTTTCAGAATAAACGCCACATTCGTCTGATCTTTCTCATTTCAGTTCTGTTTAACCTCTTACTCCACCTGTAATACTGTCTTTTAAACTTAATTTGAAAAGAAAGAAAAACGCATGTCCGGTGCTTTGATTCTGTCATGTGGGATTAGAAAGGGGTTTTGGACTGGGAAAAATCGTCTAGTAATCCCCAAAATTTCCCTGACGTTATCTGACCCAGCCTAACCTGGAGTGACTCTGGAAAAGTGGTGTTGGAATTTTTCACTTCGTCTTTTTAGAATCTTGTTGTGATGGTCTATGACATAAAGTAGTATGTTAGGTATATAAAACACATTTTATTAATTTACGTTTGATGTGGTTTATTACAGACAGCCGATGAACAGCTGTTGTTTTCGTTGAAAAGACTACATTTAAGGTTTGTCTGTGTTATGTTGCACACTTGCCAGTTAAATGTTAAATGTTGTGTAATTTGTTTAACTGAGAGATGCAGAGAAATGGTATCAGAGACAGTGTAGATAACACCATTGAAAAGAATTCTAGCACCTCCCTAATCCCAGTGTGTGGTCTACTTAGAGTTGGATATAGCAAGGCAAGAGGTAACTGAATGACATGCTTTAACGTATAGATGAACGCTCAGCACATAGCTAATAACGGAATAATACAACCAACGATGTTCTACGGCTATCGACTGACTACTGACTGACAGCAGACTGACTGCGACACACAGCTCTACAGCTACAGCACGACAAGGCAATGCAGCAACACAGCAGCGCCAGTTAATGCTGAGGTAATGGGGAATAGCAGACGCTTCTGACTGCAACTGCATTAGTTGTAACTGGTAATTGCATGCAGCAGTTACACTTTGCTCCAACAAAAAATCCTCTAGTTGTTAACTGGGAGTGTCAATTAATACAGGTCGACCTCCAACGATTGTGTTACTGAGACAGAGATTGGCTTAAGTGATAATTGCTATCCATTACACGTGCTCATGCTTCAGTGTTGCCATAGCCTTAGCTTAGCCGTGGATGCTTTTCACGAAGCCGAAGAATTGTGTGATTGCAGATTTGAGCAGCTGTATGAGGCTAATGTTGATTCGTCAGCAATGACGCCTGGACAGATGCTGCTGATGGGTTTTGCTGGCATGTTCTCAAGACTTGACAGTGACTTTGCAGCACTGCTTGAGGCCGTCTCTGCTGTTCAAACCCTGGACATGTACAAGAAGGCAGATCTAGTTCGTGAAGCTGCTATGCTACAGGTTTCCTATCCTGGAATGTGGACAGTTTTAGTAGCATTTTAGCACTCTGAAACATTTTCTTCACAAATTGGGCTGGTTTTATCTGGCTCTTTAGCTTGTCAAGGATGATATGGTTGTTGGTGGAAGGTATATTTGTGGTAGATCAGCTGGTGGAAGTATGAAATTTATAGGCATTGCTTAAGTAGCTGATTCACTGTTGATGAGATCTACCCTTCAGGCAGTGCCTATATGGGGGAGACGTCTTGCCTTGAAGATATAAGAAAACCATCTTGTCCTTCATGTATTTGCATGCCGTTGACTTGCTTACTTACTTACTTTTTTTATTTGTTTACTTCCTTAATAATAGGTCTGTTCTGTTTCCAGGCCAAAGAGGTGACCAAACTGGCTTTAGTTTTTTTGTGTTTATTATGTGTTGTAGTATATTTTGTCATGGCTGCACGTTTGCTTTTGTTGTGGTAGATTTTGTTTTAGTTCTTCAGTACTAAACCAAGAGATTGGCTGGGATGAATTTTCTCCAAAATGACCTACTTATGTTTGGTGGGATGCAAAACCTTAATTTAATCAGTCAATCAATCAGGCGTGGACAGTTGACTTCCAAGTTTTGTTTCTGTATATAGCTGACTTGACTGCTAATAAATGTTAATAACAGCTGCTGTTTGGTTGATGTCCTATGAAGCTGTTTCCTATGCATAACGAGACTGCAGCGGATCTTCTGTCACTGCTGTTCTTTGCCAAGAAGTTGAGAATTATGCACGACTTCTTTCAGCGTTGTCAGGAGATGGCTGCCGAACTAAATGGTGAGATGATTCTTAACGATGCTTAGTGTTGCTGTGTTGCCAGTTCTGGACTGTAGCTGTATTGCTGGTAGAATTAATGGTTTTAGAATTGTGTTGAAATATGTAGTGGCAGTTGGCAGTGAGGACGCAAACTGCTTCCTGTAAACAATCGCATTTTAAACTAATTTTCCAGCAAGATGATAGCCATATTTGTGCTGAAAAGGGACATAAAACTCTGACTATTTTGCTAATTGTTTGATGTGGCTGAATTTAAAGTAACTGCCAGAAATTTCGTTCATGTAATGAGCTGTCATCATCAATGTTACAACGTTATTATTATTATTATTATTATTAAATTACTTGCATTATTTCCGTGTATTTGTGCTTCAGGTTCTGCGGGTGGTGCATTCTATGACGATGAACAGTTTGTACTACCGGTTAAATTATTCATCGGAGATTATTTGCATCGTCATGTATGTTAATGCTTGTCATTTGTATGAACTATCTATACAATTTATATTTTCTTGTATACGTGGTGTTAGGGGAACAGCATCCCTTCCATCAGACGTCCGGTGATACGTGAAAAAAACGGTGAGGCCAGGTCACTGGTTGGGATGAGTGTTTTGAGTGTCCTTCGGTGCCTAGACACTGTCGGTTGAGTGAAAGGATGAGCATCTGGTGCATAAGAAAATCCATCCCACTTATCCCAAATGTGGCATGGATTTTATGCATAGTACCCCAAATGTTCTTTTCTGGAATAAATGGAGGAAGTGAACCGTGGGATACTGTCCGATACAGCATCACCTGGAATAAACGGTCGTTAAACCAAGGTCGGTAGTAGATGGTTAATAATTACAAGCCGTGACGCCGCTCTGCTGCGGGTTGACTTGTACCCGCCCGTCCGTCCGTCCCAGTAAGCCACG
>Ga0209363_1001919_pt1 | contig 10496 bp, 3 predicted proteins | sample WorMetexBAHAMAS3_FD_187385 | JGI IMG/M metagenome (GOLD analysis project Ga0209363, IMG submission 187385) | Marine gutless worms symbiont microbial communities from Max Planck institute for Marine Microbiology, Germany - Inanidrilus exumae... | ecosystem: Host-associated > Annelida > Digestive... | reverse complement strand
GCGCTACCGCGGTATTTCTCGCAGCCGTTATTACCGTTCCCGCGGTATTACCGTACGCCAGATACCGTACCCACGGTATCACCGTAAAATTTTACCCATTACCGCGGTAATTACCGCGGTCACCGCGGTATTACCGAGATCCCCATTACCGTGTCATTCTCTAAAAGTGACCCAATGTAAAGGCAACAGTTGCGGGTACAGGCAACACAACTCATGACCGGCAGCATCTCATGCGTAGTGGCTGACGAGCCCCAACTAATGAGCCATCTGGGGACCACCCACGTGGATCAGCCTATTTGTTCGTTACTCTACACGTGGGTGGTCCCCAGATGGCTCAACGTTGTGGAACTCACTCCCATTGACAATTCGTGACCCATCACTGACACTCACTCAGTTCTGTGCGCGTTTGAAAACTGTACTGTTCTGCAGAGCATACAAAACACTAGCATAGCGCCTACGTGACAGCTTAGGCTGTAAGGACTGCTGCGCAAACACAAATTCACTTACTTACTTACTTACTTATAGTCTGTCTGTATTGCAGCTTCTTGGACGGATGGGGATGATCATGTTGGCAAATTTCTTTTGTCTAAGTTATCAATTTTATCCACTGAATTCGGCATATCCATTAAATTCAATATGTCAACTGAAATTACTCATAGTTGTAAAACAACATATAAATTATCCCATGTTCCACAAAATATCAAAGTAGTCTATCAGTGTTATATTACTACTTTACCAATATAAACTTAACATCAATTACACTTACATAGGTTTCTGAGACTCAGCCTATGGCATAATCTGGAAATTACAAAGGCTAATCTGCCAAATTTTTAAGTTGCTGCCACCAACAAATTGGTAAGCTATGCTAGCAGTAGTAGTAGTAAAATTTTTTAACAAAATCTTTGTCAAACGCAAAGTAGACAACCACAATATAGGCATACAATATGGACATACAAAATAAACAACAATGTAAACAAAGTACACTGTGTTTCAGAAAAAAACATCCACTCATATTATTTGCTATAAGTTGAGGAATAGTTGTCTGATTTTAATAATTTTTGACACCAAAATTCCTCACATAATTTGACATCGCACGACAGCTTAGTTGTCCACCTCACCTAACTAATGTGTCTACACTACCTTGTAAACCTTATCGCACGAGTTTTGTCGCCGTACATTACAAACACGCCTAGTTGTGACAAAAAGTTATGTTCCAGTATTCATTACCTGGCCTAAATGTGAAAATGTTCACTAACACATACAGGAAATGTTGATTTGCTGATGTTATTTTGTTCGGTGTCACTGTTTGCAGTAAGTTTTGCACAAAATACGTTATAACGTTTCACAACGGCTGCATGTGACTGAAAGAGTCAAAGAACACTGAAAACAGTCACGGCAAATGTTACAAGCATCACTGGCAAAGAATATATAATGTATATCAGTAAACGCGACAGACACAGTTGTTGACTGTTAAAAACTGTTGTTTCAACAGTTAGTGAAATTTTGATGCCAAAAGTCCACAACCTGTATGGAAAAGTATATGTAATGTACAGCAACAAAACTCGTGCGATACGTTTTACAAGGTAGTGTAGACACATTAGTTAGGTGAGGTTGACAACTAAGCTGTCGTACGATGTCAAATTATGTGAGGAATTTTGTTGTCAAAAATTATTAAAATCAGACAACTATTCCTCAACTTATAGCCAATAATATGAGTGGATGTTTTTTTCTGAAACACGGTGTACAATCCTGTCTGTATGACATTAATATATATCCTCATTGAATAACATGAAGTTAATGAATTTTTTGCGCACGAACTCTGAAGGGATAACAGAGAGGGTGAGGCCGTGTCCACAGAAATGGAGACGGAGATTATAACCAGTGTGTTTGGGTGGTGGGAGGAGTTGATGTAAAACATGTTGAGGGTTATAACGGATAGATCTGAAAAGTGACTTATCACTGTAATCCAGTAAATCTTCAAGGGAAAGCAAGTCAGTAAGAAGGTATCCGTAACGGCGTGCTTTTATAGCCTTTAACCATGCTGTTTCTTCTGCTATGATAAACCCTCTCCAACAGGGGCCAGCATAGGTTATTAGGGCCACATGTGTAGCCCGCTAAGCTGGTCGAAGTCATAGCTAACAGGCATTTTTCATCTTCCGTCTTAGCACATCCGAGGACTTATTATTTTGTACAATATAAACGTGTTCATTATTATTAGTTCTAAGTGGTGAAGTTAGCAGCAGCTAACGAAATGCTGTAGTTCAACTAACAATATACCTTCCCTTATACTTATCAATGTTATCCATCAAATTTAGCACATACGATGGTCCCAAATACGCACGTAAGGCAAGGTTATAGATGAAGTTTCAACACTGACTGTAGTTAATTATGGCTGCAATACAAAAAAAATATTAAGCAAATAAAGAAGAGAGATATAGCATGTCTAAAAATTACAAAAAAAGGCAATACAACCTTTCTTTTCAACAAAGTAGTTTGTTACTGCTTTCCAATTTGCAATGAATTCCTGCTTCAGTGGCCAATCCGGTGCCAACTGCATAAAGCAACATCACAGTTTACAACAGCAATAAGGCAGAAATACATGTACAAGGTGCGGCAAAAAAGTAGCCCATAAAGTTTTTTGCTAATTTCTCTGCAGTCGCGCCTGAGTTCAAAGTGAAATTTGGCACACTTGTTTAGTCATCATATTTACACAGAACTGCCAAGAAAGTATCACTTAATTAGCTTTAAATTTGACTAAGTTATTAACTTTTTAGTGTGGAAACCTAGTGATTTTGATCTCGGACAACCTGCCACAGGGACCGATCGACAAGGCTGTTAAAGACTTCTCAAAGTGACTGAAGGCTTGTGTTGAAGCTGGTGGTGGACATTTCGAATATTCAAAACGACGATGCAATTCTGATTTGTACCATTAGTTAACATTACTGAGCTGTTAAAATGACATTATTGAATCACAGTGTTGTAGCTTGAATATTTTTTTAACGCTGGAAAATCGGTAGGCGGTCACGTTAAAAATTTCATCATTTCTCTGTTTTTCAACAGAATCATGTATCACTTGGCATTTAGATGTCAAACTTAACAGTATATAAATCTGTAAAAAATTTTGACAAAACTCCAAGCGATTGCTGACAAAATGGCAAAAAAAAACTTTGGGGGGCTAAAAAATTTGGCACTGTCTTGATCGGTACATTGTTTTGCCCTTCAGGGGCAAAAATCACAAATTTTAACATTTTTCAACTTTGTCATTCTGCGGTGGCTCCACCTAGCGTATTAGAGACAAAGTTGAATGCTGGTACACATCTACAAACATTCCCCTATTCAACGATCGATGATAAAAAGATCGTTTCCGTACACCAACGAGCTGATGGAGAAGTGGTGTTCACAAACTTTGTCATTCAAAAGTGTGATGGATAAACAAAAAAAAACGAACAAACAAAAACAATAAACATTAAACTTTTTCGTCCCCCTGGCAACGCGCGATATCAGAGCCCACCAAACTTGGAATGGTGATAGAGGAGGACCGTAGCTTTCTTGCACCTCCAAAATATGTTTCCCTCCGACTACGTTTCGCCACTAGGGGTCGCTAAAAATTTGGGGTAATGCGCACACCACTAAACCTAAACCACCATAACTCCTAAACCCCTTGAGCGAATCCGCCCAAATGTTAATACGTGATCGAACATGATGCTGCCCACAAACGGTAAAAATGTGGTAAAAATCGCTGAAGGGATATGCCCCTGCGGGGCGTTTATATGTCAAAATTTTGGTAAAATTTTCAGTTTTGGGGCCTCACACCCCCACCCCAGCACCGATTACGGTGAAATTTTTCGTGGAGGAGTCCACCTTCAGTTGACTCATCCGTGTCAAATTTCACCCGAACTGGTGTAACGTGTCGCCCCTGCGGGCGAAAAACCTCAAAATCGCCCTCTGGTAACGGAAATACCGGTGCTATGTGCTGCGTTCAATGCTGCCAGTAATAATTTTATCACAGTCCAAAGCAGTCAATTACTGTCGTCACTTACCGCATCAACAGCCTGCTGCAGAAGTGATGAGAATTTCGTCAGCATTGTTGGTCCCAGCTCCAGTGCAACGTTTTGACGATATTCCCTACAGCAGCACAGACGTAATATTAATGTGGAATTCAAATGTGACTCCAGTGTAAACTGTTTGAAAATAAACAGCTAATATTCTCAAAACATAAATTAAAACCTATAACCTTGTGACGTGATCTCATATTCATACCAACTCTGACAAGCCTTTAGAGCAATACAACAAAGACGTAAATTTAACGACAAGTCAGCTACACTTTAGATTTTCAACACATAATGTTCATTTTTTACTCTGATGACATCCAGAACAAAGAAAATGCAAAAAAAATAAGCTAGTATACAGCACAATCAAAATGCTAAAATTTTCTTTCATGGCCATGACAAATATTTCAGGTAAATGTGAGCAAACACAGGTAAGATCTTTCCAGTAGACACTTGACTGGTATGAGCAATATTACCAAGCGACGCTAAGCAAGCGCGGTATATGCTGTCGTCGTGTGTCCACTCTTTGTGGGTGGTCCAAACGTTCGTTCGTTATTGCGGGCAGGGGTCCAGCCTACTCTGGGTCCAGCGCCGAGACCTTATGTTGGTCCAATGCGCCAGCCCAGGAAAAAAAAGGAACTGGTAGATGTGTGCTGTATGTGTGTGCGACGTGTAAGGTGACGGAGAGCTAGAGTAGGAGTGAACAGCTTGTCAAGTATTTCTAAAGCACGCCCCATCTAAGCGTGGCCTACTGTCTGGCTAAGCCCGGGTTGACACTTATTCAGTGCCAGCCAGAGGACTTTGCGACATCTATCTGCTTCAACTCACGTCAGCGCGGCTAACACATTGACGCTGCTAATCAAGTCATCAGCAACGGTCACAGTTTATAAAGGACACCATCAATCAAACCCTCTTTTCCTGCCCAGGATTAACTCACTGTTCATTACGTGTATAGGAATTACCGGTATTAGAAACTATTCTTTGGTAGGCTGATGAGCCCGGGCTGAGGCAAAAACCTCGGCCACTGAGCACATCACGCTCTACTGCACATGGTGCCCGAGTGCTTTAACCACTGAGCCATATGCCACGTCGGTGTACCAAACACGTGTAAAACAAATACAAGAAGGCGGACGGCCGCCATCCTGAGAAATCAATAATCGGCCATATCTCTGCAAGATGGTGCATACTGGTCCTCCGAAGCGGAAAGGCTGTTAAAATTTCCAACTTTTGAAAATCCAAGATGGCGGACGGCCGCCATGTTGAAAAATCAAAAATTTGGCATATCTTGGCAACAGTTTGACCGATCCGCATGCATTTGGCACGGTGACACATACTGGCCACTGAATCGGACGGACCGGCAGTTAAAATTGCAAACTTTTAAAAATCCAAAATAGCGGGCGGCCGCCATCTTGAAAAATTGCAAATCAGGCATATCTCCACAACCGGTTGATTGATCCACATGAAATCTGGCACGATGATGCAAAATCGGCCCTCAAATTGAACGGGTAGGTACAATTTTGAATTTTGGAAAATTCGAGATGGCGGAAGGCCGCAACCTTTAAAAAATCATCCATATCACTGTAATGGTTTGAGCGATCAGCACAAAATTTGGTTTTATGATGCATTTTGGCCTTCTGGATCTAACAGTCAGTTGAAACGTTGATCTTTTGAAAATCGAAGTATGCGGACGGCCGCCATCTTGACAAGTCAAAAATTGGCCATATCTCTGCAACGGGTTGATGGATCAGTACGAAATTTGACAAGATGACACCAATTCAAACTTCGAACCATACTGGCAATTTTAACTTCAAACTTTTAAAAACCAAACATGGCAGACAGCCAACATCTTAAAATCAAAAATCGGCCGAATCTCTACTATAGTTTACCGATGCCACTTAAACGCAATATATCTGCAATGGCAGACCAATCACTGGGAAAATGGCATGATGACGGCTGTGGCGGAATGAACTTCTCTGTGATATTCACAAACGTTTGTATGGCAGTTTCTGTGCGGAAACTTTGAATTGAATATGCAAATTCTTACTAGCATAACGCTATTAACAAAACTTTCTTTCGTACAGTCTGTTCATGTATAAATATATGAACTGTCTGAGCTCCCGTATGACAAAAAAATTTTGTAAAGGTAACAGTTGGTGAAGTTACTTTGCTGTTTCGTTTCATAATCACAGCAAAAATTTCTTTACGGTGTTCCTTGTTATAAGATGTAAATAGAGAACTGCGTCACTGGTGTAACGTCATCATTAACATCGATGGGTAAGCATAATGCAACTCACGACTGTTTTTTTTCATAAAACCTGCATACCACAGAAATGTTTGCTTACTATTTTACGTAATAAAACCTCAAAAATTACATTTTTAAAAAAAACTGGCTCCAGTTTCTCTACTTTGTAAAGGCCATTGCTATAAAACAGCAAATATCAAAATTTTATCCGCAAATTCTAATCACAGGAGGTAGCTTTTACACTGATGACAAACCACTGACTGAAATAAATGTGATGGCTAGCTTCTGTGTGTTAAATCTGTACATAAAATTTTGACAGTTCCCAGGATGGCAGATCTGTTTAAAGAATATCTGCTAAAAATTGCATCGTCGGAGCCTAAGAGACTCAATCTCACAGAGAGAGAGAGGGGGCCTTGTCTAAAACATGCCGGGACGACGCCGGGACAGTATAACAGGCAGAGACGCCGGCAGAGACGACGGGACAGTCGCGAGCTGTACTAAGTGAGACCATCGTCCAGTAAGCAATTACCACAATCCAAGCCGGGACGACGTTGCCGCGTTGTTGAAGCCAGGACAGTCCAGCACCACATGCTTTTTATTACTATCTGAAGACGCGCTAATTCGGATAAAAAAATAATAAAACGTGTCTGTTAATGTTACTGATGGAATTTATAAATATAACTAAAACATAAATAAAACGCTAAACACCAGCCACGCAGGAACAAAAACGCTCTTAAAGCGGCTGTCCCGGCGTCTCTGCCTGTAATACTGTCCCGGCGGCGTCCCGGCATGATTTAGATAAGGAGAGCGAGGGCAGCGTTGTATGGTAATGTAACTGGGTGCAAAATAATGCGTAGAGCACTTTTTGGAGTTCTTCTTTGATGATGCTATCATCTCTTTTGCTGACGTTATTGTCTTTGTTATTGGATCTTTGGGTGCTAGAATAAGCACTAGTTCTCGATGTCATTGTCAGCCCGTCCCGGGCTGTGGAAACACAGTCCAAGATAATTACGTTACCTTAGTAATAACTGATGAAGAGAGTATCACGGTTGCCGTTGGCGAAGAATGCGTGAAGCAAACGACTCCAATTCTTTTATGCTGGTTATTAAGAGTATTATGAACCAACAATCTTTAATAATTTATCTTCCCGAAACAACAAACACAACAAGACGGAAATAACTATCGAAAAGCAGACTAACGTAACGGCTGTGTATACACTACGGGCAACCCGTAATGGTTCTTGTGGTTGGTTGATGTACGAATACGAACGCCGTACGGAATCCCACTGATATACGACTATTATAAATTAGCGGCCGGCCGGGAAGTGGGACCACTAGACGTAGACGAAGACGAAAAATACGAACACAAACGTGGAGCCTCTTTGCCCGCCGGAATTTTGCGCAGATCATATCTTGTACGATTTTTGTAAATTGTAATCTTAAATCAAACTGGACTCAAGAGCACAAAAGCGTTTGAGACGGTCCCGTATCGAAAGCTACGTGCCACGCCCCGAGGCCCGCGCGCGATTGGCCCGTGCCGCTGTCGTACCACCGGCCAGCGCTTAGGCGAGCTCCTCGCTGACAAACCTGCGCGACGCGCTGAATCAAGACAAACGGACAATTTTTCAAACAGTCACAGTCAGTGGCCACAACCACGCGTCCACGCCTAACTGGTAAGTTGATAGACGGCATGAGAGGGACACCCCTCCCACACCATGCCCCGTATCTGCTCATGCTTTGTGAACCCCATTATATTCGACGCTCTGGGCGCCACTGGCGGACGAAGGTCCATCATGTCCTTCCGTTGACTGCTGTCATTCAACAAGGGGATATGGACACTGGGTACGCATTTTGTGTCTTTAATCATGATCAGTAGGGACATCTTGCTAAACAAAATTCACTTGGAAAACTACTGTTAAACCAATATAAACGACACGTATTAATAAACTGCAAAACGCTATAATTAATACTGAAGCTGACATACATTCTGTAATATAGACCAACATACATGAACAGAATATCAAGCAATCTCGTTTACGAGGACGATGGGTGTTCAGTATATAGGCACAACGGCGATATTTTTCACAAAGTTTTAAAAAAGCATGGCACCAGTAGATGTTTAGTTGCTCATAAAATATTCAGTTTGACTTCACGTATAGCATTTGAACGCATAGGCCTATGTCATACAATAAATATTAATAACAGCTACTAGAATATCAAATACTGCACATCGGTGTTGACGACAAGACAGCGTCATTTGTACAACCTCACTTAGCTATACAAATCATTTATGCAGACGTATAGGCCGTCAAAGTGACAATGTAGGCTAATTCCCTATAAAGCCAGGTCATACAAAAATGTAATTCTAAGGGAAAAAAAACTATATCTGATAATAAAATACCGAAGAAGCAAAACACCAACAAAAATTAAAGCACAACTGCGCTCTTCTGATGGCGTCGTGGTGATAATCACTAGTCGACATTGGGTGGCTTTTTCTGTTTGTAGCCAGCATACTCATCCCATCCTTTGCGACAGGTCCGCACGATCCATTCATGCTCATCATCATCTGTACGTTGTAACACAGCATTTACCACACTTGTATAGTCGTATTACACGTACACCGTGACTCAAAAAACACTACATCTGACTTTTGATCATAACCTCGGCAAATGTAGACCGATTGTCAAAATTCTTTCACTGTCAGAATCCCAAGAAAACTACCTATGTAACTATTATTGGGTCTTCCATCTCACCTTAGCTGTGTTGCTACACTACCTTGCGAAATCCAAAAATCGAAAATTACGGCTGAACTTAAACTGATACCATCATAATTAATCGATATACGTGAAACAAGGTCTATAGCAGTGGCGCCGCGTATAGACAAACTGCTGATCGACGAGGGGGTACATCTTTGCCCTTCTTAAACTCCGGAGTTTCTGGACTGAAGTTCAAATTTTTAAACAATGTAGCCAGATTATCGCAGATGAACGTGTCACGATGTCACGTGACCTCGTTATTTTTTTGGGAAAATAAGCTATAATATCTCAAAAACGGTACGAGATAGCCTGATAGTTTCTGTCAAATCTAAATAGGAAGTCGTATGCGCTCTATCGAATGGTTATGTTGCCTATGACCTTGGGTGACCTCTAAGCACGTTAAACCACCTCAATTTCTACATTTTGCACTGTCTTATGCATCTTCGTAATCGGCGGTCGCAAAGACTACAAATTTGATGTGAAGGTTGAATGTGAAAGTCACAGCATACGGACGACAAACTGTCCCTGATAGGGGCATTGTCAGATCATGTGACCCATTACACGATTTTGGGAGATCCAATCATCACTGGCACGGCCGAACCTAAAGTCGTCAAATTTTGCACACGAGTAGGCCATATCAATTCTAACAACAGAGTAACATATCACCAACAAAAGGGGCGTGGTTATGGTCACATGTTTTAAAATTTTGTCCTTTTGTCGTGATGCAGCGCGTCGCGCGGGTTTGTCAGCGACAGCTGAGCTACGTGTTTGGTAAATGGGGCCCGACGTCGCCCACAATTCATCTATGGACCGTTAGATAGACGAATATGTAGCTTCAACTCTTCCGCTGGAATTTTCACATAAAGAAACTTTGTAGCAGACCTTTGTCGACAGAAGTTGAATTTTACTGGAAAAAACAGCAAAATCGCGTTTTGTGCCACCCTTTGAGGGACTTAGGGGTAACGTACACGGTTCATCTATGGCTCGTTGGAAAGCGCGTCGTCGACTTCCTATTAGTGCTAATTGAACTTTTTTCGCCAGCTGTCACGGTATTCACGGCTGAGAGCAAATATCGGTCGAAATTGTGCGGTTTGACAGGGGGTGGGTCACTTTGAGCGCAAATTTCATACAATTCCGCCAACGAATTTTGGCGTCAGAAAATGAGTCCCTGGGCTATCACGTGGTGTTGTTTGCGTGATCCTACGTTTAGCCACACAGACAAACACACAGACAGTGACAGACGTCACAGACCCGCGCATCGCTAGCGCTGCAGGTAAGAACGGCTACTGTGGTGACTTTGGGGTATGTAGTGTACCGTATGTAGACCCGACTTTTCCAAGTCTCAACACATTATATATCTTTTTTATTTATAATCATTTATTTATATTTAATTTAATCATTAAGTACCAAAAATTGAACATAAAATAAGTTTTTTTAGGTTTTAAATTTT
>Ga0209363_1001918_pt1 | contig 10498 bp, 8 predicted proteins | sample WorMetexBAHAMAS3_FD_187385 | JGI IMG/M metagenome (GOLD analysis project Ga0209363, IMG submission 187385) | Marine gutless worms symbiont microbial communities from Max Planck institute for Marine Microbiology, Germany - Inanidrilus exumae... | ecosystem: Host-associated > Annelida > Digestive... | reverse complement strand
CCTTATGCCCTCACACCTATATATATATAGGTGTGAGGGCATAAGGTGTGACTGAGTGCCGTAGACGCAAGGGTGGAGTGCTAGTAATGTATAAACTCTGAAGCAGCATATTTGCAGTAGTTAACATTGTAGATGTCTCAAAAGTAGTCTGGGTTTATGTTGTTCTGCAACTCATGTGTAACACATAATACTAATGTACTTGTGAATTTGGCAGTTAGTAGTTGCAGGGTTCCCATGCCTGTAGTAAGTACCTGAATGTGCTGTCATTTTCTCAGTTTTCATGTTTTTGGCCTAGGAAATTGAAGACAAAAGTTCTGTATAGTCCTTATATGTCTTAAGCAATTATTTTTACAACATTGTCTGTAAATATTTTGTTCAACTTTGCTTACAATAATTACCGTTTAATAACTGAACAAAATTGTTGCCACCCTTCGAAAATGCCATTGAAAAATTAGCCTCCTGAAAACGTCTGGGAAATTGCTGAAATATTGGGGATTGAAAGAATGAGAACCCTGTAGTTGTTAGATTGAATTTGCTAAATACTAAAAATGATATCATACTGAGCATGTAGCGTATGTTTTTTTATAACAATTACAGTTGTCAGGTTTTACTTTACATAAGTAAAGTGACATATTCATTTTGTTTGGTAATGCAGTGTGAATGTATGAGTAACGATAGCAATGCATTCTTGTTTTTTACTTGTTTTGCTCAGCTGAAGAACTGCAGTCTTTAATTATGGCTGCATGGCCCCATACAAGCCGTGGGGCGGTAATTCATCCGGATTTATTTGTTGATTTTGGCGCTATATAAACTGTGTGTTTGTTTGTTTGTTTGTTTGTTTACTTACCTTTTTTCACCTTTTTTCCTTCCTTACTTTCTTTTTTACTTATTTACTTCCTCACTCATTTATTTCTTGACTTATCTACTTCCAAAATAGACCCGGTCTGTTTTCAGGCCGGAGGTCATAGGAGGCAACCAAACCTGGCTTTAGTTTTTTGGGTTCATTTATGTTGTGGTGTATTTTGTTGTGGGTGTAAGTTTGCTTTTGTTTTGTTTGATTTAGTTTTTCAGTACTAAGCCAAGAGATTGGCTGAGAAGAACGTCTCCAAAATTACCTTTTTTTGTGTTGGGTGGGACGTAAAACCTTAACTCAATCAGTCATGTGCCTTTAGTGCATTTATTGCTGTGTAAATTGCAGCAGTAACTTGGAAAGTTTTGTTCTGACTGTTTCAGTACATTCCAGTCTAATCTGTAACTCTTTATTGATAAACTGTGATAACTACTGCTATAGTTTTTACCGCATGATGCTATGCTAGCTCAGTATATGCTGTGCTTGTGTGTCTGACACACAAGAACTCAACCAAAAATGGCTAAATGTACGATCACACACGTAGCGCCACACAATACTCTAGTTTTCATATTAAAATTTTGATGAGTCAACCCAGATGGGTGGGTTCATGTCGGCATCATGTGCACTTCAAGCCATTTTGAGGCAAACACACCCCGGTAATTTGCATGAACGCAGACATTTACAGGAGAGCAGCTGAAGTACAGCATTTTGAGCAGGTGAGCCACACAATGTCCAGCTGTCCATCCTCATCTGTTGTCCAACCACTGTCTTTGGGGCTTCGAACGAATGGCTCCTTCTGTAGACATCTCTACAGTGCTCTTCAAGGCAGCTTAGTAGTTTGCATGGAGGGCATGCATGAATAGACAGTCTTCACAAGGAGGGAGTTGTCTCGACTTAACTTCTCCGCATCTGGCTCAGTGCAGCTGGTATCTAAGCCCGTTCACTTCAGTTGTGTTGGTAGAAGGCGTGAACATGTGGTAGCTAATCTCCTGTAGCTTTTGGAACAGTTCTGCAGATACCTCACATGAACTTCCTAATTCATTGAATGCCTCTTGGGAGGTCTTGTCTGACTTCATCTGCTTGAAGGTCGTCATCTTCACGCGTTCGGCAAATGCACTGACTGTATCACAACCCGTGAAGGCATGCATACCAATCAAGGCATTACAGACATCACCTTGCATTGCATGGCTTAGTCTGGTTATGTCAAGAAACCTTGTTCGGTTCTTTGTTCCACACTTCTAGTAGAGGGGACACGGAATACTGTTGCTGACAGCCAGATTGAAGATGCGTGTGTATGATTCGTTCTGAAGCAGCTGTTGGAGAGATGTCTGGCAGACACCACTGCTGAAGTCAGCAGTGCTCTTCAAGGTTTCGTCTAGGTGGGAATCTCTCCTGTATGGTTGTCCTCTACCCATGAAAGGAAACCTTTCTGGGCAAGCCTCATGAGTGCTTCACCAGCCACTGATCCTTCTGCAATGAGATAGTGTGCCGAGATAGTATGGAAACAATACAAGTTAAGAACATCATCATCAGGATGGGGTCTTCCACAGAATTTGCAACCTCCTCTCCATTATAGGGAAGCGATTTCAGGATGCAGGTCTCCGGGATCTGTGTGTTGAATTAGGTGTCATTGCAAAAGGATCAGTGGCTGGTGTCCTGGAAGGTCGCAAGTACAACCGAGCAGTTATAATACACAAGCTTGTGTATGAAGCTTATGTACAGTAGATCACCTGCCACATGTAAATGCCTTCAACCCACACATCTGAAGTGAACAGGCTTCGATACCAGCTGTACTGTGCCAGACGCAGAGAAGTTATGTTTATTCATGCATAAACAATAACTGTGTTAGAGATGTAAAATAGATCCTTACTGCTTTTATTAAATCAGTATTTGCTGAAAGAAAGGAAAAATCAGTGGTATATGCCTTGGCTATACGTGGGAGATCGAGGACACTACTTTGATGGCGGTGACAATGAGAATGCAGTGTGTTTTTTTTCAAAGTCTTGTTTCAAATTTGTTTGCAATATCTTACTTAATGTTCAGCTTATTTTTACCAACAGGTACTTTTTAATGGTTTGTGACTTTAATGACTGTTTAGAGAAGGTTACTGTTGTCAAGGTAAAGAACAGTAGATAAAATGTGCTTTTTCACTCTTTTCCATGGGGAATGTCCGTTTAAGATGTGATGACCACAGTTAAGCTACCAATATGGAAGGGCTATCATATCAAAACACAAACTAGACATATGTGTCAGGTAAAAATAGCAATATTGGAAATTTGGGGTCTTGTTTCATGGACTAATATGCAAGGTTATGTTCATTAATAGGGCCATATACCTGGCTGTGCAGTATATATGTAGCATACACAAGGTGTAGCTCTAGCGGGACGTAACTGTGCTGGCCCGCCGTGCAGTGCCGGCCGCCCGACTTCCCATGCACCCGGCCCGGCTGCGGCCAACCACCGACGCGCCCGGCGGCCTGCTCGCCGGCAGCGTTACAGACGACAGACGTCAGCGAGCAAAACAATACTGGCCCATTAGGTGGGCCAGTAATAGCTTTCGTGAGATAATTGTCTCGTTGGGACGTCTTGACTAAGGTCCAAAATTTTTATTGCAATATTCCCCTCAACATTGAAAATGATGTTGATAAACAGGTGATCAACAAATTGAAATGCCTTGTTTATTAGTGTGTAGATCTAAATACTCATATGTGTGTCACTTATTTTAATATGCATTATATTCACATTATTGCATTAAGTGTTTAGTAGACTGGGATTTTTGTACTCACTGTGTTTCAATTGTTGATGGGTATTGCCAGTGATGTTGTGAAGTTTTGTTATGGGTGCAAACCGTAGGGACATGGTCACACCTGCAGAGTAGACTGTTGAAGCCATTTTCTGTGTTTATATTGACTTAATGGGGAACAGCCAACTTAATTCAACATTAATTCATGCAGATGAACATCACAAGTGGCTGTGAGTTTAGTATGTGTATATACCACAGACACATGCCTACACTCTGGTTTAATAAGTCTTGAATCCTGGTTGATGCAGAACTCTTGTCGCCAGTTGGAGGACTCTCTGACCTCCTTCATTCAAGCACAGTTGTCTGCTGGCATATAGGGAGCAACATATGGTTTATCCATTGTGCGTTTGGATTGTACTTAGTTTGCAAGCGTTATTGCCTATTTGTCTTCTGCCTCTTCTTTTTCCAGGTTTGCACCCATGATTAAACATTTTGTTGCATATTTGGTAGCATTTGTGTTTTTAACTGTGACACGTGGCTATGCTATGCATTTATATTATATTGTGCTCTCTGTGTGTATGCAGTGATTTGTAAACATTTTTTGTACCATATTTTGTTGGAAGACCTTAATGAACAACTGTATGCATGTATTTGATAACATTTTAACTATTTTTGCTACTAATCCAAGAGATTGGGTGGGAAGAAAGTCTTTGAAATGACCTATTTTGTGTTGGGAGGGATGTAAAAACCTTAACTCAATCAATCAACAGTGTGTGAGCAGATTTTGGAATTTCATTAAGCTGGTTCAAGCAAGTTGTGTGGACTAACTGGATGGCACCCATGTCCATTTTTGTGGCCCTATTACGCTTGTAGCTCTAAAGCTAAGTACTGTATATATTACATATCGTACAACATTCCATATCGTGCTTGCAATCGTGAACATGAATGATGTATTGAAATGTGAATTTATTACATAAAAACAGTTGTTTGTGATATTACGTTTCTTGTTGAATTGGTTGCTGTTGCTGTTGCTGCTACTATTAATGTTTGTTATGTAAAGTTTTGCTGTCCAGCCATTTGTTTTTGTTTGTTTTATGTTAGAAACATTCTGTTAAGTAATCGGTCTTGGGGTTTGTATTAATGTTGTTTTCATGTTTAAGTGCAAATTTTGAATTAATTGTATAATATTCTATCCCGTTATTTTAATCCAGTTTTGACACAGTGAGTCATGACGATATTTACATACCAGACTCCCATTTTTATGACTTTGCCACTCGACAGTGTCAACAAAAGCATTATGTTTTTGTGCTGTCCATTAATTCGTCAGTTCGTCCAGACAGATATGTTATCATGATACCTCGTGAAGGACTTAAGCAATCTCAATCAAACTTATAGGAAATAATCATTAGCCGCTTTTGATGACCTGATCATATTCTGGAGGTCAAAAAAAGGTCACAGCAGGCCGTCGAGATGGCGAAGGCATCCACGTCAACACTGGGGCGTTGAAGGCCATCTTCTAGCTAATCACAGGCAGTGCAGTAGAGCTGCACTGTTGTAAGGCCCATTCAAAAATCAATAGGAAAATGGAAAATTCGAAATTTCGTAACCCCTGAAAATTTCATTTTGAAACTTGGCGCACTTGATTACGTCGAGAACATCACTTACTAAACAAATTTTCATGTACATCGCTTCAGTGGGGTCTACTCCACAAATAGGTGAAATATAACCCTTTGTGACTTTTTTCCTGTCCTGTCTTTTTTCCTCGTTCCAACGCCCAGCTCGAACCGCGCGACCTATATTCGCGCTTTATGGCTCAAATGACATGGTTCAGCCGAAGGACAGTCCTTTTTGGGGTTAGGACGATCAGTGACATCATTTGGGGGAAATGTGCCCCAATCCCCTCCCCTCCAAAGGGGTGTGAATAGGCGTTTTCAAGCCACACTCACATAATATTGAAACTCGCATATCTCGGCCGCGGTTCGAGCGATTTTGACAAAATTTGGCACGATGTCGCAGTTCGACGTCCTTGACCGTTCCGACTGTTAAAAATTTGAAATTTCAGAATTCAAGATGTCGGCGGCCGCCATCTGGAAAAATAAAAAATTGGCCGCGATTGAAGCGATTTTGTCAAATTTGGCACAGTGAAGCAGTTCGACTTTCTTGGCGTGTCCGACCGTTAAAACTTTGGAATTTTTAAAATCCACGATGGCGGCGGCCGCTATCTTGAAAAATCGCCATATCGCAGGGATTGGAACTCATAACCGTTAATTGTAAGTCCAACGTTCTAACCAATAGACTTCCGAGCCACAAATTGCCATCACACCACTGTGTTATTTGTTCATTTTAAGCTGTATGACTATGCAGTACAGTGAGAATTTGCTCCACAATCTTGCTGGTAAATTCCGATTCAATTCTCCAGTGGGATGGGACAAATAAGCTAAAGTAGTTACTTTGCGTGAGCGGACGACGTGTTAATGACGAAGATTACCAAATTGAAACCGTAAGTAGTATTCCAGTATGGCTTCCGTTCGTTTTCGCAACACCGTAAATAGGCTTGTGCAATAATATGCATCTGTAAAATAAATTTAGTAGAAAAACTGCAAATATAAATGTAAAAAAAAACTGTCGTTTTATAACAACGTGTAAGGCCCATACTTGACACATATAAAACAGCAAAAATTCTTTCTGGCACGTCAAGGGCCGTGGATATAATAACAACTGTGTATTACATCAACGGCCCTTACGTGCCAAAAGAATTTTTGCTGTTTTATATGTGTCAAGTATGGGCCTTACACGTTGTTATAAAACGACGGTTTTTTACATTAATATTGATAATAACGTGGTAAAAGAACTTTGAGACAAGACCGCGTTTCAGGGGCCGATTTTTCACGGGGACAATGTAATGTTTGACTGCACTTCCTTGCGCGGAAACACGTCATATTACGTAGGCCTATACAGCGTTAAAATTCGTCCATGTATGCGGGCGAAACGCAATAGACTGCGTTTCCAGTGCTTTTGAATGAGCCGGACAACCCCCAAAATGGCCTCTTCCCCGTGGGAAATCTGGACCCCACATAATACATAGTTCCTTGGGCCCACCTGACTCGGCCTTTAAAGGCATTTGGATCAGTTGAGCCATTTTCACAGTGTTCACTAACGTGAGTGACCAACAGACAGACACACAGACTGACCACGGCATTCCGTCTGTAGCAATAGGCCGCTATTGCTAGCTGAGGCTGCAATGCGGGCGGCATTGCGGCCTATTTGAAGAATTTTTACTAAAGGCCGCATAGCAGGGGCAGATTTTTCACGGGGGTGGGGGGCAATGCTAATACGGTTCAGAAGGTCAGTGTTCCAAATTTCATGCCGATCGGTCAAACTGTTGCTGAGATGTGACGATTTTTCAAGATGGGGCGCGTCCATCCGCCATCTTCGATTTTTAAAAGTGCGAAATTTTAACTGCCGATATGGTTTGTATGATGAGTCACCGTGCCAAATTTCATGCAAATCAGTCAAGCCGTTGCTGAGATATGGCGACTTTTCGATTTTTTTTCACAGTGGCGGCCATCACCCATCTTGCATTTGTTATATGCGTGTTTCGACCAGCCACGAAGAGTATTTACTGATGTTTGTCACTGTACATAATTTGGCTGGATTTGGTGCAGTAGGTCGACAATGTGCAAGTTTTTATATTGTGCACGTTGGGCTTCAAATGCGTATTCTAAAGATGACAGTGGGTCATGGGTCAAATAGGTCAACGATGTTGGATGTATCATGGGTCAGAGCTCGTGACCCAAAGACCCATGACTATTTCAGTGGCCAAAAGAAATGTTCAGCTGTACTAAGCGTAGAAAACTGCGCCTGGTTATTGGCGAAACAACTGCGATAATTACGTCATTTACGTGTCTCGAGTGAATGTGAAACCAATAGCAGCGCTTTTTTCAAAGCCATTTCAACTCTACGTTTAGGCCTATACATCTTAAGATATCTATCACTTTGTAACAGTACTACAGTAGCTTAAATTTTGATTGATGTACTTTTGCAATAATAGGCATATTGCCCATGTGTCATTGAGACTGTCTTGGTGCCTGGAATGTATCGTGATATTAATGTTTTATATTCAAGTATCAAATAATTTCAGTTGTTTTGCAACAGTAACTTTATTAAAATTGCAACTTTCCTTAAAGCACAAAAATGTATTGTATTGTTTATTCAAGTTGCTGAAAAACAGCTGCATAGCTAACTCTAAGATGGAGTAACACAGATGGAGTAACGCGCAACTAACAATAAGATATAGTTTAGCAGCTTTAAATTGCTTAATCGTGTGGACTGCGACGTCAATGCTGTAATGCTACCTTTGGACCTGTTTAACTATGGGTAATGTGGGTGACGGGTCTGCGACCTGTTGGATCACAAAAGATGACCCATTGTCATCTTTGGCATATTCATCCGTTTTCGCAGAGCTCACGAACGTGACAAACAGAGACAAACTAGTTGGTACTAGTAGTGCGAGGTTTCAAGTGAAGAGTTGTGTATTTTGGCTAATTGGTTTTTGAGTCTGATTCAGTCTGGAGGTGTTAAGAGTAAGAAGATTAGCAGTCATCCAGGAAGATATCTGTTGAAGAGCGTTTTGAAGGTGAGAAATGCTTGAGTCGAATTTGAGTGGGTGGAAAGAGAAGTAGTGCTGAGTGTCATCTACAGTTATGGCTACCGGGCTATAGTTACGCTACTTGTGTGTAGCAATAGGCCGCTTTCGTTGGCTAACGCAGCGATGTGGTCTAATAACAAACTATTGATACACTTTGTCAGTAGCCTTGTAATAGGTGCCTTGTGTTGACTGTTTTTGTTAGCTAACCTTTAGTGACAAACTGTGATTGTATATGTGTATATACAGGGTGGGCCAAAAAAAGATACCTCTCGTACAATGTAATGTAATGTACGAGAGGTATCACTTTTTTGGCCCACCCTGTATTTATAATAACAGGCACTCCTGAGTTGAGAATTTGTGACAGACATGCACAAATTCTGATGTAACACTGTGATTATTTCATTTCGTGTTTTGTTGTTATGCCTTCGCCACCCGACAGTGTCGACGAAGGCATTATGTTTTCGCGCAGTCCATCCGCCGCATTCGTTCGTCGGGACAACAACAACTCGATACTTACCACAAAACATGAACTCACAGTGTGAGAGAAATACTGAGTAACTGTTGTCTGATGAAATACCGAGGTATTTTGATAGTCAGGATAAGACCTACCATGTTTCATGTCTGTTGCAGCGTGAGTTCAGATTTCATGGTGATGTGCTAGTGTAGTGGTTAGGACGGTGGATTTGACAATGCAACTCATAGTCGCATATTCGACTCCCAGCCATTCCACTTTCATGTAGTGAACTAAGTTCTGTTAAAAGCACCTAATCAACCAAGTCAGCACTATAATTTGGTAACAGTCAACCGTCAAAGGGCTGTGTGCTTGAAAAGTAAAAGGTTGGTATAACTCATAATATTTAGCTGCCAGTTTGGTTGATGGTAAAGTGGTAGGTCCATTTTGTGTGCGTATATATACTATATCACGGATCCAATTGTCCGTTAGCAGGGGCAATGGATAACTGCTTAATGCGCCATGATATGTCAGTTCACATGTGCTTTATCTTATGATTTGTGGTTTACCCCAATAGTGTCAGAAAAGCAGTATAGACATGCATTTAATCCACTTTAGTGGTACTGTGGGTTTTGCCAAACACTACCGCCGCGGTTTATTTAATGATGAAGTTCAGTAATAACCTTGCACTTTATTGCTATTGGTATTACTTGCATGTGTGATACTTTGTTATCTATCCAGGCACCGTTGTAAAATACCACATTATTTATTACTTAATGTCACGATACAGCATCACAATACCTGCGTCTGTGCAGCAGTATCATGGGCATGCTACTGTTGTTACTTGGTTAGTACTCGTATTGTAATATGGTTATATATCATACCAGTTCTATTATAATATTCTGATGTCATCGATCACTGCCAGAACTTATCCAATATTTGTGGTAAATCCGATGGTCCTTAAATAATTAGGTCCTAGGCAACTTATAATTTCATTCCTAGTTGATACATGACAGTTTGGACACGTATTTCGCAATTCTCACCTTGTCACTGTCACTGGCATGTTAATGTTTAGCAGTTTGACCAAACTTTGTTATTCCTATTTAAGTAACTGTATCTTGTTCTGTTGTTCACAATGCACAGGTTTGTTTTTGAATTTTTTGATGTCTTGATCTTGAACGTTGGCAATAAACGTGTCAATTTGTGAATAGTCATATTTATTATTCGCCCAAAGGGATGTATCGCTTTGGGCGAGTACTGGATTTACCCAGAGGGCCCAAAGAACGGCCTTCACGCGGCCGGCTATAACTCTGCCGAAAGTGAACGGATTTGGATGAAATTTGGAACGTTGTGAGCCAAATGTTGCGGACTGGCCATGGCGGACTTTGGGCGCGATCCGCGCAGTAGCAACAGTTAGAGAGAGAGCCGAAATTTTGTTTTTGTTTTTTTGGTCAGGTAAACAGCGCACGATTTCACCGATTTTCCGTCGGACAATTTTCGCGAATATTGCACACAGCAACATCGATCGGTGTCGCGATGTAAACTTTCAGAACAGAATTTTGACAATTTTATCATAAGGGATCGTTTTTCCAAAAAACGCAAACATTTCTCGAAAATTTTCTATTTCTGGCGACTTCAGGCCGCCAGAACTCCGCAATGATAACAGATCGCCGGAAACTCTCGGCCAAAATAAATCTACGGGATGTCTAGTTTCCATTTTTTATTGTTGGAGTCAATAGTCATTCCTCCGGACTGTACGCTCCGTATTGGAACGTACCCCCAAAAGTTTCGCTGTGGATGATCGGAT